>Ga0129306_1002278_pt1 | contig 17712 bp, 17 predicted proteins | sample P827metagenome_FD_94438 | JGI IMG/M metagenome (GOLD analysis project Ga0129306, IMG submission 94438) | Capybara group fecal microbial communities from Wisconsin, USA - P827 metagenome | ecosystem: Host-associated > Mammals > Digestive system > Large intestine > Fecal | place: USA: Wisconsin... | reverse complement strand
CGTGCGTTACCGTCGTTTTGCCGCAACGCTTCGAGAGTTTTTCAGCCGTCGCGTCGTCGTTTGGGGCAAAGGCGATATGGACCTTGCAGTTGTCCGATATGGTTTCATACTGACCGTAGATGTCAGTGAGCTGGGCATAGCTCTGAACGATCAGGTAGGCTTTCGCGCCGTAACCGCCCATGTACGCGAGGGCGCTCTGAACGAGGTCCAGTTTTTTCAGCGTCGGGAACTCGTCGAGGAGCAGGAGGATTCTGTGTTTGTTCTTACTCTTGACGCCGCCGCCTTCTTTTACATCCATGCTCTGCGTGAGGCTGTAAATCATCTGCGAGACCATCAGGCGCAGGAGCGGCCTGAGTCGGCTCAGATCCGAGGGCGGCACGACGATGTAAAGCGTCACAGGCTTGTCGCTGTTGACAAGATCGTTCAGGTGGAACGTTGACTTGTTCGTGTTGTGCGCGACGACGGGATCAAGCCAGAGGCCCAGATACGCCTGCGTCGATGAGATGATCGACGACGCTTCGCGCTCGTCTTTCTGATAAAGGTTATTCGCGACGCGCTCGACGAGAGGATGAACTTTCCACTGTCCGTCTGCGGGGTCGAGGAAGTTCGGCTCGCCGCGCCACGTGTCGCAGAGGGCCTTATGGTTCGCGTCGATGAGGTTCTGCTGCACGTCTGAAATACCGTAGATCGTCCCCTCTTTTTTCGCCTTGCAGAGCGTGTACATGATCGCGCCCTGCAACAGCTCGAAGCTGGTCTTTGCCCAGTGGTCCTGCAAGCCTTTTCCGTCAGGGTCCGCGAGAAGCGAGGCGATTGTCTGCACGTCGCGGACTTCGTTCGGCGTTCCGAGATGGACTTCTTCGAGAGGGTTATAGCGAGCGGATTTACCGGTCGCGTCGGACGGATCGAAATAAATCGTCGGACCGACGTTCTGGTTTCTCCAGCCTGCGCTCAGACCCCAGTTTTCACCCTTCACATCGAGGACAACGGCTGAATGCGGCCAGCTCAGAAGGGTCGGAATGACAAGCGAAACGCCCTTACCTGAACGGGTAGGCGCGACGGCAAGAAGGTGTTCAGGGCCGTCATGCCGGAGAAAATAATCCGTTTCCGACTTCCAGAATTGCCACGCGGGCGGTCTTTCACGCCAGCCGCCGATGAAAGCGCCTTTGCCGGTCTGAATGAGGCCGGCGCGCTCGATCTCCTTGCGCGTGGCCCAGTGCGCGGAGCCTTGCAGTTCGTCTACCTTCTGGCTTCTTACGTTGTGGAGGATCAGGTAAATGGTGCCCGCCACGACGAATGTGGGAATAAGAAGCACCCAGATGATGAAACGCGATTCTTCGCCGAAAGGCTCATTACGAATAATCTGCGCGGCCACGTACCAGCCGTAGTAGTAATGCTCCAGCGTTGAGAGTCTGTAATACGGGAGGACATAGAAGTAACAGACGAGATAACTGAATATCAACGCCCAAAAGATCAGGACAAACGGAGCGACAATTTTTTGCCAGCGATTCTTTTTCTTTTCCGGCAGGCCGAAATTGCCGCGTTCTATCCACTGGCGCGCCATTATCTATTACCCCTGTTCCCAGACCTGCGTAAAGGGAATGTCGGCGTTGACCTGAATGTTGAAGGTCTTTCCTGGGCGGATCACAATCGTCGGAGGACGGTCAACGAACTTGGAAAAGATCTTGTTGCCCATCGTCGCGATGCTTTCCGCGACAGCGGCTTCGACTGTAGAAGCCGAAGCGTTGCCTCCGTAAATATTGATGTTGTTATTATTGTTCCGTCTGTCCTCGAACACGTCTTCAAGAAGGCCGAAGGCGCTGACAAGAAGAGCGGCGGTAATCATCGAATTGTAGTGGCCGTTGAACTTGTCTTTGAGGCCGGAGTAGCCGGATTTGTCGATTCCTGGCATACCGTCGAGATTCAGCGTGCTTCCGTCTGGATAGGTCAGACGGGTCCATTTGACCTGAACGCGTTTCTGGCCGAACTCAGCTTTGCTGTCGTAAACTCCCCAGACGCGAGTGCCCTGCGGAATGAGGATCGCGGTCGGGTCAGTGTAATCGAAGATATTCTCCGATACCTGAGCCTGAATGTTTCCAGGGAGATCGGTGTTGATGCCGGTCAGGAGGACGCAGGGAATGATCGTTCCGGCAGGAAGGACATAGGGCGCCGGTTTGCCCTGACGCGTCTGCGCGAGAACGCCTTTCATAGAGTTCCCTTCGTTCTGGAACCACAGTTCCTTTTGCGATTTCACGAGAACATTGGGATTCTTGCCGTCCGCGCCCATGCGTCCGGCATATTCAAGAAGCTCCTCGCGAAGTTTCGCGACTTCTGATTTGTCCGCTGAATCTTTATCTGATTTCTGCGGTCCGACATTGCCCCAGGGGGCGTTGACGCCTGCGACAAAACTTTGTCTCTGCGCGGTCATCCATTGCGTCGAGTAGGGATTTGTCCCAGCGACTTTGCGGCGGCGTTTCTTCACAACGACAGTCTGGACCGGAGGCGCGGGCGGCTGTTCAACCGGTTTCGGGGGCACGTCATGCGAGATTTCCGGTTTTGCCGTTTCAACTTCTGGCGCGGGCGGCTCCGGCTTGTAATAGGAGGGGCGCGCGTGAAGGGAATCGGGGCGGTTCGCGGCAAGATAACGTTTCACCGGCGTTACCGGCTTTTCGCCGCCAAGATTCAGACTGGGCAGGGCATAAAGCAGGCAGAGTAAACCGATGATGATTGAAGAAACGATGATGATGCCTTTCTTGGACGTTGGTTTGTTTTTAAGCGGAGTCACAACGTCAAGTTTTTCTTCGTTCTGTTTCTGCTTCGCCATTGTTTCACCTCCTCTCCTCTACTCTCGAACGAAGCCCAAAAGCGGCCGATTTCAGCTTGAATGTGTTCTGCACGGTGAATCTCCTTCTCTCTCGTTCTCTTTTTTCGTGCAAAGCAGCTAATTAGCGATTGAATTTGTTTTGTCGCGCTGTAATGCGTCTTTGACGTAGATCCTTTCGTTCCTGGAACGGGTGATGTCTACGTCTTCTCCTTTGATAAGCTGGCGGTCAAAATGGCCGTTGCGCTCCATGAAAAACTCTTTCATCGGATTGCCGTTCGTATCAAATCTTTGCAGGATCGCGATTCCGGCAGGAGAACTGTCTGCTCCCTGTCCGTCTGCCGACAGTATGGAAACGACTTTGCACCGGTAATTTTTCAGTGGTTCCGGTATCTTGATTGCGTCGCACGTGTGCGAAAGCCTGTAATTGCCTTCGATCTGCAAGGCGGACTTGAAGACGGTTTCGAGACTCGGACCGTAAAACGGTTCCGCGCACTGCTCGATCAGTTCGTTTACAGGGACGTGAAGCCGACTGACGAGCAAGGTGAAGATTTCCTCGTGGCCCGACTGGAGCGCCGCGCAAACAGGATTTGAGTCATCGTGCATATCAAGAAGAAATTCTTTTTCCCACTGGATCATTCCGGCATCGAGAAGCGCTTCGACATAGGGCGTTTTACCCTCATAAACAGCAGTCGTAAGAATCGGCTCTTCTTCAATCGTATTCGGATAGAGTTCTCCGCCCGCCAGGATAAGGCGCGGCAGGTACTCAGGGTGATCCATCACGTCCGCGTACTGCAAAAGCGAGACGCCGTTGCGTCGGTAGTTGATCTCCGCTCCGGCCTCGGCAAGAAGGACGACGACCTCAAAATCGCGCGCGGGCGTTTCATTAAGGAAATAATCAATCGCGTCATGAAAATTCTCTGAGGTCTCAAAGTCCATTTCACCGTCGCCGACGTGGGGAAACACGTCTTTTTCACCGCTGAAGAGGTACGCGCGGATAAAATCAGTGTTTTGCGTGTCGAGGACGGATTTAAAGATCTCGACGTTCTTGGGGCAACCTGCTTTGATGAGCCGGATCGCTGACGAGAACTGTTCATCGGCGATAAATTCACGAAGTTTCGACTGAGCGATCTTATACAGTTCTTTCAGGCCGCTGTGAGCCTCATCCTGAAAAGTGACGCTCCCGTAAGTCGCCGCGCCGAGAGCATTTAAATAATCAATATCCAGCTCTCTGAAAGTAGCTTCCAGCCTGAATCCCTTCTCAAAGGTTTCCGCAACGTCCTTCCAGTAGGCATACCTTTCGCTGTTCATCGTATAGACGCCGGTTTTAGGTTCGATCTGCACGCCCTGATCGCTGTCTGTGTACGCGGGCAGAAGATCAGCACCGGTATTAGGATCAAGAAGGGGCAGATCTCTCATTTCTTTTGTGTCAGTAACGTAGACACGCATTGAGGTCACTCCAGTACGTTGGATTTCTGCTGTTCGCGCGCGTTTTTTACGTAGACTTTGCTGCGCTGCTTGTTCAGCGTGAGCGTGACTTCTTCGCCCATTTTTGGGATCTGGTCAAGGTTGCTGTTAGGAACAATGTAGACTTCGTTAAGTCGGTTCCCGTCCGTATTCAATTTCTGAAAAACTGAATAGCATTCATGCATCCGGTTTTCACGCTTGTCGTACTTTTCCAGTCCCTCCATGGAGATCAGGGTCTCGCATCTGTACTCTTTAAGCGGCTGGAGGTCTTCGACAAAGCCGGATTCAAGAACCCACGAACGAAGCGTCATTCCCGTCTGGACATCGCCGACGAACGGATTCGCGCCACCATTTAAAAGAACCTGCGCAGTCTCAATGTGCTGAGATCTCCAGAAATAGCCTCTCTCAACATCGGCAAGAAGAGGCGTAAGACCATCGTTGCTGACGATATTCAATCGGGCACCGGCTTTGATAAGCGCGTCGCACGTATCAGGCGCGCCGACAGACGCGGCAAAATAAAGAGCGCTTCTGCCATTGAGATCAACGTTGTTGACATCCATGCCTTTTTCAATGAAGAGATTAATGATTTCAGGTCTTGCGCCTCGATGAGCCGCTACCATCAAAAAGTTCATGCCGGAGGAATTGCGCCAGTTGAGATCGGGCAGAGTGTTGACTGCCTCGGCGAGATATTCGACAGGCTGTGAATAATAGGGGCCTTTTGTGCAAGCCTTGATCGCTTCAAGCACCGCTTCATACGCTTCGATCTTTGATGGATCTTCCTGCTGATTGACGCCGATGGCTTTCTCAATTTCCTTCACGTCTTCATCGCAAAGGGCCAGATAACTTTCAAAGTCGAGAATATCTGGATTCGCGATCTTAAGCTCCGCGCATTTATTTCGGATCGCCTCGACGATCTGTTCGTTCTCATCGGCGACGCAGTTCACGTATGAATCGTAATTACCAGGATCAGATTCGATGACGATTCCCTCTGAAAACGTCTCGATGTAGATTTCTCTGAGATATTCCTGATAATCCAGAGCATTAAGGACGGGAACAAGATCGCTGATGCAGTCGGCCGAAAGAGAATATGGTTCGTCAGTTACAAAATTGCTATCTGGATTCAAAGCGGCGGCAAACTCAATCGCTTCGGCAAGCGCCGAAGCGCTCCTGTAAGGGTATGTCTCTTCCTGACCGGCGCTTGTGTTATACAGGCGCAGTTCTTTTACTGCACTGTATGAGTCGGCAAGAGCGCCGAACATGTCTATAAGGTCAAGATGAAGGAGCCGGCTGTTTTTAATGACAGCCTCGATTTTGTCCTCATCGTCATAATTGGGGCTTTTGACGCGGCGGTCCATCTTCGGCGGGTAAAAGTGCATGTAGTGAACGTATTTGCCGCCGACGACATCATCGCTCCTGTCTTTGATGAGAACGGCCTTGTTATAGATGTCCAATACGGGCGTTCTCTCGACAATCGCGATTGTCTCCGAAAGATCGTCGGGCAGTTTCGGCTCGGTCCCTGCGAGCGCGTTTTCTCTCTGCGCCGCGAGGCGTTCGGAAAGATCGGTCCTGCCCTTTTGAACCGCATACGCTTCAAGCGCCTCGAACTCATTATTGGCCTCAAAGGTCCCCTGATACTCGTCGCTGATATAAAGCATCTGTTTCGGCATTTTCGTCACCGGCTTTCTTCTGCTTAATCAGCGATAGACTTTTTATGGTCCTGCTGATTGACTTCTTTCAAATACACTTTCACGTTCCGGCCGACTGAAAGCTCGTAGTCTTTTCCGACCGTTGGCTTCAAATCGAGGTTATCAAGATCGACGATGTAAACCTCGTCGTTCTTTGTCATAAAGACCGCGAAAGGCTTTTCGCCGGTTCTGGCCGCCGCAGATTCAGGCACGTCAGGGGTCACGAGAGCACATTTCACGTCGTAGTGGGAAAGCGGCTGAGTTTCAGACACGCCCGACTGATTCAGGTGATACCTGACCGTACATCCGACTGCGTTTTCCCAGTATTCCGCGCCGCGTTCCAGACAGGTTTGCGCGATGACGCGCGCCGCAGGCTCAAAAATACTGCCGTCAGAAAGCGTTGCGCTCAGTGAAGCCGTGTACATTGGCCGTTTTACTTCTTCGCTCATGCGGCGATTTTTTTCCGCAAAATCGTCAATAAGGGCAAAGGATTCCGCGTCATGTTTTATCGCCGCTTCAATAAGCGGATTCTGGGTCATGGGATGGTAGGCGGTGCAAAGGAACGGATCGACATCGTTTTTCAGAAGAAGCTCGACGAAAGAGGAGTTATGCGCGTCGATAGCCGCCGTAAACACGTTCTGCGGACGGTCAGTATCAAGGCGCATTTCATGAATGTTGACGTTGAGATCGTGCACAAGCTGAATGACCGCCTGGTCATAATCCTCGATACCGTCAAGGAGCGTCGTCGGAACGGCTTTTCTGAATTTCTCGTCCGATATGTACCTGAAAACGAGCTTGGTTAGGTTTTCAACCGCATCTCCGCTCAAAGCGTCGTCGCCCTGCTCTCTGCACGGAAGAGACGCGCCGTTCCGAGTCAGGAAAAGGAGTTCGCGAAGGGTCTCAACGCTGTCTCTGTTATCCTCTGGATTACCGTATTCAAGGACATACTCAATGTAGGTACTGCCGTCTTCTCTCTTTATGTCCAGAGGCGCGCCGTAGATCGAAAGAGTCTTCATAAGGTCGAGATCGACGCCCAGCGTATATTCCAGAGGATTATGAATGCGGAAATCTTCGGGATTGAACGCGTCCATCGCGGAAGGATAGGACAAGACCCACTCGTTCTCTGAAAGGTATTGTTCAAGCTCGATTTTCTTCTCTGACTTGTTAAGAGCCTGCTGAGTCCGAGTGATGAAATCTTCTCGTGTCTGGAGAATGGTCCGAGTGTCCAGCTTGGAGAGCTGATAGATTTCCTCAACGGCGCTGTCGAAGGCGACGAGCGCTTCAAGCTGATCTAAAGGTTCATTTGCTTTCCCTTTGTAATGCGGCGGCTGGTCGCCGTACTGGATGAAGATTGCGTTGCTCTGCGTATAAAGGGTCAGCAGTCCTACCTGTTTGAGCGTTCTTTTCGGCGTGGGCGGCGTGCAGACGGTGATGCCGAGAGTAGCTCCATAACTTTCCAGAGCGTCGGCGAATCTGATTTTGTTGTGAAGCAGAGCGTCCACGTATTCGTCAAGCTCTTTGCCCTTTTTCCCGTCCTTTTCTGCTTGTTCCAGAAAGAGCAATTTCACGCGGGAGTAAGCGTAATCATGGTTTTTCGCAAAGTCTTCGACGGATGCGTATTCGGCGTATTTAGCTTTTTTGTCATCCCAGTAATCGCGGTCATACACTACGGCGATAAAAGGACGCGGACGAACTTTATACTTTTTCCATTCCATCAGCGTTTCCTCCATTCTGGAAGGCGGACCTGCTTATTCACGATGACGTTGAAACGGTAGCCCTGTTTCACAACGAGCGTAGGCTGGCGGTTCATCTGCGCGTCGAAAAGTTTCTGCGCCATGTTGCCGAGAACTTCCGCAAGCTCGGCTCCGATATAGCGCCCCGCATGATCGCGGATGTTCGCGTTGGCGGAGCTGAAACCCGAGTTGCTGACGGCAGTCATAAGCGTCTGTTTCGCGGATTTCGTCTTAATGCACCAGACGTACCCGCTGGGATGGTTCATCTTGTCGAAGTTCTTCTTCGCCGTTCCCCAGCGCTGCATAAACGCGCTGTCCACGTCCGCGCTGGCCACGAGAGAACCGTCCAGGATGTGCCAGTCTGTCGGCGCGGTTTTTCCCGCGAAAAGGATGACGGCCCCGACCGGCACAGCGTCGCTGAGTGTGATAGTCGGCTGGTTAATGGTGATAGAGTTCCCGTTCTTTTCGTCTTCAAGCGCGCTCGCGACGCCAGAGAAAATAGAAAGCATCACGGCGTTAAAGATCATGGGCATAAAGTGGTTGTTGACTCTGGCTTTCAAGCCGCTGTAACCACTCTTATCGGTCCCTGGCATCCCGTCGAGATCGAGGGTAGAACCGTCAGGAAAGATGAGGCGCTGCCAGCGGATCATCGGCCGTTTCTGCCCAAAAACGACCTGCGAGCTGTACTCGCCGAAAAGGCGCGTTCCCTGCGGGACAAGGATTTTCTGGCCGGTCTCGCTGTCGAACACGTTTTCCGAGACCTGAGCGATCATGTAGCCTGGAAGGTCGCTGTTCAGACCGGTTACAAGCAGGGCGGGAAGAATAGTGCCGACGTTGAGGACATACAGGTCCTCATACACAGGTTTTTTCTGCGCCGGACGCACATTTGCGGGGGGAACTGCTGCCGTACCCGTACTGCCCTGAGAAGATGAAGAAGGAGTCTTAGGCAAGACGGGCGGATTAGTCCACGCGCCGCTCGTCAAACCGGATCGAAAAGCCTGGAGCTGCATTTGTCGCCACTGCGCGTTGAACGGATCTTCCACGTCCGCTTTTTGAGGCGGCGTTGCTGTTTCCTGCGCGCATGAAGTGACTCCAGCGAGCAGGAGAAGGAGAGCGCACAGAGCGTAACGGCAGAACCTATTCATGAACTCCCCCCTCTCAACGGCCATACACTGTTTTTCATGATGATATTTAACAGCGCTATTTAACATTAACTCTTTCTAATGTCCTTAGTTGTTGTTAAATAACAACGTTATTTCCTACAAAGTCGATCAGTTGCCGCCGTACATGTCGTTCGCGCCTTCTGTCTGAGGAGGCGGAACGGTCTCTTTCCTGAAGAAACTCTTGCGGCGGCTGATAAACACCTGATCCGCTACCGCTCCGGCTCCGGCGACAAGGATGCCGTGATCGAAGAGGCGGTCAATGACGATAGCATTGTCAATCGTCCTGTAATTGACGAGTTCCTTGCGCTTGCCGCGAAGGATGTAAAAGACGGGGTACTCGCTGACGGCGACTTTCTCGGAAAGCGTGATATAGGTCTTCTTGCCGTCGTCGCTGACTTCCTTCGGATACCACGGAATATCTTTGCGTCCGGTGATGCTGTACGCGCGGTTCAGCGTCGGAGGCACATAAGCGCTGCGCGGCGCGGCCTGCGGCCTGCCCCTGCGGAGCTGGGCCATGAAGCGATCCCAGTCTTTCTGCTGATCCCACTCGGGATAGCTGAACGTCACGTAAGGCGTATGATCTTTCCGGTGTGAAACAAGCTCGAAGATGTAGGTGCGGCGGTCGGTATGCACGACCATGTTCGTCACGAGATCGGGCATTTGGGGCTTGATGAGGATATGAACAGTCGCGTTCTCTCCCGTGCCGGAGGACGCGGGGCTGATGTTCCAGTTGACAGAATCGCCGATGGCGGGCGCGCCGGAAACGACTTCGCCAGGCTGAAGGGCAATATCGGTGACTCGCAGGGTACGGCAGATAATGCGAGGCGTCGATGAGCCGTAGACGTAGGAGACAGCGCCGTCTTTGCGGAGAATGGGCTTCGGGACGTTCTTCGCCTTCGCCCACTCGCGGCTCTGTGAGACGGCCGCACGGTCGATGTCACGGTAGGAAACGTTTTCGCGAACTTCTCCGTACATCTTCCTGAAATATGCGGCCTGCTGCTCTTCTACGCTCGGCCCTTCGGGTTCTTCGGCCAACGCTCTTGCTTCTTCTTCTGAGATCTCTCTGTAGTTCTCATCCACATAACGGATTTTTGGTCTGTACATGGGTTCCAGCTCTTGTTGCTGCTGAGGCGCAGGATCGTTCGGCGCTGAGATCGCCGCAGACGCGCAGGACATGAGGCAGACGATGAGTATAAGCAGATATGGTTTTCTCATTCTCTTCATTTTTGAAGAGCGCGGCGGCGCGAAACCGCCGCGCTTATGACTCCTTTCAGATCTTTAATCTGCGATGCTGTTTCCTTTATCGCGATTCTTTGCTCGCTCAACGGTAAGGTCCTTGACATAGGCTTTGCCGTTTTTGCTGTACTGAACGTCGATCTCGTGGTTGACGACATCGAATCCCTGGAGGCGTTCGGTCTTGTCCTTGACGAGATAGTAGTTGCCGCTCTGGCGGCTCTGAACTTTGATATATGTGTCTCCGTTGCCTCTTCCGACGACATAGCCCTGATAGTGGCCCATCTTCGCAACGTTCGGCTCGTAGACTTTCAGCTCTTTATCGGCCGCGCTCAGTTCTTTATTGACGACGCGGAGTTTGGTCGTTTGCAGGCCGAGGTTCTGTTCGAGTCCGACCGTGAGATCGTCGCAGACCTTTTGCGCCTTCTTGACGGTCTCGTTAAAAGCCTTGCTGAAAGCCGTCCTGTTCTCAAAGGCCATGTCGATCTGGACTTCAAGGTCGGCGGGCTTTTCGAGGTGATTCTTCGCAGCTTCGACGATCTTATCCGTGCCGATGCCGAGTTTCTGGGCGGTAAAGTAGTTCGCAGCCTGAGCGAGAATGCCGCGCATGACGGTTTTCTGATCGTCGGTCAGCTTCATCGTCTCAAGCGTTTTCTCGGACTGAGCGGTAACAATGGCCCCGACCATCGCTTGGTAGAACGTCGCCATGTCGTTGCCGCAGGAAGATGGCGACAGCGTTTCAATCGTGTTCGTCTTCGAGTCGTAATCGGTCGGCAGGCCAAAATGCTGTTCTAAAAAGTTATTGACTCCGGCAGGAACAAGTTCTTCATGGACAACGATTTTGGCAACGTTCTTGTTGAGTTCGATGAACTCGTCAGCGTTCTGGAATGCCTTTTCGGGCGTGATGTTGAAGTCTTTCTTAAAATGCTCGTTCAGCTCGACGCCCTTCATGTTGTAGACATAAGCCCACGACATGTAAGAAGACTTTCTCTTTTCGGTCGTCTCCTCGCCGGTCTGTTCATTGACCTTCTTGTAGTCGTACTCTTTGCCATCCTTGTAGAAGATGACAGGAACGCTTTTCTCACCCTGCGGAAAGTCCTTGCCGGTCTCCTTGATCTGGTTACTCGTCATCCACATGCGAACGGTATCAGGATTGTCGATGACTTTCGTTTCAAGATTGAGAGCGTTGATCCCCTTATAGATGGTTCCCGAGGCGAGGTTGATATGCAGTCTGCGCTCGCCTGCGGGGACGGGTTCATTCCAGACGCTCGCGTTGTTGATAAAGCGGGCGGTCGCATCGTCAAGGATGGCCTGCGCCTGATTGGCGCGCTTCTTCTCGGCAATTTCGTTCAAAAAGGACTGCATGGCGTTGGTTCTTTCGGACATTTGAGTTCTCCTTCTCTACAATTCTCAGGGGTGGGGGCCGCTGCCCGTAAGACAGGGAGCAGGCCGACAGTGAAACAGCGACGGTCAGTGACAGTGATATTTCTCCGTGATTACGCAGTTCTCCTTTCTTAGCAAAATCGCCTCAAATGGCTAGTCGGCGATGCTGTTGCCTTTATCGCGATTTCTCGCGCGCTCAACGGTAAGGTCTTTGACGTAGGCTTTACCGTTTTTGCTGTATTGAACTTCGATCTCGTGATTCAGCTTGTCCATGCCGTGAAGTCTCTCGCTTTTGTCCTTGACGAGATAATAGTTGCCGCTCTGGCGGGCCTGAACTTTGACGTAGGTGTCTCCGTTGCCTCTGCCAACGACGTAGCCCTGATAATGGCCCATCTTCGTGACATTCGGCTCGTAAACTTTCAGACCTTTGTCCGCGGCGCTCAGTTCCTTGTTGATGACAGGAAGTTTCGCGACATTCAGATCCAGATTCTGCTCAATGCTCCGCGTCAGTTCGTCGCAGATAGCCTGTCCTTTCTTCACCGCTGAAGCAAATGCCTTGGCGAAATTCGTGTTGGTAAAGTCTCCGCCGCGCGCGTCAAGATCCTTAAAGATCGTCTTGAGCAGTTTCTCGCGGCCTTCCAGAAACATTTCAGTAGACATGTTTTCCGATAGCGCGCGATGCCTGCGTTCAGCTTCATTTAGGGCCTCGCAAAGCCGATTTGTACCGATGCCAAGTCGTTGCGAAATAAAATACGTCGCCGAAAATTCGGTAATATGCTTGACTACTGCGCTCTGATCGTCAGTCATCGTCTTGCGCATTTTTTCATCGTCAAGATTGACTCGCGCCTTGACGATTGCGTTAATCATCGACTGATAGTAGGCCGCTTTATCTATTCCTTCATGCGCGGCGGGAAGTGCGATCACTTCTTTGTGCTCGATGTCGTAAGCAACCGGCAGAGAATGATTGACTGAAAATTCTTTAACGCGGTCAATATTCTCAGGCAGGACAGGCTCTTCAAAAACGGTGATCTCTACGGCGCTTTTTGAGGCTTCGATAAACGCCTCGGCATTTTCGTAGGCTTTTTCAGCAGTGACGCGAAGAGAAGTCTTGTATTGTTTAGGATCCACATCATAACCGACATAGTAAACGTCAGCCGTCGTAGCATAGGAACCTCTGCGTTTTTCAATGCTCTCTTCGCCGGTCTGCTCGTTGACCTTCTTGTATTCGTACTCTTTGCCTTCCTTGTAGAAGAAGACGGGGGTTTTTTCTTTGGTCGAGAGATTATCAAGGACCGCCTGCGCCCATGTGCCGGTCTCCTTGATCTGACGGGCGGTCATCCAAAGATGTGGACCGTTCGGCCCCTCGCTTTCATATTCAGCGCGAGAAAGGTTAAGAGCGTTGATACCCTTATAGATGTTTCCGCTTGCTGGATTGACATACAGTTGCCGTTCGCCTGGGAAAGTATATCTGTGCCATGGCATGTTCGAGGTGATGTAATCCTGAACAAGATCATTGACGATGTTCGCGTACTGGTTCTCTTTTGCCGTTGTATTTCCAGCGTTAAGGGTCTGTTCGGACATAGCGATTCTCCTTTTCTATAACTCTCAGGGTGGGGGCCTGCCGCCCGTTTTTCGGGCGGAAGGCCGTCAGTGTTTCAGCAACGGTGATTCTGTGAATCAGTCGAAGAAAATGATTCCTTCGATGTCGGCAACGTCAACGCTTCCGTCGTCTTCGGGGAGCATAGCGCGCGCCTCTTCCTGGGTCAGCTGCTCATTCGGGTCGCTCATTGTTTTTCATCTCCTTTCGGTTTGCCGGTCTGCTCTTCGGTGACGCTTGCCAGCTTGTAACTGATCCGGTAGTTCTTCTGTTTCTCAGGTTCCATACCAAGGTCTGCTTTTGCGTGGCGGACAAGAATATGAGGTTTTATGAGCTGGAGGAAGGTTTCGCTTTTCTCGTCGTACTCGACGACTTCCCCGATATAATCGGTCCCTGTCACCGGCTTAGTGATCTCAATGACGGTGAACATGCTTTCGGCAAGTCTTTCGTAGTCCTGCTGCGCGGCGGGCATGAGATTGTTCCAGAGGTCGTACTTTTTATCCGCAATGCTTTTCGCCAGCTTTTCAACGAGTTCCTTAAATTTGGCAGTCGGCTGGTTCAAAGCGATTTCTGCGGCCAGATCGAGCGCGCGGTCAGGGGTCTCAGCGAAAACGGTCAGGTCCGCTTTCGGGGTCAGGAGAGAGACGATACGGTATTCCTTTTTAGGAAGGGCCGGATTCTCTGCCTGCTGCGGCGCGGCGTTATTTTCGGCCATGGCTATCTGATGTTCGGATTGAAACTGATCTCGACGACGTAAACGCCGAGGGGGTTCTTGATGACGTTCGCAAGTTCTTTAGGCGCGGCGTGGTCGTAGGTCAGCAGGGCGGTCCAGCGTTTCGCGCCGATTTTCAGTCCTCGGTTGTCCCAGTCGAACTCTTCCCACTCGATTCGCCACGTAATATCGCTGATTTTCAGCACTGTGTTGATTTCGACGGTACGGGTGATTTTCTGCTCAGCGACGATCTTGTACGGGTCGTTCTGGCTGTACCAGAGGTTGATCTTCTGCTGAGCGGGAGTTCCGGCAGGAATGGAGCTGTACACCCATTCGATGTAGTCTTTCTGCGCCACGGGGTCGGCGTTGACGGTACGCCAGCGGGTCACAAAGGTCGCAAGGCGGCTGAGGACGACGCGCTCGTCGATCTTGTCAGGCGCGGTCAGAGGCCCGACTGAGACTTCGTAGCCGTGCTTATCGACCTGGACGATATAGGGGATGACTTTCACTTTGTTGGCCAGCGTGATGTTGCCGTATGCCAGCAGGAGCGTCGCGAACGTCATGAACAGAGCGCACGCGGCCCATCTCGCTGCCGCTTTGTCTTTCGCTACGAACTGATCCTTGACGCGGTTTTTCGCCGCGAGGACGTTGAGCTTTTTAACTTCTTTTTCCTTCAACTTTCAACCTCTCTCTTTCTCTAATCTGCTTTTACGGCATTCTGAACCTCAGTGAAACCGCCGTCATTTTCCTCGTGTGACATGCATTGCAGATCTTCCTCGGCAGGATGCTGATCTTTTTCCGGCAAGGGAGACAGCTCAAAAAGCCGACGATCATCAATAGCTTCAAGGGTCTGATCGAGTAAGTCCATGAGGCTGTTCTGTGTAAAAAAGACGCTTCCCTGCTCTTTGATGATCTTCAATACCGCTCTTCCTACGATCTGTTCTTTCCGGTCTTCGGTAATGTGTCTGTTGGAAATGACACTTCCGATAAGGTCTCTGATGTAAGGAGCCATTTTCAAACGCACCACTTCTTTCTGTCTTTCAGGTTGCAGAGACGCGGCCGGTGCTAAGGTTCAAGGAGGTTGACGCGCTCCTTCTCTCTTTCTTGTTCCTGGATAAATCTCTCTTTCATGCGAAAGAGATAGTTGATTCTGTTCTGCCAGTATTGCAGCTCTTGATGCGCCTTCTGGAGAGCCGCGTCGCACTCGGCAATGGTATGTATCGTCGTGATAGGCATTTCTGTCTTCCCTTCTGTGTTTTATATTTTGGCTGTCCCGCGTGGATTCGGACCACGATTAGGAGATCCAAAGTCTCCTGTCCTGCCTTTTGGACGACGGAACAGTTATTATCAATCGGCTAAGGAATTGCCGCGCGAGTTTGCTTCTTTCACGTAGGCGTGCTTCCCGTCTTTGGACGTGCTGATCTGCACTTTCGCGCCCAGCTCCGGCAATTTGTCCAGCGTTGAAACTCTGAATCCCCACAGAGAACCGTCGTAGTCGAGTCGGAGAACAGCGATTTTGGCATCTTGTTCAGGCAAGTCGCCCCTGGACTGGATTGTCTCGACAGTCCCTTCGTAAATCTTCATCGGTTCGGGTATGAGAACTTCAAACTGTTCAGGTAGAACATTTCGATCAACTTCATCAATGAAACGATATGCTTCATCTTTGCCAACTTCGCGCGGATTTGTTTCTGCGTCAGTAAGGATTGCGATAATTTCCTGCTCTTCTGCGATTTCCAGCGCGGTGCGGCCATGTTCGTCTTTCTGGGTTACATCAGCGCCGTGATTCAGAAAGAATTTCAGGAGTCCGGCGTCGTGTCGTTCGACGGCGAAGTGGAGCGGGTACAGTTTTACTTCGCGTCTTTTTTCGATAACCTCTTCCATGAAAAGCAGCGGCTCATAAATAACAGGCTCGGCGTCTTCGATCTGCTGCCTTTTTTCGAGAGTTCTCTGCACGTCGATAAGGCGCTGGTTGGACGACCCTCGGAAGAACAGCGTGGTATCGCGCTTTGCGATCTCAAAGCGGCCGTCTACGAGTACGTCGGCGAGTTTGAGAAGTTCCATTCGCGCCTTGCTTGCAGGGTCGTTCTGGCTGACAAGCTGTTCAAAGGTAAAGCCGGTATACGCCCAAACGTCGAGGCCGAGAAACCGCGCGGCGTAGGCGATCTCGGTCATCGCTTCGGGCTGGAAGAAGGGATCGCCGCCCGAAAGAGTTACGCCTTTTTGCAGTTTCATCGACGCGAGCTTTTCAATAACGTCAAGGGTGTCGGCTTCAAAGCCGCCGTTCATGTCATGGGTTTGCGGATTGTGACACCCCTGACAGTTATGCTTGCATCCCTGCGCCCACACTACGGCGCGAAGTCCAGGACCATCAACGATGCTGTCAAACTGCACGTCGTTCGCGAGACGGATCTTCATCTGTCACTCCTCCCTGTGATTGATGCTTGACAAATTGATGTGCATCTATTAAACTCTTACATGTAACGCGGTTACATGTAATTTCTACAGAGAGGTGATCTAGTTGCTCACAACTGCTGAATTGAACGCCCGCAACCTCCGAAGCGTCACGAAAAGGAGAAACGCTTTGCGCGAAGCAGGGTTCAGACCAGTCCAGATTTGGGTTCCCAATGTCCGCGACGAAATGGTCCTTGCGGAAATTCGCCGTCAGACCGCTCTTATCCGAAACGACCCGCATGAGAAGGAATACAACGCTTTCCTCGAAAGCGCCGCTTCTCTGATCGAGGGATGGGAATGATGCAGCGCGGTGATCTTGTCACAGTCGCGCTTCAGGGGGATTATGGGAAACCGCGTCCGGCGCTCGTCATTCAGGCCGATGCGTTTGAACAGCTGACATCTACCGTCATTCTGCCGCTGACATCTTTTTTGCAGGACGCTCCCCTGCTTCGGTTTCAAATTGAACCGAATCTGCAAAACGGTCTTCAGAAAACGTCTCAGGTGATGATCGACAAAATCACGACTTTACCAAACGATAAGATCGGAGCGGCGTTCGGACATGTAACGAGAGAAGAACTGCTGGAACTCACGCGGCGGCTGGCCGCGATCCTCGGAATTGGTTAATCTGGGAGGTCTCGCGAAGACTCGAACTTCGATTCCCGCCCCCAAGTGGCGGATACTGCCGTTGTACGACGAGACCGTGTTGAAAAAGAAAGGTGTGTCAAAATGTCAGAGAAAGATCCTCTGGGAATGAAGTATTTTGAGCGGAGCGAAAACGCGATTGCGATCATCGCAGCTATGCTGGGTAGAAATCTGCGTCAGATCATGGCCGAAGAGAAGAAAGTCCCAGCAGATTCAAAAAAGCTGAAAGAACTTTATGACGAGGAGAGCAAATATCTCTCTGAGCGTGAAGCTGTTTACAGCGGTGACGCAGCCGTCCAGGAACGCGTCATCCGTGAATATTCGCCGCTCCTCCTTGCCAATGGAACAGACTAAGTACAAACTCTCAGCCGCTGAACACGAAGCCGTGTTCAGTCATCTTGAAAGGCGTTTGTTCAAGGGAAAATCACCAGCATCAGCTCCAAAAGCGGTAATTCTTGGCGGTCAGCCTGGAGCGGGAAAATCAAAACTCACTGAAATCATGCTCCATAAAATTTTCGGCGGGCCGTCCAATGTCGTGCAGATCAACGGCGACGACTATCGCGAAGATCATCCGCAAATTGAACAGATTGGAGCCGACAACGACAAACTTCTTGCCGAGTACACCGATCCCGATGTCCGCGACTGGACGAAGAGGCTTTTCGATAAGGCGATTGCCGATAAGTACAACATCGTCTTCGAGGGAACTTTACGACCACCGATGGGAAAGCCCATGCACTTCAGTGATGGGATGAAAGACGGGGTGTGTTTGAAAAACACACCTTTCTTTTGAACTTGTATAGTAGATAGTTGCCACTCTTCTATATCTGT
>Ga0129306_1002277_pt1 | contig 17729 bp, 14 predicted proteins | sample P827metagenome_FD_94438 | JGI IMG/M metagenome (GOLD analysis project Ga0129306, IMG submission 94438) | Capybara group fecal microbial communities from Wisconsin, USA - P827 metagenome | ecosystem: Host-associated > Mammals > Digestive system > Large intestine > Fecal | place: USA: Wisconsin... | reverse complement strand
GGGCCCTCTTGTCAATCACCCGGCCCCACGGCAGGGGAGGAGCGCTCTCCCCTCGGTTTCAGCTTTGCTGAAACCGGTTGGATATCCACTCCTACCCCCTCAGGTACAACCTCCCTTTTTACTCGGAAGCGTTGTCCAAGTTTGGCTAAACTTCTTCATTTCAAGGATTACATGGCCGCACCAATACAGAAAAGCGTGATAGTCACGGCCATTGTTTGGGTGCGGTAGTGGGGGTTCCGGTTCAAGTCAAACACTCACCGCTGCACCCTATGCCTCGACGGAGTCGAAAAGTCTGACACGGACAAGCTGCATCTTTGGCGTTGAGCGAGCCATTCTGATTCAGAGCCACTCAACCGGGGACTGGCCCCTGTAATCCTACGTGCGGTTTGGCGATAAACGCGTTTATCGCCAAACAAAACAGGCCGACCCGCATTGAGCAACGCTTCAGAAAACTCGAAGATGCACGTTGAGGGGTGGATTCCAAAGGCGGGGAACGCGCCTTTGGCCGGGGTGATTCACAAGAGGGCCGCGGCCGGTCCTCTTGTGTCCCGTCCGGAAGGACAAAAAAGCGAACGATTTAACCAAAATACAATCCGCAAGCGTCAGCGCGCAGACAAAGGAAAAGCGCGGCCTCGGGAAAAAGCCGCGCTGCGCTTTCAGATATTGAACATCCCTCTCAGCTTTTCCGCCAGATCCACCTTCTCCCACGGCGCGCCGTCCGGGCCGAGATCTTCCCGTCCCATGTGCCCGTATGCCGCGAGCGGTCCGTAAATCGGACGCCGCAGATCGAACCGGTCAATGATCGCCGCCGGACGCAGGTCCACTTCGTTCAAAACCACCTGCGCGAGGCTCTCGTCGTCGATCACACCCGTCCCGAACGTGTCCACGAGGAGCGACACCGGACGCGCCACACCGATCGCATACGCAATCTGCACCTCCGCACGCTCCGCCAGCCTCGACGCCACGATGTTCTTCGCGATGTGCCGCGCCGCGTAGCTCGCCGAACGGTCCACCTTCGTCGGATCCTTGCCCGAGAACGCGCCGCCGCCGTGACGGGAATACCCGCCGTAGGTGTCCACGATGATCTTGCGCCCCGTGAGGCCGCTGTCGCCCATCGGACCGCCGATCACAAACCGGCCCGTCGGGTTCACGTAGATCTTCGTCGCGTCGTCCAGCATCTCCTCCGGGATCGTCGGCCGGATCACGTTCGCGATGATGTCCTGCCGGATCGTCTCGAGGTCCGTGTCCGGATCGTGCTGCGACGATACCACCACCGTGTCGATCCGCACCGGACGCATGCCGTCGTATTCCACCGTCACCTGCGTCTTGCCGTCCGGACGGAGATACGGGAGCGTCCCGTTCTTGCGCACCTCGGTCAGCCGCTTCGCCATCCTGTGCGCCAGCGAGATCGGCATCGGCATCAGCTCGGGCGTCTCCCGGCACGCAAAGCCGAACATCAGACCCTGGTCGCCCGCGCCCGTCGCATACGCGTCCGTGATCTCGCCCGACTTCGCCTCCGCCGAGCGGTCTACGCCCAGCGCAATGTCCGGACTCTGATCGTGGATCGAGTTGATCACCGCGCACGTCGAGCCGTCAAACCCGAATTTCGCCCGGTTGTACCCGATGTCGAGCACCGTCCGGCGTACCACGTCCTGTATGTCCACGTACGCCTCCGTCGTGATCTCGCCCATCACCATCACAAGACCCGTCGTGCAGCACGTCTCACATGCTACCCGGCTCATCGGATCCTGCCTTAGCATCTCATCCAGTATCCGGTCCGAAATCTGGTCGCAGATCTTGTCCGGATGCCCTTCTGTTACTGATTCTGATGTAAACAGTCTCTTCATTGTCTGTATCCTTTCGAGGGGGGAGGTACGGTCGCTTTCTTGAAAGAAAGCTCCGCAAAGAACTTTAAAACTTACTTTGTGCTGTGCTTACCAATGGGGACAACCAACAATATTCTTGTTGGCCGGACGCTTAACTGTATAGGGACAGCCATGTCCCTTTCCAAAAGTTTTTTGAAGAGGGGGTCCGGGGGAGGGACTTTTTGCAAAAAGTCCCTCCCCCGATTAAAACCCCCTCATTCAGACAGAACGAGGGGGGTGGAAATACTCATCTGTCTGGAATTGGCACCTTATATCGGGGGATACAGGTTGCCGGGCGTCACGGAGCCAGTCTCTCGGCCACTCTTGATAAGCGATGTATTCAATTTACGAAAGATATTATAGCACGGATCCGGGCGGTTAGCAATAGACAAGTCACAGAAAAAGACGGGGGATTTGCCCGGCGCGCTTGTCGGAATCAACCAAAAGAAACCGAGCCGTGGAGGACGAGGAAGAAGAACACGAGCGCGGCGGCGGCGACGAGGGCAGCGATCACGATGGTGAGGCCGAGGCCGCGGGTCTTCTCCGGCTTATGCGCGGCGGTGTCCGTGCCGAGAACGGTGACGGACGCGAATCCGGCGCGGCGCAGGGCAGCGGAGATCGGCTTATAGAGAATGAAGACGAGCGCGGCGTTGAAGACGGCCTTCGTCAGATTGAAGGGCAGGAGCAGCGTCGGGATCATCTTCGCCACGTCCGCGGCGGTCGCGCCTATATAAAACGGCGTGATGACGAGGTTGGCGAGCATCATGACGGCGGTCATCGCGGCGACTGCGCAGAGGGTCCCGACGAGGGCGCCCTTCATCGTGCGGCGGCGGGTGTAAATGAACGACGCGGTGCACACGAACGACGCGCTGGCGAGCACGTTCATGACGAATCCATATAACCCGGTCGTGCTCACCGTGACCATCTCGATGAGCGCCACGACGAGGACCATCGCGAAGCCCCAGGCGGGTCCGAAGAGCATCGCGCCGACGGTCATCACGGCATCCTTGAGGTCAAACGTCAGAAACGACGCGCGGAAATGGAAGACGACGCAGGCAACGTAGGCCAGCGCGCAGAAGACGGCGACCGCGGCCACCGTGCGGATCTTGCTGTCCGATCGGTAAGTGGTTCTGGACATGGGGTTCCTCCCTGTGAAAGAAAATAAATTCAAGGGAGAAAAGAAAATCCCGATCCTGCGCGCGCGCAAAAATCGGGAAGCTCATTTTCTCTCATCCGGACTGTGACCGTTGGTGCAGGAATCGAACCTGCTCAACCCCGCGGGGGGCTCGCGGACTGTACCGCCAGTAAGGAATTACACCTGTTCCCGAAAACGAAAGGGGGACTCGCCCGGACACGTCCGTACTGTACGAAACGGTCCCGGTCATGCCCCTTTCAGAAAAGTTTTTGAAGAGGGGGGTACGGGGGAGGGACTCCGAGATCGACTCTGTCGATCTCGGCGGTTTCGCCTTGGCAAACACCGGTTTTTCCAAAAAGTTCCTCCCCCGCCTTTTTCATTTTTCAGAAATTATTCAGCGATGTCGATGACGACGCCGGAACCAACGGTACGGCCGCCTTCACGGATAGCGAAGCGAAGACCCTTTTCGATCGCGATGGGGGTGATCAGTTCGACGCCCATGTCGACGTTATCGCCGGGACGGCACATTTCAACGCCTTCCGGGAGCTTGATGGTACCGGTAACGTCGGTGGTTCTGAAGTAGAACTGCGGTCTGTAGCCGGAGAAGAAGGGCTTCTGACGGCCGCCTTCTTTTTCAGTCAGAACGTACACCTGGCCGGTGAACTTGGTGTGGGGATGAATGGAACCGGGCTTGCAGATAACCTGGCCTCTTTCGATACCCTTCTTGTCGATACCGCGGAGAAGCAGACCGACGTTGTCGCCAGCTTCAGCGGAGTCGAGGAGCTTACGGAACATTTCGATACCGGTGATGACGGTGGTCTTCTTCTCTTCGGAGAGACCGACGATCTCAACGGTGTCAGCCATCTTGACGGTGCCGCGCTCAACTCTGCCCGTAGCCACGGTGCCGCGGCCGGTGATGGAGAACACGTCTTCGACGGGCATCAGGAACGGCTGGTCGGCCTTACGGTCGGGAGTCGGGATATAGCTGTCGACGGCATCCATCAGCTCGAAGATGGACTTGTAGACGGGATCGTTCAGGTCGGTGGACGTGGACTCGAGAGCCTCACGAGCGGAGCCGCGGATGATCGGAATTTCGTCGCCCGGGAAGTCGTACTCGGAGAGGAGCTCACGGATTTCCATCTCGACGAGCTCAAGGAGCTCTTCGTCGTCGACGAGGTCCGTCTTGTTCATATAGACAACGATGGCGGGAACGCCGACCTGACGGGCGAGCAGGATGTGCTCACGGGTCTGCTGCATCGGACCGTCGGAAGCCGCAACGACGAGGATCGCGCCGTCCATCTGCGCAGCGCCGGTGATCATGTTCTTGACGTAGTCAGCGTGGCCGGGGCAGTCGACGTGCGCGTAGTGACGCTTCTCGGTCTCATACTCAACGTGTCTGGTGTTGATTGTGATACCGCGGGCCTTCTCTTCGGGAGCATTGTCGATCTGGTCATAAGCCATGAATTCGTTCTTGCCGTCGCGCATGGAAAGGGTCTTGGTGATAGCGGCGGTCAGGGTGGTCTTGCCGTGGTCAACGTGACCGATGGTACCGATGTTCACGTGGGGCTTGGTACGCTCAAACTTCTGCTTTGCCATTTGGATGAATCCTCCTGATATGATTTTTCAGTAATTGTGGTCTTGTGGATTGGCTTATTTTCCGTCCGTCATTTTTTCACGGATGGATTTGGGAACCTCGGCGAAGTGGTCGGGCTCCATGACGTAGTTGCCGCGGCCCTGCGTGCGGGAGCGGAGCGACGTCGAGTAGCCGAACATTTCGGAGAGGGGAACGAACGCGTTGATCTGGTATGCGCCGGAGACGGTGTCCATGGAGTTGACCTGGCCGCGTCTCTGGTTGATGTCGCCGATGACGTCGCCCATGTATTCCTCGGGCGTGGTGACGACGACCTTCATGATCGGCTCGGTGAGGACGGGGTCCGCCTTCGCCATCGCGTCCTTGAACGCCATGGAACCGGCGATCTTGAACGCCATTTCGGAGGAGTCGACCTCGTGATAGGAACCGTCGTACAGGTTGACCTTCACGTCGACGACGTTGTAGCCGGCCAGAACGCCGGACTGCATCGCGCTCTTGACGCCCGCTTCGACCGCGGGGATGAATTCCTTCGGGATCGCGCCGCCGACGACGGTGTTCTCGAAGACGAAGCCCGCGCCGGGCTCGTTCGGTTCGATCTTGATCTTGACGTGACCGTACTGGCCTTTGCCGCCGGACTGACGGGCGTATTTGAGATCGGACTCGGCCGCGCGCCGGATGGTCTCCTTGTAGGCGACCTGCGGCTTGCCGACGTTCGCCTCCACCTTGAACTCGCGCAGGAGTCTGTCGACGATGATCTCAAGGTGCAACTCGCCCATGCCCGCGATGATGGTCTGGCCGGTCTCTTCGTCGGTATAGGTGCGGAACGTGGGGTCTTCCTCGGCGAGCTTTCCGAGCGCGATGCCCATCTTCTCTTCGCCGGCCTTGGTTTTCGGCTCGATGGCGACGCGGATGACGGGCTCCGGGAAGTCCATGTTCTCGAGAACGATGGGATGCGCTTCGTCGCAGAAGGTGTCGCCCGTGGTGGTGTTCTTCACGGAGACGACCGCCGCGATGTCGCCCGCCCAGCACACGTCGATGTCCTTGCGGTCATTGGCGTGCATCTGGAGGATGCGCCCGAAGCGTTCTCTCGCTTTCTTCGTGGGGTTGTATGCGGTCTGGCCGCTTTCGATCTTGCCGGAGTACACGCGGAAGAAGCAGAGCTTTCCGACGTACGGGTCGGTCATGATCTTGAAGGCCAGCGCGGAGAAGGGCTCGTCGTCGGAGGCGTGCCGCTCCTCTTCTTCGTCCGTCTGGGGGTTGACGCCCTTGATGGACGGGATGTCGACCGGGGCGGGCATGTAGTCGACGATCGCGTCGAGCAGCTTCTGCACGCCTTTGTTCTTGTACGAGGTACCGCAGACGACGGGGACGATCTTGTTCTCGATCGTAGCCTTGCGCAGGCCGGCTTTGAGCTCGTCGACGGTGAGCTCCTCGCCTTCGCAGAACTTTTCAAACAGCGCGTCGTCGCATTCGGCGATGGCTTCGACCATCTCGTCGTGATACCGCTGCGCCGCTTCCGTCATGTCGGCCGGGATGGGCTCGACCCGCATGTCCTTGCCGAGATCGTCGTAATAGATGTCGGCTTCCATGGTCATGAGGTCCACGATCCCCCGGAACTTGTCCTCAGCGCCGATCGGGAGCTGAATCGGGACGGGATTGGTCTTCAGGCGGTCCTTCATCATGTCGATGACACGGAAGAAGTTCGCGCCCATGATGTCCATCTTGTTGATGTACGCCATGCGCGGCACGCCGTACTTGTCGGCCTGACGCCAGACGGTCTCGGACTGCGGTTCCACGCCGCCTTTGGCGCAGAATACCGTGACGGAGCCGTCGAGAACGCGGAGAGAGCGTTCCACTTCTGCGGTGAAGTCCACGTGCCCGGGGGTGTCGATGATGTTGATGCGCGTATTCTTCCAGAAGCAGGTGGTCGCCGCAGAGGTGATCGTGATCCCTCTCTCCTGTTCCTGCTCCATGAAGTCCATGACCGCGGTCCCCTCGTGGGTCTCGCCGATCTTGTGGGTCTTTCCGGTGTAGAACAGGATGCGTTCGGTGGTCGTGGTCTTTCCGGCGTCTATGTGCGCCATGATCCCAATATTCCGTGCACGCTCAAGCGGATATTCCCTTGGCATGGATTCTCAAAAACTCCTTTTTACTCGGGGCTGATTTCCCGATCAGTATCTGAAATGTGCAAACGCCTTGTTCGCGTCCGCCATTCTGTGCATTTCTTCTTTTCTCTTGAACGCGCCGCCGGCGGAATTCTTGGCGTCCATGATCTCGGCTGCGAGCCGGGCGGACATGGTGCGTTCGCCGCGGGTCCGGGCATACGCCACGAGCCAGCGGAGGCCGAGCGTCTGGCGGCGTTCCGGTCTGACTTCCATCGGGACCTGGTAGTTGGAACCGCCGACGCGGCGTGCCTTGACTTCGAGAACCGGCATCACGTTTTCCAGAGCTTCCTGGAAGACTTCGAGCGGATTTTCATTGGTCTTGGCTTCGACTTCTGCAAATGCGTCATAAACGATCTTCTGCGCGACGCCCTTCTTGCCGTCCAGCATGACATTGTTCACGAGCTTGGTAACGAGCTTGGAATTGTAAAGCGGATCCGGCAGAACGTCTCTTTTTGCGATCTGACCTCTTCTTGACACTGTGCTTCCCTCCTTCATTAAAAATATGAGATCAAAGGTACTCGAAAGAATGTCTTTCGCCCGTGTCAGTCAATCCTTGTAAAACATGTAAAACATTTATTACCGCGGGAGGACTGCACAAACGATGGATTCGAGCGGGTGCGGCTTATTTCTTCTTCGGCCGCTTGGCACCGTACTTGGAACGGGCCTGCATGCGGTTCGCGACGCCCTGCGCGTCAAGCGTGCCGCGGATGATGTGGTAACGGACGCCGGGGAGGTCGCGGACACGACCGCCGCGGATCAGGACCACGGAGTGCTCCTGCAGGTTGTGGCCGATACCCGGGATGTAAGTCGTAGCTTCCATACCGTTGGTCAGTCTGACTCTGGCGATCTTCCGGAGAGCGGAGTTCGGCTTCTTGGGTCCCATGGTGGTGACCTTCGTGCAGACGCCGCGCTTCTGGGGGCTGCTCTGATCGGTGGGGCGATTCTTCAGCGTGTTGAATCCCTGCTGCAGAACCGGGGCTTTGGACTTGTAAGTCTTGTCCGTTCTGCCCTGCTTCACGAGCTGGTTGAACGTAGGCATTTTTGTCCTCCTTTTCTTCAGTAATAAATGTTTTATACACACGGGGAAGCTCCCGTTGTACGCAGAAGATTCCGGAAAAATGGGCGCACAGCAAAAGACACCCGGATTTTCGCGGATGATCTATTATAACACCCGTTGCCCCCGGTGTCAAGGACGAAAAAACCGCGCGTGGTAATATTCTCCCATTTGCACAGGAAAAATTCAAATCCGCCCGAAATTTTATAGATGTTTTGACATTCCTGCGCCGGGCGGATCAAAACGTCGGATTTGACGCGGAAAGGCGCGGATTCGGCGCGCGGAAATTTTGCGGGATTTTGCCCCTCCGCTCTTGACAAAACGGCCTTTTTTGCTTAAAATGATAACAACAAATCCCCCTGTTCTCCTCCCGGGATCCCGGGGAGGACGAAGAAAGGAAAGTCCCATGAAAAAACGCATCCTGACCCTTCTGATGGCCGTCATCCTGCTGCTGCCGACGTTCGCGGCATGCTCGGAAAGCGGCACGAACAATGAAAAAGAACAAAACGCAGCGGACGGCCAGTCGGCGGAGGTCACCGTCAAGGATCCGACGGAGGAAGAGCCGGAGATCGGGCTCGACACGGCGAAGCTCCAGTACGCGGACCGGGACTACGGCGGATACGCCTACCGCATTGCGGACCGCGCGTCCGGCGACTGGATGACCTTCGACGTCTACTCGTCCGAGATCACCGGTGAGGTCATCAACGACTCGGTCTTCAACCGCAATTCGGTCCTCGAAGACACGATGAACATCAAGATCGTCGAGATGCCGTTTGACGGCGTCACCTCGAACGTGAAGACCTCGATCACGTCGGGCACGGACGACTACGACATCTTCACCGACGGTCTGAACGCCCTTGCCCCCCTCGTCACGCAGCGGTATCTCCTCGACTTCAACCAGGTCGAGACCATCCATCCCGAAAACGCGTGGTGGGATCAGGCCCTGCACAAGGACCTCTCCGTGGGCGGCGGCGCGTACATGATGACGGGCGACATCTCGGTCATGGACAACTACGGCACCTGGTGCTACCTGTTCAACAAGCAGCTCATCGCCGACTACAGCCTCGAGAATCCCTATGATCTCGTCGACAGCGGCAAGTGGACGCTCGACAAGCACAACGAGATGGCCCAGATCGCGACGAACGACACGGACGGCGACGGCAAGTGGACGATGGCGGACACCTACGGCTACGTGACGGAGACATACAACAACGTCGCGATGTGGTCCTGCTTCGGATACCGGATCTGCGAAAAGGACGAAAACGACCTTCCCTACTTCACCTATGACGGCGAGCGGCAGGTCTCCGCGCTGATGCGGGTCATCGAATGCCAGTACGCGCCGTTCACGAACATGGGCTCGAAGTCGACGGTCACGGGCGGCGGCTCGTTCCAGGACAACACGCGCGAGAACCAGTTCGCGATCGGCCGCGCGCTGTTCTACTACGCGGGCATGAGAAACATCACCCTCTTCCGCGAGGCGGACACCGATTTCGGCATCATCCCCGCGCCGAAGGAAGACGAGCAGCAGGCGCAGTACTATTCCAGCTACAGCTTCTCGAACCTGACGGCGTACTCGCTTCCCGTGACGATCACGGATACCGCGAAGGTCGGCGACATCACGGAGGCGATGGCGCATCTGTCGGTATACACGCTGACGCCGGCGTACTATGACCAGACCCTGATCGGCAAGTCCACGCGCGACGTGGAATCGGAGCCGATGATCGCGCTGATCATGAACACGCGGAACTTCGACCTCGGGATCGTCTTCGACTGGGGCAGCTCGTTCTCGTCGATGATGAGCATGTCCGATCCGAACGTGGTGGCGTCGACGTTCGCGAAGGGCACGAAGGTCGCGAACAAAGCGCTCGAGAAGTTCCTCAAGAGCCTGGAAGACTGACGTCCGACACAAAACGAAGGCCGCGTGACGCAAATCGCGCGGCCTTTTTTGCGCGCTAACGCTGTTCTTTTATCTGCGCGGCAGGGCCTTGCGGATTTCACTTTGACGGAAGCGCTTGCTTTTTTCGCCTACGCGGCTGGCGAAAAAAACGAATGACTTGCACGATTCCTAATCCGCAAGCGTCAGCGCGCAAGAAAAAAGTGCGCACCCCATCAGATACGCACTTTCCAATATTGGTAAACGAACTTGCTTTTTTGCCCGCGGGGGCTTCCCCGCCGAGTTCGTCATCCGCCAGCGAGGGCATCCCCGCTTATACCCGGTTCACTTCAATATTGCGGTTATACGGCTCGTATTCCGCGATCCCGAGCTCCTTCATGAGCCGCTCGTAGGAGGCGTCGCGGAGTTCGTCCGTGTCTGCGTCGAAGACGAACAGACAGTCCACGTTCTTCCCCTTCGAGAGATCGGGCGCATCCACGTTTTCCGCCTCGACGTACGCGTCCAGATCCGTGTACACGTTCTTGTCGCGCGCCGCCGCCTGCGGATCCTTCGCAAGACGGTTCAGGAGCCGCCGCTTCAGCTCGGGCTTCGAGATGTGCACGAAGACCACGATGAATTCGCAGTCCTCCTTGTCGAAGAACCGCCGGAACTCATCGAACGCCGGGCAGTCCCCCGCCGCTTCCTTCTTGAGCTCGGACGTATACGGCGCGTTCACGATCACAAAATCGTTGAACTGCAGCCCCTTGATAAGGATGTCCCGCGTCGAGACATACTCCGGATTGCGGATGAACGCCTTGAAGAACGGCGAGTGGCGGTCGCGCTTTTCGAGCGTGTCGCGGGCGTACGGGATCTCAACGGATTCCGGCACGAGCTGATTCACGGCGTCGAAGGTCGCGTTCGAGGTCTGGACAAGATCGTCCTTGTCGAAGTAGTAGCAGGAGCCCTGATTGTGGGCGATGTTCAGGGCGAGCGTCGTCTTGCCGCTGCACACGGGCCCGGAGACGATGATGAATTTCTTCTTATAATTTCTCTGTTCGTGCATGATGCGCGCTCCTTTGCGGATTTCAGATTTTGTCCCCCATAGTTTAGCAGATTTCCCCCGAAATGTCAAGGGGATCGCGCGTTTTTGACCGTCCTCGCGCACCCCGGATGCCGCCGCCCCGCGAACACGCCGGGGATCCGCCCTCCCGCCGCCCGAAATTTATGGAAATTTCCTCTTTACATTCCCGCGGATTTAGTATATAATTTTATGATAAGAAACCGACAGGGGAATGCAGAATGAAGAATTCAGAATGCAGAATGAAGAATGAAAGACCTTCGCTGCACGCAGTCATTCATCATTCATCATTCATCATTTCCTTCCTCCCCTCTCATGCCGAAAGGGATATGCCATGACGCCCACTCCCATCACCATCCCGCTCCGCTCCGCGCCGGCGAAGGCGGTTTACCGGGAGATCCTCGCCATCCGCGACGAGATCGACTCCATCCTCGAGCGCGACCCCGCGGCGACCGGGCGGGCCGAGGTCCTCCTCCTCTATTCCGGCCTCCACGCTCTCCTCATGCACCGCGTCGCCCACCGCATGCAGCAGAAGGGCTGGCAGATCCCCGCGCGCGCCGTCTCGCAGCTCGCGAAATTCCTCACGGGCATCGAGATCCACCCGGGCGCGACCATCGGCAAGGGCCTCTTCATCGACCACGGCTCCGGCGTCGTCATCGGCGAGACCGCGGTCGTCGGCGACAACTGCACCATTTATCAGGGCGTCACCCTCGGCGGTACCGGCAAGCAGACCGGCAAGCGCCATCCGACCCTCGGCGACAACGTCATGGTCGGCGCGGGCGCGAAGCTGCTCGGCAACTTCACCGTCGGATCGGGTTCCCGCATCGCGGCCGGCGCGGTCGTGCTCGCGGACGTCCCGGAGAATGCCACGGCAGTCGGCGTCCCCGCCAAGGTCGTGCGCGTCGCCGGCAAAAAAGTGACCCCCGAAGACGCGAAGCACACCCCGGCGAGCGATCTCGACCAGGTGAACATCCCGAACCCGTACGACAGCGAGATCCGGCAGCTGAGGCGCCACATCGCCCTGCTCGAAGAAAAGCTCGGACTCGATCCGCTCGGCGAGGACGACGTCGTCTCCCCCGACGGATCGGGAATCTGAGCGAATTACGAATTATGAATTGCGAATGAAGGACGCTGACCGTCCGATCGCCAGACAACAAGGAGACTTTGCTCGATATGAAATGTCCGAAATGCGGTCACGACAACCGCGACGACGCCCTCTTCTGCAACGCCTGCGGCGCGCGCCTCTCCGACAGCGATCCCGCCCCCGCCGGACAGGATCCGACGCCCCTACCCACAGGGGATCCGGCAACCCCCATCGGCGTGTATGAGCCGCCTGCACCGAAGCGGCCGTCGAAATTCCGCCTTGCCCTGCGCGCCCTCATCGCGGTCCTGCTCTTCATCGGCCTCATGTTCCTCTGTCAGTCCTGCGTCATCTCCGGCTATCTCTCCTCCCTCATGATGCAGAACGGGATGGCAGCCGCGGCGGCGCAGAACGGCATGGCTTTCTCCGCCGAAACCGTGCAGGAGATGATGAACGAGCTGATTCAGTCGGTGTATGACAACATCGCCGTCATCCTCCTGATCGCGAACCTGCTCACGCTCCTCCTCATCTGCCTGATCTTCCGGCTCCGCCATCGCAATCCGGTCGAGGAATTCGCTCTCCATTTCGTCAATCCCCTGCGGCTCGCGGAATTCGCCGTCTTCGGCACCGCGGTCAACGTGCTCATCTCGGTTGCGCTCTCGTATATCCCCCTGCCCGAGGAGATCATTGAATCGTTTGAGATCACGTACAGCGGCCTCAACGGATCGAACCTCCCGATCGAGATCCTCGCGGTCGTGATCGCGGGCCCCCTCGTCGAAGAGATCCTCTTCCGCGGCATCGCGATGACCCGGCTCGGCCCGACGTTCGGTGGACCCGCCGCCGTGATCCTCTCCTCCCTCCTCTTCGGACTGGCGCACGGGACGCCCATCGCCGTCGGATACGCCTTCCTGCTCGGCATCCTGCTCGCGCTCATCTTCCTGCGCTACCGCTCGATCCTGCCGTGCATCGTCTTCCACATCTTCTTCAATTTCACCTCCTACTGGCTCACGCGGCTCGGTGAAGGGGCGCAGACGATCGTCTTCTTCGTGTCCATCCCCCTCGCCGTCGTCCTCGCGATCTCCGCGCTCGGGACGTATCCGCGCTTTGACGACGTGATCTGCGACGCCGCGGGCTGCATCCGGGTGAAGGATCCGGAAAAACAGGCCGTCATCGACGACGTCCGCCGCCTCCGCACGAAATCCGACGCCTCCGCCGAGGAGGTCGAGGCGCTGCGGGAGAGGTGGAAGGAAGCCGGGAAGAAGAGATAGAGAAGAGAGAAAAGTGAAAAGTGAATAGTTGAGGAAGAAATCCGCCGGGCGGATTTCAAAAAATGGAATTCTCATCTCTTGTGTTATCCCGAAGGAGCATCCAAAGGAAATAACTGCCGCTGTGCAGCACCGGGCGCCCGCCCTTAATTCGTAATTCTTAATTCGTAATCCCCCCAACAGGAGCACCCAAATATATGAAACTCTACAACACCCTCACCCGCACCCGCGACGATTTCGTCCCGCACGAGCCGGGCAAGGTCAAAATGTACACCTGCGGCCCGACCGTCTATCACTTCGCCCACATCGGCAACCTCCGCACCTACATCATGGAGGACGTCCTCGAAAAATACCTGCGCTGGTCCGGCTACGACGTCACCCGCTGCATGAACATAACCGACGTCGGCCACCTCACGAGCGACGCCGACACGGGCGAGGACAAGATGCTCAAAGGCGCGCGCCGCGAGCACAAGACCGTCATGGAGATCGCGAAGTTCTACACCGACGCCTTCTTCGCCGACTGCGAAAAGCTGAATATCCAGATCCCGGAGATCGTCGTCCCCGCCACCTCCTACGTCGACAAGTTCATCCACATGATCGAAGTCCTGATCGAGAAGGATTATGCCTATCTCTCCGCGGGAAACGTCTATTTCGACACGTCGAAGCTCGATAACTACTACGTCTTCGGCAATCAGGAGGCAGAGGACCTCGCCGTCGGCGTCCGGGAAGGCGTCGAGGCGGACGAGGCCAAGCGCAACAAGACAGACTTCGTCCTCTGGTTCACCAAGTCCAAGTTCGAGGATCAGGAGCTCAAATGGGACAGCCCCTGGGGCGTCGGCTATCCCGGCTGGCACATCGAGTGCTCCGCCATCTCCCTCTGGAACCTCGGCGAATACCTCGATCTGCACTGCGGCGGCATCGACAACGCCTTCCCGCACCACACCAACGAGATCGCCCAGAGCGAGGCCTACCTCGGCCATCCGTGGTGCTCCCACTGGTTCCACGTCCTGCATCTGAATACCTCCGCCGGGAAGATGTCCAAGTCCTCCGGCGAATTCCTCACGGTCTCCCTGCTCGAGGAAAAGGGCTACGATCCGCTCGTCTACCGCCTCTTCTGCCTCGGCAGCCACTACCGCAAGTCCCTCGTGTTCTCGTGGGAGGGCATGGATTCGACGAAGACCGCCTATCAGAAGCTCGTCAGCCGCATCGCCGCGCTCTCGCCCGACGACGGGGAGATCGACACCGCCTCCTATGACGCGCTGCGTGCCCGTTTCGCCGAGGCGATGGACAACGACCTCAACACCGCGCTCGCCGTCACCGCCGTCTACGACGTCCTCAAGGCGAAGACGAACGACGCAACCCGGCGCGCCCTGATCGCCGATTTCGACCGCGTGCTCTCGCTGAACCTCCTCGAAGCCGCCGAAAAGGTCCGCCTCGCGCAGAAAGCAGCCGCAGACGCACAGAAAGCCGCCCATGCCGCCGCAGACGCCGACCTCGTCGTCACCTGCCTCACCGAAGGCGTGGATCCCGGGACCCGGGAAGAGGTCGAGGCCCTGATCCGCGAACGCGCCGAGGCGAAAAAGGCGAAGGATTTCGCCCGCGCCGATGCCCTCCGCGACCAGCTCGCCTCGATGGGCGTCACCCTCAAGGACGCCAAAGGCGCCGTGAGCTGGGAGAAGAAGTAAAACAAAAAGGGCCGTCCACTGCGGCCTTTTTTGAACTGCCGCATAGCGGGAGTTCAGGAGATCACCGTTCCCTCCGTCCACACATACCCCACCCCTCTCTTCGCGAGAATCGCGCCTTCGCCGAACAGGGGCGCGAGCTTGCGGCGGACATACCCGACCGTGACGTCGGGCGCATTGGCGGCGGGTTTCGGATCGGCGTCGGCCCACGCCTCGGCAAGCAGCACCTCCCGCGGCACCGCCTCCCCCGCATGGCGCACGAGGCACGCAAGGACCGCAAATTCCCTCGGCGTGAGGATCGCTTCGGCCGCACCTTTGCGCACCGTCCGGGTCCCCTCGTCGAGGAGGATCGCCGGGCCCGGATCGGTTTCGGGTTCCGTCTTCTGCCGCTTCTTCGGCTTCGGAGCGGGCTCCGGTTTGGGGGCAGGCGCGGACGCTTGGACTCCGGGTTCGGATTCCGCCCGCCCGGGTCCCTCCGCCGTCCCGCGCAGCGCTTCCCAGAGATCCCCGAACGAAAGCGGCGCGGCGCAGACCACCGTGCGGATCCCGGGCAACCCGGATAAATCAGAGCTTTCGGCCTCTTCCGCCGCATCGACGAGGAGGATGTCCCCCGCATCGAGCTCTTCCGCCGGGGATTCCGCGAGTCCCGCCAGCCGGCAGAGACCGCGCACCTCCTCCCGGAGGGTCGGATCGGCAATTCGGATCGCGGCGCGCATGGCGTCTCCTTTCCGCCGGGATGTCCCGGCACGACAAATCTTTTCATCCCTATCCATCCGCTATCTTACCACACCCGCCCCGCAAAGTCAAGATCCCGGACCATCACGGAGGTACGCATGACCACGACAGATTTCACCTTGCCGCTGCCCGATGACCGCACGACCACCGCGTGCTTCACCGGACACCGCTCCCTCCCCGCGGACCGGCTCAGCCAGATCGAGGAAAAAACGCTGCACATCCTCGACGTCCTGATCGCCGCGGGCTACCGGACCTTCCTCTGCGGCGGCGCGCTCGGCTTCGACACCCTGGCGGAGGAGTGCATCCTCGCGAGACGGGAGAGCGTCCCGGAGATCCGCCTGATCCTCGCCCTGCCCTGCCGCGACCAGACGGAACGCTGGACGAAGATGCGCGCGCTCCGGGAATACCAGCGCATCAAGGGGCTCGCGGACGAGGTGGTTTACCTCCGGGATTTCTACACCGAGGGCTGCATGAAGGAGCGGAACCAGTACATGATCGACCGCTCGTCCTTCCTCGTGGCGTATTACAACGAAGAGACCAAGGGCAAGAGCGGCGCGGGACAGACGGTCCGCATGGCGCAGGCGGCGGGACTGAAGATCTACAACGTCCGCGCAGCGCTCGGCATCCGGGAAGGAGGCGCCCATGTTTAAACAGGACGGGATCCTGACGCGCTCGGATCTCCTTTCGGTCCCCGGCGTCCGGCACGGCTTCTCGGCGCGGGCGGGCGGGGTGAGCACCCTGCCCCACACGGCCTCGCTCAACCTCGCGGACGGCCTCGGCGACGACGCGGAAACGGTCCGGAAAAACAAGGAAATCTTCGCCCGGGCCGTATCGGGGGGCATGTACGGCGGGGAGAGCACCGTCGCGGCGCATCAGATCCACTCGGCCCGTGTCCGCCTCCTCACCCGGGAAAACGCGGGCGAAGGCTATGACCGCACGGCGGGAGAGGACGGCGACGGATTTGTGACCGCCGAGCCCGGCGTGATGCCCGTCATCCGCACGGCGGACTGCGCCCCGATCCTCTTCGCGGGCCTGCGGGAGGACGGAGGTCCCGTTATCGCGGCGGTCCACGCGGGCTGGCGCGGCACGGTCGCGGGGATCGCAGCGGAAGCGGTTGCCCACATGGTCCGGCTCGGCTGTTCCCGGACGTCGATCCGGGCGGCGATCGGTCCGCGGATCGGGTTCTGCTGCTACGAGGTCGGGGAGGATTTCGCCGCGGCGGTCCGGCAGGCGCGCGGGAGCGGCTTTGCGGCGCGGCACATCCGGACGGTGCCCGGGGCTGCGGCAGGTTCGCGTCCGCACGCAGACCTCGCGGGGATGAACTGCGAGATCCTCGCGGAGGCCGGGATCGGCGCGGATCAGATCGACGTCTCCACCGCGTGCACGATGTGTGACGAGGCGTATTATTCGCACCGGCGCATGAAGGGCGTCCGCGGGGTGATGGGCGCGGGGATTGTGATAATGTGAAAGCGGCATGGCGCGAACCTTTTCCCCGTGGTTCGCGCTTTTGTTGTCTTCTTTATCCTGCGCGCTGACGCTTCTTTGGATTGCGCGCTTACGCTTGCGGATTTGGGATATACGAGATCGTTTATTCTTTTTGCCTTGCGGCGCACACAAGAGGCCTCCGGAGCCGGCCTCTTGTGAATCACCGCTCCCAGAGGCGCTTTCCCCGCCTCTGGACTCCACCCCTGCCTCGGGTACAACCTCCCCTCTGATTCGGAAGCTCCGTTCAATGGGGGCTAAGCGCACCCATTTCAGGGATTACATGGATTCACCAATACAGGAAAGCGTGAGCACACGGCCACTATGCAGTGCGGTAGTGGGGGTGCAGGTTCAAGTCAAGCTCTTGCCGGAATCAGGAGAATGCGGCTTAGGGGATAACGCGAAGCGCAGGGTGCAAGTCTAACACATACCGCTGCATGCCTTGCCACGGCGCAGCTGTAAGGTCTAACACGCACAAGCTGCATAAATCGGCGAGAGCGAGCCATGAAATTAACCGTGCCGCTCATCCGGGGCTGGCCCCTGTAATCACCCGTTGGATAGGCGCGATGAAACTTGTTTCATCCGCCGTTCGCTGCATCTCATTGAGCTAAGGTGCGGATGATCCAAGGTACGCACGTTGAAGGGTGGATTCCCAAGGCGGGAACGGCCTTGGGCGGCCTGGAGCCTCCCAGGAGGACCCGGCCGTGGAGGGTCCTCCCGGGC
>Ga0129306_1002274_pt1 | contig 17734 bp, 7 predicted proteins | sample P827metagenome_FD_94438 | JGI IMG/M metagenome (GOLD analysis project Ga0129306, IMG submission 94438) | Capybara group fecal microbial communities from Wisconsin, USA - P827 metagenome | ecosystem: Host-associated > Mammals > Digestive system > Large intestine > Fecal | place: USA: Wisconsin... | reverse complement strand
GGGAGATGTCTGCGACCTCCTGCACGCGGTTGTCCTGATGGCGCTCGCCCTGTACGAGGCCCAGATAGTCGACGACGACCAGGCCGAGGTTCTTGACCCGGCGCAGCTTGGATTTCATAGAGGTGACGGTGATCCCGGGGGTGTCGTCGATGAGGATCTCCGCCTCGGACAGCCGGGAGGAGGCATGTGCGATGGCGTTCCAGTCCTCGCCCCGCAGATCGCCGGAGCGCAGCTTGTAGCTGTCGATCTGCGCCTCGGAGGAGAGCATACGGATGGCCAGCTGCTCGGCGGACATTTCGAGGCTGAAGACGCACACGGTTTTCCCGGTCTTGAAGGCGGCCTCGGTGGCGACGTTCATTGCGAAGGCCGTCTTGCCCATGCCGGGACGCGCGCCGACCAGAACCAGGTCCGCCTTGCCCATGCCGACAATGACCCGGTCCAGCGCGGAGAATCCCGTCGGGGTCCCGCGCAGGGCTTCCGGATCGTTCGAGAGGACCTGCAAATGTTCATATACCTGTAAGAGCGCGTCGCGGATGTGGATGAAGTTCTTGTTCTCGCGGCCTTCGGCGATCCGGTAGATGCGGCCCTCGGCGAATTCCACGAGCCGCTCGGCTTCGTCGTCCCCGGCGTATCCGGCTTCCGCGATGTCCTCGCCCGCCGCGATCAGATCCCGCAGCATTGCCTTGTCGCGCACGATCTTCGCGTAGTCCTTCGCGTTCGCCGCCGTCGGAACCGCTTCCGCGACGAGCTTTAAGTATTCTCTTCCGCCCGCTTCGTCGTAGGTCCCGCTCTTCGTGAGCTCCTCGATCAGCGTCACCACGTCGATGCTCTTCGATTTCAGATACATCGACTGCATCGCGCGGTAGATCCCGCTGTGCTCGGGCATGTAAAAATCGTCCGCCGTGATCAGCCCGCCGACCGTGTCCATGCACATCGGATCGATCAGAATCGACCCGAGCAGCGACTGCTCCGCCTCCAGCGAAAACGGCATCCGTCTGTCAAGTTCTGCGTTCATGACTTTATCCTTAGAAAGGGGTACGGTCGCTTTCTTAGGGAGAAACGGTCGCTTTCTTGAAAGAAAGCTCCGCAAAGAACTTTCTGACCGGGTTCTCCTTATCGGTGATTCGTTCCCTTATTCGTAATTCTTAATTCTCTCCGTCTCCGTACACCAAAACGTTCAGCGTTCCCGCGATTTCGGGATAGAGCTTCACGTCGACCGGGTAGGTCCCGTAGGCCTTGATCGGGGCGTCGAGGATAATCTTGCGCTTGTCGATCTCGATCTCGTACTGCGCCGCGAGGGCATCGGCGATGTCCTTATTGGTGATGGATCCGTAGAACTTCCCGTCCGCGCCGGCCTGGATGCGGATCTTCACGAGCATGCCCTTGAAGCGTTCGGCCATCTCGAGCGCGGCCTTTCTTTCGAGCTCCGCGCGTCTGGCCTTGGCGGCTTCCTTATTGCGGATATCGTTGAGAATCTTCGAGTCCGCCTCCACGGCGAGCTTCTTCGGGATCAGGAAATTCCGCGCGTATCCGTCCGATACGGTGATGAGATCGTCCTTCTTGCCCTGTCCCTTGACGTCCTGTAACAATACGACTTTCATGTTGACCTCCTGTATGTTCAAGTGAAGAGTGAAGAACGAACAGTGAATAGTTGCGGTTGAAAACGCTGCGCGTTTTCTTATTTATTCTTTGAATCCGCGTCAGCGGATTCTTCCTCCGCTGTTCACTATTCACTTTTCTCTCTTCTCTCATATATGTTTGTCTATCGCTTCTTTCAATCGCTTCACCGCCTCGTCGAGCGAGACGTCGGGGATTTCGGTCGCCGCGCCGTCGAAGTGACCGCCGCCGCCGAGATCCTCCATGATGAGCTGCACGTTCACCGTGCCGTCCGAGCGGGCTGAAATCTTCGTCGATCCGCCCCGGCGCATACACGCGAAGGCCGCGCGCACGCCGTCGATGTTGATGAGGTTGTTGACCGCCTTCGCCGCGACGACGGGGCTCGCATCCTCTTCGGTCTCCACGCAGGAGATGACACAGACATTGCGGTAGATCTCCGCATTCCGCCGGAACAGGGCTTCCCCGGAATAATCCTCAAAGCTCTCGCGGAAGAGGTCGCGCACCGCCATCGGATCGGCGCCGCGGTCTCTGAGATACATCGCCGCGGAGAAGGTCCGGGTGCCGGTGTTCGTGGTGAACTGCTTCGTGTCGAGCGCGATGCCCGCCAGGATGACGCCCGCTTCCGCCGGGGACAGATCGTCGCGCGGCAGGACCTGTTCGAGCATCTCGGAGATCAGCTCGCACGCCGAGGACGCGGACGGCTCGATGTATTCGACGTCCGGCTCCTTCTCGAATTCCGCCGTCTTCCGGTGGTGGTCGATGATCGCCAGCTTTTCCGCGCGGGCCGCCAGCTCCGGCGACTCCACGATCTTCATGTTGTTCACGTCCGCGATCACGACGAGAGTGCCCGTTTCGAGCAAATCGAGGGCCTGCGCCTTGTCCACGAAGATCCCGAGGAATTCCTCCTCGCCCTCGAGCATCCGCCGCGCCCCGATGATGTCCCGGTTCGCCGTGTCGATCACGATGTTGACCCGCGCGCCGCAGTACATGGCGATCTTCGCCAGCCCCACCGAAGCGCCGAACGCGTCGTAATCCGCCCGGGTGTGGCCCATGATGAGGACGTTCGAGGCGTTCTTGATCTGCGTCATGAGCTGGTTCGACACCACGCGCGCCTGCACGTTTGACCGCTTCTGCACGGACCGGGTGATCCCGCCGAAGAATTCCGTCGCGTCGTCGCTCTTTACGACCGCCTGGTCGCCGCCGCGCTGCAGGGCCAGTTCCAGCGCCGCATGGGCCGCCCTTTCTTTTTCCTCATAGGATCCGTGGATCCCGGAGACGCCCATCGAGACGGTCAGCGGCAGGCTCGTATCGCCCACCCGGACCGCGCGGACCCGGTCGAGGATATCGAATTTCGCCGCGACAAGCTCGTCCAAGACGCGCGTCTGCGTCACGAACAGGTACTTGTCGCGCTCATATTCCTTCAGGATGCCGTTGTAATTGTCTGCCCACTCGCGCAGGACCGAATCCACGCGCGCCGCCGCCGGACGGTATTCCTCGCTGTCGTACTGCATCATCTCGCCGAGGTTGTCGATCATGATGTAGCAGACCACGGCCTCGTCACCCGCGCGGAGGGATTTCAGCTCGTCGAGCTCCGTCGTCTCCGTCGTCAGCACGAGGGCAAAATCCTCTTCGTCCGTCTTGATGTGGCTGTATTTCGCGAGGAAGGAACGTCCCTCCGCCTCGATCCGCGCGCCCGCATCGCCGCCGTCGCCCCGGATATCCGCGAGCGTCACGCCGAAGAGCTCTTTGACGCTTTCGCCGTAGAGCTTGTTCTTCGCCGAATAGAGGGCCTCCGTCGCGGTGTTGTACCAGATGATCCGCTCGGAGGAGTCACAGATGAAGACGGGGGTCGTCATTTTCACGACCGCGTCGAACATGATGCGCCCCATGACCGGCGCGAGATTTTCGTCCCGTGCGCCGCGGAGGTGCCGCTCCATGATCAGGAGGGTGAGAAGGACGACGATCAGATAAAGGCCGAGGACGGCGGCTCCGCACCGAAGCGCACCCCAGCCGAGCCGCGCCACGCCCAGCGCATAGAGGACCATGCAGATCACAGCCGCGGCAACAAGCACGGCGGCCGTTTCTTTCCGGACCCCGCGCAGATCGTTGTTGGCAGAACGGGAGGGCTTTTTTTGTTTGCTCATACGATAACCCACATAAAGAATTACGAATTAAGAATTAAGAATGAAGAACGACAACTTGCAACGGGAAATGAGGAGGAGCAGAACCGCGTCATATTGGCAGCTTACCTTGATAGGTGAAGCAAGTCCATTCCCCCAGAGTAAAGTTCTTTGCGGTTTTGCAAAGCAAAACGGGCTTTCATTCTAAGAAAGCGACCGTCTTCCCTTAAGAAAGCGATCGTTTCTCCTTCCAATGGGCCTTGATGACCGAATATGCCCCGATGGCGGAGGTAACGAGGAGGAAGGGATAGGCGCGGAGGGTCACGAAAGCCACGAATAAAAGGATCGCGGCGAGGGCCCGTTCGCGCGTCATGTAGAATAACCGGTCTTCCAACCAGTCGGCGATCCCGCACACGCCGACCGCCGCGCAGGGGAGCGCCAGAATCAGGAGCGCATTCACGAGGATCGCGTGCAGGAGCGGAAAGACCGACGCCGGCGTAAAGAGCGCGGGCACGAAGATCGCCGCATACACCGCCGCGTAGGAGAACGGCATTGTCACCCCCGCGTGCTCGTCCGTGAAAACCTCCGGACAGCCGATCAGAGCGAACATCCGCCGGATCAGCCGGTCAGCCGTCCACGCGATCAGCACGCAGAGGATCCCGAAGAAAGCCGGTGCCAGCATGATCGCCTCGCGCGCCATGCTCCGCAGGACCGTGATGTCCGGCTGCATCGAAACCGCTCCGGCCCGGGCCACGAGCGTCTCATACACCCGCGCGATCGCCGCCGGCGTCGAGACCATGTACGCATCCGCGAACGCCGAAAAGCTCCCGTAATCAAAGCCGATCCGCACCGCCAGACACAGCCCGAGCGATACCGCCGCCGCAACCGTCAGCGACGCCATCCGCCGGAACCGCGTCTCCTTCGTGATCAGCGACACCGCAAAGACGTAGGACATAAAGAGCAGCGCCAGACTCAGCGCGCATGCCACGGAAAGCCGCGCGCCGAAGAGGAGCATCATCCCGAACGTCGCCGGCGTTGCCAGGAGGGACGCCACCTTGCGCCAGAGCAGAATGATCTGCGCGTAGAGCATCACCGAAAGCGGGATGAACGGCAGGGATGCCGCGATCCCCGCGATGTTCTGCGATGCGAGCGGATCTTCCGGAATTGCGGGCGTTGCCAGCCGTGCCGCAGCCGCGCCCGTGACCGCCGTCAAGAAGATGAAGAGGACCGCCATCGGCCAGCGCATCGCGGGAAGATCATCCCGTCGCCGCATCACGGAAAAAACTACCGAAGCCATGCGTCCTCCTTTCCCGGGCTGCGCCAAAAGCCAGTACGCCGATTGTATCTTATGTATTATACCACATTCCGCGCGGGATTTCTACGGGGATTCGGAAAGTTTCGCATCGATGCAGAAAAATTCACAAAATCCCGCCGCAGAAACACGACGGGAGAATGACGGATAAAAACATGAGGATAGGAAAAGACCCGGGGTAACTGGCCCCCGGGCCTTTCGTTGGTTATCTTTTAAGTTGTTCTTTTTTAAGAGGACTTGAAAGATGAGGAATTATTTCACAGTGCAAGTAACGCCGCTCACGGTGCCGCTCTGGAATTCAGGAGTGAGCTTGTAGGTAGTGATGGCGATGTCGCCGGTACCTTCAACCTTTTCGACCTTGAGGTTCAGAGTGATCGTGGTCGTCTTGTATGCGTACTTGCCGTCCCACTCAGCGCTGGTCTTCGCATCTTCCGTCGGAACAGCACCCTGGAATTCGATAACAACAGTGTTGTCGCCTTCCTTCAGGCCGTCGGCAGCAGCTTTGATGACAACAGACTTCAGAGCAGGAATGTCTTTGCTGTCTTCGTGGTAAACTTCACCTGCGATCGAGTTGTAAACGATCGTCTTGGTGCCGTTCACGGTAACGGTGGTCTTCCAGTCTTCGTACTTGCAGCCGTCGACATCGTCCTTCATTCCGAAGAGGGCATTGTCATTGTAGACAGCCTTGTGGGTGTCTTCAAGAGCCTTGCCTTCGAATGCGAGTTCGATTTCAGCGACCTTGCCGGTGATTTCGCCGTCTTTCTTGGCGATGTCAACAGTGACACTACCAGTGACGTAGGAGTCTTCGCCGTCGGGATCGGTGACGAGCTTATTGCCGATAGTTTCTTCGATGGTACCGGTCTTCTCGGCAGAGCCCTTCGCGCCGACGTAGACGATAGCAAAGCTATTGTCGCCTTCAGCAGCGCCCTTCCAACCGTAGATGACGAACACATCATATTCATCCAGTTCAGCAGCAAGCTTGGAAGCCTTGTCGATCTGCGTAGCCTTCATCGTCTTGTCAGCAGCGACTTCGACATTGAAGACCTTGAGGGTAGCGAAGTTGTCCTTGTGGCCGGTGAGCTTCAGAGAGAGAGCCTTGTCGGTGTTGAAGATTTCCTTCGCGGTGAGAGTGCCGGTGTAGTAGCCCCAAGTCGGACGAGCGGGCATGACGAGGAGGTCAGTGCCGGCGAGGGAGATTTCCACTTCGTCAGCATTGAAGCCCTTTTCGTTGTAACCGTTGCGAGCAACGATCTGGCCGCTGATGATGGGATACACGAGACCCTTCTTGAGATCCTTGTTGAGGACCTTCACAGTCTTGAGTTCGCCCTTGTAGAGGTCGAGAACCGTAGCGTCATAGTAGGTAGCGCCGAGGAGGAGCTTGCCATCCGCTTCGCTTGCGGAAACATACTTCGCAGTGTCATAGTTCGCGGAGATCAGGAGGCCGTAAGTAAGAGCATAAGCGCTCTGCTTTGCAAAGGCACCCTTCAGATCCTTGACATTGACATAGATGTTGTCAGTGACCTTGTCGCCGGTGAAGGCAGAACCGTCAGCAGCCTTGCCGGTGAAGACCTGGACAGGAGCCCAGCCGTAGTCTTCAGCGGTCTTCTTGTCGAGAATGAAGATGTACTTGTCGTCAGCCTTCGCTCTTTCTTCAGTCGCGAAGCTATCCTTGGACTTGTAGCCATCTTTCCATTCCCAGGTCTCCGTCTTGCCAGTCAGGTCGAGGCCGGTCTCAACGTAGTAAGCGTCGTTCGCAGCGTCGTAAGAGGTGACCTTGTAGACGGACTGCTTAGCGAACAGATCGTTCATGTCGTACTTGTACGCATAGTTGTACAGGTCGCCCTTGAGCCACTGATCGTAAGCGCCGATTCTGAGCTGTTCGTACTTGAGGTTGTCGCTTCTGTACGCATTGACAACGATGTAGCCGTCCGCAGAGACGCCAGCATAGGAGTCAACAACAATGTACTTCGCGCCATTGGTAACATTCTTGGAGATGTAAACGAGCTTGCCGTCGACAACTACGTATTCAACGATGTTCATGAACGCGTCGTTGAGGATCGCGCCGTAAACAGCCTTCGCTTCAACGTTGTCGCCGTCGTAGAACATCGGGTTGCCAGCGAGTTCAGCATAGTCGTAGGTCAGAGTCTCGTTGCCGATGGTAACGGTTCTCTTGTTGACGTCATATGCACGAACGAGGCCGGTAGCGATGTAGGTCTTGTCGGAAGCATCCTTATCGACGATCTTCTCGATGTGGAGTTCGCCGGTGAGAGGATTGAAGCCGTAAATGACGAAGTCGCCCTTCGCCGGGGTAGGACCGGTGATGTAGCCCTTACCACCCTTATAGTCCTCGAGGAGAACCGTGAGCGGATCGGAAGCATAGTCGCCGTAGGTCTTGCCGGGGTTGGCAATTTCCCAAGCGGTCTTCGCAGCAACGTTGACGTCATAAACGTAGGGGTTGCCGTCCTTCTCTTTGCCGTCGCCGTCATTGAGCTTGCCAGTGCTGTACTGACCGAATCTGTAGGGCCAGTAGAGACCGTAGTCGGCAACGCCGTCCGCAGTCAGGTCATACAGGTCGAGCTTCGCATAAGCGGTGTTCTTCTTGATGGTGTCGTTGTTGAGGGTCAGGAGACCGCCAGTCGTGGAGGTAACCGTGAGGTCGCCGAGTTCGGAAATGTCATCGAGAATGTCGATACCGACATACTTGACCTTTTCGCCTTCAGCGGTGAACTTGAACTTGAAGTACTTTTCGAGAATGGTGTTGTAGTACCATGCAACGGACCAGGTGTTGCCTTCTTCGTCCTTGATCTTGCCATCGGCATTGCGGACGAGGATGTTGCCGTTGTCCCAGTCAATCGCGTACTTCTTGTTGGTGGTGGTCTTAACAGGATTGCCGATCGCGCTCTTCACGATGATCAGACCGGCGTTCCAGTTGTTCACGTTGACATAGTTGATCTTGGTGAACTTGTCGGTGAGGGAGAGACCAGCAAGAGCCTTTTCGATCGGGTACTTGCCGTCCGCATCCTTGGAGAAGAGACCTTCGTTCTTGATGGTGCCGCAGAAGATCTTCTGCTCGCCGAGGGACTTCACGAGCTTCGTGCCGTCGTCGGTGAAGAGGAGTCTGTAAGCAGCGCCGAGCTGAGCTTCGTCGTCATGCGCACCAGCGCCGATGCCGAGCTTTTCCTTGGCAATGTAGTAAGTGTCGCCTTCGAGAGTGCCGTCAGCCTTCACAACACGGAAGCCAACAGTGCCGGAGGGAACGTCGCCGGACTTGGAGATCGCATCGATCGCCGCTCTGTCAGTAGCGGTGATGATGATGGTCTTCCAACCGAGATCAGCGCCGAAGTAACGAGCGCCGAGGGTGTCGCCGGCAGCGGTCGGGATGGACAGAGCATTGTAGATGATCTGCGCAACTTCGCCGCGGTTGAGGATATCGGTGTAAGCAACACCGGTGATGCCCTTGGTCAGGCCAATGGCCTCAGCCTTTTCGATGTAGCCCCAAGGATACTTCAGGCCGCCGTAACCGAGGGTACGGTCAACCATGGTCAGAGCGTCACGATAGGTGATGCCGTCGGTCGGGCCGAACTTGCCGTCGCCGTAACCTTCGATGATTCCCTTCTGGGAAGCATAGGAGATCGCGCCGTAGAAGTTCTGAGCAGCCGTGCCGTCCAGGTCGGTGAACCCGGAGTTGTTCACGTTGCCATCGGTCCACTGAGCGTCGTCAGTCCAACCGGTGGAGATACGGCCGACAAACAGAGCCATCTGATATCTCTGGATATCAGAATCAGCGTCCGCATCGAACGTATTGGGATCGACACCCTTCATGATGCCGTAAGCGTCGAGCATGCCGATCGCTTCCGCGTAAGTAGTAGCGGCGGAGATCAGCTTCGGAGCTTCTTCGGTAATCGCTGCGGTATCCGTAGCGAGAGCCATGGAAGCGGTCGAAACGGCCATCAGAAGGGCAAGAACAAGTGCAAGAATTTTCTTCATCTTATTCTGTCTCCTTGAAAAAAGAATTGGATTGTCGAGAGAAAGTTGCGCCAGTTCGCCCCTTTTCTCCGTGCGTAAATGATACCACACGCGCAAAAATTATGCAAGACTTCTCTTTGAGGTGTAATAAAAGTGAAATATTAAAGTGTATTTATTATTTCCGTCCCGCATCTCCGGTTATGGAAAGTTCATTTTTTCCGGCGCGGGAAGGCCCGGATCGCATTTTTCGCTTGCTTTTTCGCGCGTTCTGTCGTATAATAAAACCATCTATGAGACGAGAGGCTGAACATCACCATGCGAATCTTCCCCCGGAAGGCTTCTTTTCCCTTCCTTATTATATGGCTCTTTTCCCTGCTGATTCTGTTCTTGACAATCTCCGCCGCGCTCGCCCAGCCCGCCTCGGCGGACCTTGCGGCGAACGGGAAGGTCGTCATCGTCCTCGATGCCGGTCACGGCGGGATCGACGGCGGCACGGCAGTTGGCACCCTGGTTGAGAAGGACATCAATCTGAAGCTGGCGAAGTATCTCCGCGCGGTCCTCGAACAGGACGACCGCTTCGAGGTTTACCTCACCCTCGAGGACGACGTCTACCTCAACTTTTACGAGCGCGTCGAGGTCGCTCACGAACACAACGCCGACCTCTTCCTCTCCCTGCACTGCAATTCGAGTCCGGAGGCCGACGCGAACGGCTGCCTCGCGATCGTATCGGTCGTGAAGAAGTTCCGCGCCGACGCTGTCGCCGGGAAGATGCTCGATTACATCGCCGCCTCCGTCCCGATCCGCCGGGGCCGCGTGGACACGGAGGAGGACACGGGTGACGATCTCGGCATCTACTACTGGAGCGAGGAGCGGCAGTGGGACATGCCCGGCGCATACGAGCTCGGCCAGAAGAGCGATTACTACTCCGTCAACACCTGGTCGTGCCGCTTCGGGATCCCGTCCGCGATCATTGAGCACGGCTATCTCTCGAACGCGAACGACGACGCGGTCCTCGCGAGCGACACCAGCCTCTGGGCCATCGCCGACGCGGAGGGGCGCGCCCTCATCGACTATTACACTGGCCACGAGCACGTCTTCGGCGAGGTCGAGACCGATTTCCCGTCGAACTGCGTGGTCCACGGCGCGGCGTCCGCGCGCTGCACGATCTGCGGCGCGAAGAGCGGCACGGTCGATCTGCCCGAGACGCCCGAGAACCACTGGTGGCGCTATTTTGCCTACACCGCGCCGACCTGCACGGAAGAGGGGTACATGCAGGGCATCTGCCAGATCGAACGCACGTTCGCCCGCCAAGTGGACGACATCCACGCCGACGTCGTCGAGAAGGTCCTCCCCGCGCTCGGGCACGATTACGTGACCGTCGAGGAGATCCCGGCGGGCCACGGTCAGGACGGCCTGCTGCACAAGCGGTGCACGGTCTGCGGGGACGAGATCGACGAGATCACCCCCGGCGAGCCGCACGACTACGAGGAAATCGAGTTGATCGAGCCGCAGTGCGAGACCGCCGGACGCCGCACGGAGCGCTGCACGGTCTGCGGGGACGTCCGGACCGAGACCCTCGCGGCGGTGGGACACGACTACCAGGTCACCACGCACGTCGATCCGACCTATGAGGACAACGGCTACGAGATCCTCGTTTGCACCCGCTGCGGCGACGAAAAGACGGAAGTCCTCTCCGTCTGCCCGCACGAATTCGACATCGCCGAGGCCGCCCCGACCTGCGAGGAGCCCGGCCGCCGGACTTACACCTGCCGCCTGTGCGGATACGTGAAGATCGAGGAGATCCCGGCGCTGGGACACCAGTACGAGACGCAGATGGAGGTCGACCCCTCGTGCGTCGAGGATGGCTTTTACCGCGGGAAATGTACGGTCTGCGGCGCGGTGACGAGCGAGCGGATCCCCGCCCTCGGACACCACCTCATCCCCGACCCGGACGGCGGCGGATCGGTCTGCACGATCTGCGGCGCGAAGGTGCGGGACGAGACCGCGAAGGAGGTCCCGGCCTTCCAGAATCCCCTCGTCATCGTGATCCTCGCAGTCGTCGCTGCGCAGCTTGTCGCCGTCGTCGCAATCCTCGTGCGCAGCAGAATGGAAGCAAAGAAAAAACGCCAATACCATTGAAAAGTGAAAAGAGAAGAGTGAAAAGTGAATAGTGGAGGTAGAAAACGCTGCGCGTTTTCATTTGAATAAACCCACGTCAGCAATTTCACGCTTCCATTCTTAATTCACCGTTCATCTTAATTCCAGCATAAAACTATGAACTTCGACATCATCATCATCGGCGCGGGGCATGCCGGCATCGAAGCGGCGCTTGCCTCCGCGCGGACCGGGCTCTCCACCGCCCTCTTCACCCTCTCCCTCGACGCCGTCGCGAACATGCCCTGCAATCCCTCCATCGGCGGGACCGGCAAAGGTCACCTCGTCTACGAGATCGACGCGATGGGCGGGGAAATGGGCTGGGCCGCCGACTGCGTCACCCTCCAGTCCCGCACCCTCAACACCTCGAAAGGCGCCGCCGTCCGGTCCAAGCGCATCCAGGCCGACCGCCGCGCGTACTCCGCCCTCATGAAGCACACGATCGAGACGACGCCGAACCTCTCGCTGATCCAGGGCGAGGTCACGGGCATCCTCACCGAACCGGACGAGGACGGCATCCCGCGCATTACCGGCGTCACGGCCTCCCCGATGGGGGATTTTTCCTGCCGCGCCGTCGTGATCTCCACCGGGACCTACCTCGGCGGCCTCACGCACGTCGGCGACGTCTCCCGCCATGCCGGACCCGACCATTCCCTCCCCGCCGAAGGCCTGAACGACTGCCTGCGTGCGATGGGCGTCTCCCTGATGCGCTTCAAGACCGGGACGCCTCCCCGCGTACACCGCCGCTCGGTCGATTTTTCGCGCCTCGAGATCCAGGAGGGCGAGGAGTGGATCACGCCCTTCTCCTCCCGCACGGACCCCGAATCGCTCAACCAAATCCATCAGATCCCCTGCCACGTCGTCTACACCAACGCCGAGACCCACCGCGTCATCCGCGAAAACCTCCACCGCTCGCCGCTCTATTCCGGCAAGATCCACGGCACAGGGCCGCGCTACTGCCCCTCGATCGAGGACAAGGTCGTGCGCTTCGCGGACAAGGAGCGGCATCAGCTCTTCCTCGAACCGATGGGAAAGGACAACGAGGAGCTGTATCTGCAGGGCTTCTCCTCCTCCCTCCCGGCGGACGTCCAGCTCGCGATGCTGCACACCCTGCCGGGCTTCGAGCACGCCGAGGTGATGCGTTATGCCTACGCCATCGAATACGATTGCGTCGATCCGCTCGAACTCACGCCGACCCTCGGCTTCAAGCGGATCCGCGGGCTGTACGGCGCGGGGCAGTTCAACGGGACCTCGGGCTACGAGGAGGCGGCGGCGCAGGGACTCTTGGCCGGCATGAACGCCTCGCTGTACGTGCGCGGGATGCCCGAAATCGTTCTGCCGCGGCATTCGTCCTATCTCGGGACTTTGGTCGACGACCTCGTGACGAAGGGGACGAACGAGCCGTACCGGATCATGACGGGCCGGAGCGAATACCGGATCCTGATCCGGCAGGACAACGCGGAAGAGCGTCTCGCGGCATACGGGCACTACGCGGGCCTGCTCTCGGACGAGCGGTATGAAGCGGCGCTCGCGCGCACCCGCGAAGTCCGCGCCGAGGTCGAGCGCCTTGGGCACACGCACATCGGCCCGTCCTCGGGAATCAACTCCCTCCTCGAAGACCGCGGCACCGCTCCGCTCTCGTCCGGGACAAGTCTCAGCGACCTGATCCGGCGTCCCGAGCTCGACTACGCCGCCCTCTCTCCCTACGATCCCGCCCGTCCTGCCCTCTCGCGCAGCCAGGCGGACCGCGTGTCGACGGAGATCAAGTACGAAGGGTATATCCGGCACGAAGAGGAAGAGGTCGCGCGGCAGGCCAAGGCGGAAGGCGCGAAGCTGCCGGCGGACGTCGACTATTCCGCGATCCGGGGCCTGCGTCTCGAAGCAGCACAGAAGCTCGCGAAGGTCCGGCCCCTCACCGTCGGCCAGGCCGCGCGCATCTCCGGCGTCAACCCCGCCGACATCAGCGTGCTGCTGATTTGGTTACAAAGCACGCGCGGGGGAATTAAGAATTAAGAATGACAGCTTGCAGCGGGGGCATGTTTGACCCGTACCGTCCGCATCGTGTCATCCCCTAAGCTGCATTCCACTGATACCGTAGAGAGCTTGACTTGAACCGGCACCCACACTATCAAACCAAATAAAGGCCGTGTGTTCTTGCTTTTCAATATTGGTGCGGCCATGTAATCCTGAAATGACATAGTTTAGCTGAAATTGGACAACGCTTCCCATTAAAGAGGGAGGTTGTACCTGAGGGGGTAGGAGTGGAATCCAAAGGCGGGGGAGGCGCTCCTCCCCTGCCGTGGGGCCGGGTAATTCCTAAGAGGGCCCGGCCCGAGGGTCCTCTTAGGCGCCGTCTGCGAAGACAAAAAAGCAATCGATCCGCACAATTCCAAATCCGCAAGGCTCCGCCGCGCAGAATCATGAAACAGCAACCATGTGAGCGGAAAACGCCTTGCCAAGGAGCACGTCACATGCACATCTCTTCTTCCATCCGCGAAAAAACCGCGCGCGCCGAGGAAATCCTCGCGCCGATCTTCTCCGACATCGACCGCATTGCGCGCGAAAACACCGAACACGTCCTCGACTGCTTCCGCGAGGCGCAGGTCTCCGAGGCCCTCTTCGCGCCGTCCACTGGATACGGCTACGGCGACGTGGGCCGCGACCGCATCGACGCCCTCGCGGCAGCCGTTTTCCGCGCGCCCGCCGGTTTCATGCGCCCCTCCCTCCTCTCCGGCACCCACACCCTCACGGTCGCCCTCTTCGGCATCCTCCGCCCCGGCGACGTCATGCTCTCGATCTCGGGCGTCCCCTACGACACCATCCTCCCCGTCATCGGCATCGACGCGGACGGCAGTCCCGCCCCCGACGGCGAAGGTTCCCTCGCGGACTGGGGCGTCGCCTTCCGTTCTGTCCCGCTGACACCCGATCCCGCGGATCCCTTCGATTTCCCATCAATCCGCGAAGCCATGCGCACGGCCGGGGAGCGGCTCAAAATGGTCTACGTCCAGCGCTCGAAGGGCTATGCCGACCGCCCGACGCTCACCGCGCGTCAGATCCGGCACGCCGCGTACTGCGTGAAACAGTTCGCCGCGGAGCTCGGCATCCGCCCGCCCGTCTTCATGGTCGACAACTGCTACGGCGAATTCACCGAGACCGCCGAGCCGACCTTCGCGGACCCGAACAGGCCGGATGAATGCGCCGCGGATCTCATCGCCGGCTCGCTCATCAAGAATCCGGGCGGCGGCATGGCGGACGTCGGCGGGTACATCGTCGGCCATGCGGACTGCGTCCGGCTATGCGGCAGCCGTCTGACCTCGCCGGGCGTGGGGCTCGACGTCGGGGCGTCGCTCGGGCAGAACCGGAACCTCATCAAGGGGCTGTTCTATGCCCCGCACACGGTCGCCCAGGCGATGAAAACCGCGCATCTCGCAGCCTACCTCTTCGCGGATCTCGGATGCCGGGTCACCCCCGCATGGGATGAGCGGCGTTCGGACATCGTGCAGTGCGTGGAATGCGGATCCCCCGCCGGGCTGGCCGCCTTCTGCCGCGGGATCCAGTCGGCCTCCCCGATCGACGCGCACGTCACCCCCGAGGCGTGGGACATGCCCGGCTACGCGGATCCCGTCATCATGGCGGCGGGCGCGTTCACGGGCGGAGCGTCGATCGAACTCTCGGCGGACGGACCGATGCGCGCGCCGTATACGGCCTTCATGCAGGGCGGCCTGACGTATGAAAGTGCCCGCCTTGCCGTCATGTCCGCGGCGGAGCAGTTTACGAAGAAATGAGCGAATTTCGAATTACGAATTGCGAATGACAGCGTTCACCGGGCACCGCCCGGCATTTCGTAGGGAGGACTTATGCTGCACTTTGTCTTAGGCCGCGCCGGCACCGGCAAAACCGCGCGCATCGCCGACGAGATCGCCCGCGAAATCGCCGCCACCGACCGCCCCGTCGTCCTCCTCGTCCCCGAGCAGCAGACCGTCGCGTGGGAGACCAAAATGGCCGCGCGCCTCCCCGCCTCCGCCAACCTGCGGCTGGAGATCACCAATTTCACCCGTCTCGCCAACTCCGTCTTCCGCGAGTACGGCGGCCTTGCCGATTCCATCCTCGACGAGGGATCCCGCATCCTCCTCGTCTGGCGCGCCATGCTCTCCGTCCGCGATGCGCTCACCGTCTACCGCGCGCCCGAGACCGCGAAGAACGCCGGCGCGCGCGAGGACCGCTCCCTCCCGAAGCTCTTGCGCGCCGTCGACGATTTCAAGACCGCCGGCATCTCCCCCGCCGACGCGGCTGCCGTCCTCGACCGCCTCGAAGCCCTCTCCGGCGGCACGGACCCGGACCGGGATTCCTCCGGCGACCTCCTCCACCGGATGCGCGACGCCGTCCTCGTCTACGCCGCTTACGAAGAGCTCCTGCACGAACCGGCTGCCGACGGCTCTCATGCCCCGGGGATGGACCGCGGCGACCTCTTTCATCATCTTCTCGCCTCTCTCCGCCTCCATCCCTATTTCCGGGGAAAGGCGGTCTTTGTCGATTCGTTCTTCTCCCTCACCGCGCCCGAGGAAAAGATCCTCGACCTCCTCTTCCGCCAGGCCGACGAGGCGTGGGTCACCTTCGCCTGCCCGCCCGCCGACGCCCTCTCCGGCGACGAATTCCAGTTCGCCGAGGTCCGGGATTTCTATAAAACCGCCGTCCGGCTCGCAAACCGCGCGAATATCCCCTTCGAGCGCATCGCCCTGACGGAGAATTTCCGCCACAAAAACGCCCCCCTCCTCGCCCGGGTGGAGGAAAACCTCTTCCGCTACGCCGCCGGATCCTCCTTTTCTTCCGATCCGGATCATGCCCCGGAAATCCCGGAAGCCGCCCGGCATACCGTCGAGATCCAGCGCTGCGCCGATCTCTGGGACGAGGCCGAGGCCTGCGCGTCCCGCATCGACCGCCTCCTGCGCGAGGGCTATGCCTGCCGGGATATCACGGTCGTCGCCCGGAACATCGACACCCGCGCGGGCATCACCGACGCCGTCCTCCGCGCCCACGGGATCCCCTGCTTCCTCTCCGAATCGACCGCCGTCTCGCATTCCCCCGCCGTGCGCCTCGTCCTCGCCGCCCTCTCCGTCGAAGCGAACGGCTGGCAGCGCCGCGACGTCCTGCGCCTCATCAAGACCGGGCTCACCCCCGCGGGAGATGCGGATCCAGGGGATTCCCCGGAAACCTCCTCCCCCTTCTCCGCCTTTGCCGAGGACGCCTTCGAGCAGTACGCCGCCGTGTGGAACATCCGCGGACGCCGCATGTTCACTTCGTCCCGCTGGACCATGAATCCCGCCGGGTACAAGCCGGAGATCACGCCCGCCGCGCAAGCCCTCCTCGACGAAGCCAACGCCGTCCGCGACCGCGTGATCCCGCCCCTCGACCGCTTCCTCTCGCTCTTCGCGGAGGGTCCGGCTCCGGTGCGCGACATCGCCGCGGGGATCGTCACCCTCGCCGAGGACTACGACATCGCCCGGCGCCTGTGTGAGCTCGGGGATGCCTGCCGTGCCCTCGGTCTCCCGGCGGATGCCATGCGCGCGGAATCGAGCTGGGACGCCGTGTGCAGAATCCTCGATTCGATGGTCGACCTCCTCGGAGACACCGCCCGCGACGCCGGACGCTTCGCCGGGCTCTTCTCCCGCGCGGCCGCCGCCCTCGACACCGGCACCATCCCCACCGGGCAGGACGAGGTCGTCCTCGGAAGCGCGTCCGGGGTCCGCTTCGACGAGGCGAAATGCGTCATCATGCTCGGCACGGTCGACGGCGAATTCCCCGGCCCGGTGAGCGACGGCCCGTCCTTCTTCGACGACCGAGACAAACAGATCCTCGAAGCCGCCGGACTCCCCATCGGCGGTCCCGACACCGCCATGCAGTCGGCGCGCGAGGCGTTCATGTTCTACCGCACGGCCTCCTCCGCCTCCGAAACCCTCCTCCTGCTCGCCCCCGCGGACGGCGGAAAGACCCTCTCGGAGGGCGCGCGCCGGATCGGGGACATTCTCTCCTCCTCCGGCTGTCCGGGCGTCCGATCGTTCGGAGAATTGCCGCTGTCCGAGATCCTCTACCACCCCGCGACCGCCGAATACCTCCTCTCGCGCCGTCCGGATCCCGAAGAGCAGGCCCTCCTGCGCACCCTGATCGGCGCGGGAACGCAGGCCGCCGTCCCGCTCACGGGCGTCTCGGACCGCATCGCGCCGGCAGCGGCTAAGGGTGCGTCAAGCCGCATGCGCCTCTCGCAGTCGCGGATCGAGGCCTTCCTCACCTGCCCGTTCAAATACGCGTGCCGGTACCGCGTCAAGCTCGAAGAGCCCGCGGAGGCCCGCATCACCGCGGCGGACGTCGGCACCTTCGTGCACGCAGTCCTCGAGCGCTACTTCACGGAAGTCCCGCCGTCCGACACCCCCGTCTCCGAGGAGGAAATGCGCGCGGCGGCCTCCCGCATCATCGGGGAATACATGGACGCCCTCGGTCAGGCGACGGGCGGGGATCTCTCCTCCGACGGGCGATTGACCTATCTGTTCCGCCGCCTCGAGCGGCACGT
>Ga0129306_1002273_pt1 | contig 17737 bp, 14 predicted proteins | sample P827metagenome_FD_94438 | JGI IMG/M metagenome (GOLD analysis project Ga0129306, IMG submission 94438) | Capybara group fecal microbial communities from Wisconsin, USA - P827 metagenome | ecosystem: Host-associated > Mammals > Digestive system > Large intestine > Fecal | place: USA: Wisconsin... | reverse complement strand
GACAATGAGAACATATCGTCGATATAGCCGGCGTAAAACACGATCGTCGCGCCGGTCAGGATCATCCTCAGCTCAAACGTGACATCCGAATAAAGCATTCCCCAGACGATCAGCCCGCTCCACAACACCAGACCTGCGCCGCGCGGCACAGGCTGATGGTGGATCTTGCGGTCGTCAGGGTAATCAAGCATCCCGTAGTGTCTGGACAACGCAATCGAGACCGGCGTCATCAACGCTCCCCAGATCACGCCCAGCACGATGAGCCAGAACAAACTCATCTTTTAACGCGTTCCGAAGATCCTGTCTCCCGCGTCGCCGAGCCCCGGAACGATATAGCCGTGGTCGTTCAGGTGACTGTCGAGCGAAGCTACGAAGATGTTCACGTCGGGGTGCTGCTCGTGCACGACAGAAACGCCTTCGGGCGCGGCAATCAGACAGACCAGCGAGATCTTCTTGCCGCCGTGCTTTTTGATCAGGCTGATCGCCGCTGCCGACGACCCGCCGGTAGCCAGCATGGGATCAAGCAGGAAAATGTCGCGCTCTTCAATGTCGCCGGGCAGTTTGCAGTAATACTCGACAGGTTCTAGCGTCTGCGGGTCGCGGTACAGGCCAATGTGTCCAACCTTGGCGTTGGGTACCAGATTGAGCACACCCTCCATCATTCCCAGTCCGGCACGCAGAATAGGGACCACAGCCAGCTTTTTGCCGGCAATGGCATACGCTTTGGTGCGCGTGATGGGCGTGTCCACGTCGATCATCTTGAGCGGAAGATCGCGCGTGATCTCGTACACCATCAGCGATGCGATCTCAGCCACCGTCTCACGGAACGTCTTTACAGGCGTGCTCTTGTCGCGGATAATGCTCAGCTTGTGCTGCACCAGAGGATGATCGAAGACCACCACCTGCCCGCCGTCGCTGTTGCTGAAGGAGCGGTTGACGCTGTGCTCGTAGGCACAGATTTTCTGCGTGCGGCGCACATGGCGGCCCCCCTCAAATTCGGTCGTCAGCCAGGTATCGACAATCTCAAGGGCTGTCTTTTCGTCAACGACGCGGGCCCCGAGCGTCAGTACGTTGCTGTTATTGTGCTGACGGCTGAGCGCGGCTACTTCCTTGTTCCAGCAGTCGGCAGCATACACACCGGAAACCTTGTTAGCGGCAATCTCCATGCCCAATCCAGTGCCGCAGACAAGGATACCTCTGTCTGCATCACCGTGAGCCACGCTGCGCCCAACCTGGAGGGCGATATCAGGATAATCGCACGATACTTCCGACGTGTCAGTGCCGAAATCGACGACGCTCAGCCCCTCCCTCCCCGCGAGGTGGGCGATGATCTTCTGTTTCAACTCAAAGCCGGCATGATCTGAACCGATAAGGATCTTCATGATGAACGTCCTCCTTAAAAATTATCAAACGCACCGTGAACGAGCGCGTCTTTGCCCGGTCAAAAGATGTTAGACTGCAAGTGCCGTTTCGGAGTTCGGCTTTTACGCTTCGTCGCGTTGAAAAATGCCGAGAGCACTTTTTTGACCTTATACATATTTTGCCACAAATAAGAAAAAAAAGCGAGACGGCTCGTGAAAAAAGAGCCGTCTCGAATTCGAACGCAAAAAATGTTGACTTGAACTTAGCCAATAACGACGAGCACGTCGCCGCTGTTGACGGTGGCGCCTTCGTTGACGCGGATCTCCAGCACCTTGCCGTCGCGGCCGGCAGGGATCTCGTTCTCCATCTTCATGGCCTCAAGGATGATGAGGTTGGTGTCGGGGGTCACGACATCGCCCACCTTGCAGACCACGCGCAGCACCTTGCCGGGCATGGGCGCGGCAATTTCGGTGCTGCCAGCCGGTGCGGGGGCAGCCGGAGCAGCCGCAGGCGCAGGAGCCGGAGCGGGAGCAGCGGCAGGAGCAGGGGCGGGAGCCGGAGCGGCCGCAGGAGCCGGAGCAGGAGCAGGAGCAGCGGCAGGAGCTGCGCCGGTCGCGGGCTCAACATTCACATCATAGGTCTTGCCGTTAACGGTGATCTTATACATTGCCATGGTAGTTATTCCTCCTGAAAAGGTCAGTTTATTGAATCCGGCAGCACGCTAAGGCCGCCGAAACAGGGTATCGATTACTAATTCCAACGGTCGGACAGCGCGCCCTGAAGACCTTCAAGGCGGCCGCAGGCGATCCAGCTCGTGTTGTCCACTCCGATCAGATGCGTGCCGGCGGGCACGATCGAGCGGATGCGCATTGACGTCCCCGTCTGGGCCGCAATGGCGGCGGCAATCACAGCCACCAGCTCATCATCGTCGGCCGAAGCGACAGAAGCGGACGCAACAGCCGAAGCCGCGGGTTTGGCCGCTGGGGCCGGGGCAGCCTTTTCACTGCCGGCAAACTTAGTCACAAAGCGCATCGCAAAGATGACGAAGGTGAGCAGGATAAGGACAAGGAACACGACGCCGAAAGCGATGACGGAAAGAGCGGTCGCCCCGCTCAGTCCCTCGAAGGACGACGCTAATGTCTTGACAGCAGCTGCGGGAGGCATGTGCTCATCCTCCTCACTAGTTGGGCATTACGCCGTGCTTCTTGCGGGGCAGAGCCTGACGCTTGGTGCGGTGAGCCTTAAGAGCCTGGATGACCTCGAAGCGGGTCTCTTCGGGCAGGATGACCTTGTCGGCATAGCCGCGGCTGGCAGCCTGGTACGGCGTAGCAAACGCGTCCTCGTACTCGCTGATCAGCTTGGCGCGCTCGGCAGCCTGATCCTCTGCCGCCTCGATCTCCTTGCGGAAGATGATGTTGGCAGCACCGGCAGCGCCCATGACGGCAATCTGCGACTGAGGCCAGGCGAGCACGGAATCGGCGCCCAGGCCCTTGCAGCACATACCGATGTACGCGCCGCCGTAAGCCTTGCGCAGCACGACCGAAATCAGCGGCACAGTGGCTTCACTGTAGGCGTAGAGCATCTTGGCGCCGTGACGGATGATGCCGCCCCACTCCTGCGTCTTGCCGGGCAGATAGCCGGGCACGTCGACGAACGTGACGATGGGCAGGTTGAAAGCGTCGCAGTGGCGGATGAAGCGGCTGGCCTTGTCAGAGCAGTCGATGTCAAGGCAGCCGGCCATGTTGCTGGCCTGGTTGGCAACGATGCCCACAGGCATGCCGTCAAAGCTGGCATAACCGACAACGATGTTCTTGGCCCACATCGCCTGCACTTCGACAAAGCGTCCGTCATCGACCACGGCCTGAATCACTTTGTGCACGTCATAGCCCTTGTTGGGGTCGGTGGGCACGATCGTGCGCAAAGCCATCTCGGCGCGAGTGGCGGGGTCACTCGTGTTGACGCGGGGCGCGTCGCTCATGTTGTTGCTGGGCAGGTAAGAAAGCACATCACGCACCTGCTGGAAGCACTCCTGCTCGGTCGTGGCGAAGAAGTGAGCGTTGCCCGAGCGGGCGTTGTGCGTGCGGGCACCGCCCAGCTCCTCGCTGGAGATCTCTTCGCCGGTGACAGTCTTGATGACCGCGGGACCGGTGATGTGCATGATCGAAATCTTATCGACCATGAAGATGTAGTCGGTCAGAGCGGGGCTGTACACAGCGCCACCGGCCGTGGGGCCAAGGATGACCGACATCTGCGGGATGATACCGGAGCAGATCGTGTTGCGGTAGAAGATGCCGGCATAACCGTCAAGAGCATCGACCGCTTCCTGGATACGAGCTCCGCCGCTGTCGTTGATGCCCACGATCGGGCAGCCGTTGCGCAACGCAAGATCCATCACCTTGCAGATCTTGGCCGCATGCATCTGCCCCAGCGAACCGCCCAGCACCGTGAAGTCCTGGCTGAACACATAGACGATGCGTCCGCCTACCGTGCCGTAGCCGGTAACGACGCCGTCGCCGAGGAACTTCTTCGTCTCCATGCCAAAGTTAGTGCAGCGATGCTCAACAAACTCGTCGATCTCCACAAACGAACCTTCGTCCATAAGCAGCTCGATCCTCTCACGCGCCGTCAGACGACCTTTTGCCTTGTGCTTCGCAACAGCCTTCTCGCCGCCGCCGGCAGCAGCCTTGGCACGCTTGTCGAGCAGGATATTGCAAAGCTCATCGATGGTTTTTACCGCCATACTGGTACCTCCTTGAAAAGATTAAACGCCATTTCATCATCTATCTGGAACGACCCGCAGAAAAAAGCTGCGGGTTTATTCCCCCACACTGACACAAAAAACTTTGCCGCGAAAATAATAACAGAGAATAACAAAAAAGTCTCTTATTCCTTCAAGATAAATCTTAAAAAACGCAAACAAATGACCTGCGCATGATTTTAAACGTAACGAAAACCGAAAATCGCGCCCAAAAAGAAGAACATGCTTGCCGTCAGCGTGAATCCCAACAACGTGCGAAGATAAAGCAACGCGCCTTCGCCGACAGGATAGCGTCCCGTTTGAATACCGCGGATAAATCTGACCAGGAAAAAGGTGACAAAAAACAGCGCGATCCCGGCCAGAGCCTGAAAGTTGAGCGCCGGCAGGCCCATTATGAGGTCTTCTTTCATGATCGTATCTCCTATGCACATTATTCCGGATTTCGCGAAGATTTTACCACAGTTTCAAAATTTCATGGTAATAAATTCGATCTATATAAAAAGACGCTGACACACAAAACGTGCCAGCGTTAGTTGTTCTTTATTAAGAAAACACTGATCACATGCCCCCGATACCCAGCCAGGGGATTTCGTTGGAAGGCGCGAACGAAGCGAAGAGGCATAGTAGGGCTATGTTGACAACGCGAAGCTAGTCCTTTTGGGTGAGCTTCGCGAGCAGCCAGTCGACGAAAGTCCCGGCGGGGCGCGGAGAAATTAATCAGCGTTTCCTTAATTGCCTTCGATCTGCTTCAGGATCTCTACCGCCACCGACAGGGCGCGTTTGCCGTCGTCAATGCCGACCAAAGGCTGACGTCCTTCACGGATGCAGCTGAGGAAGTGCGACAACTCCTGCTTCAGCGGCTCCAGCTTGGGCAGCAGCGGATGCTCGATCACTTCGATCATGCCGCCTTCCGGCGAAGTCCGCGCCTGGTGCACGACAACATCCTGCGTCTCAAAGTTGACAGAATAATACCTGTCTGCATCCATCACATCCATCTGCCGCAGCCGGCGCTCGGCCACACGGCTCACCTGAATATCGGCGATTGTGCCGGATTCGAAGGCGATCTGCGCCAGCGCCAGATCTTCATGGTTGGAGCGGATCTTGCGCCCCATCGCCCTGATCGAGACGATCTTCGATTTGACCAGCGAGAGGATGATGTCGATGTCATGAATCATCAGGTCGAGCACCACGCCTACATCGCCGATCCGACTGGAAAATGGTCCCTGCCGCCGCGACTGGATACACAGCGGCGCGTCGCTGATCTTTTCTGACACATAGCGGATGGCGCCGTTAAAACGCTCCACATGCCCCACCTGCAGCACGATGTTCTTGTCGTGTGCAATTTCCAACAGATTGGAAGCCTGTTCTACCGTGGAAGTGACGGGCTTTTCGACCAGCAGATGAATGCCCTGCCTCGCCAGTTTGGAAGCCACGTCAAAATGTGCCACCGTCGGCACGACCACGCTGATGGCCTCTGGCTTCTGCTCCTCGATAAAGCGGTTGATGTCGGTATACCACGGTACACCATACATCTGACCGATCTCCTCGGCCGATTTGGCAAAGCTGTCGACCACGCCGACAAGCTTCGTCCCCATCAATTCTTTATAGATCCTGGCATGGACACGGCCAAGATGGCCGACGCCGATAACGCCCGTCCTGATCTTATCCACCGTCTTCACCTCTCTCAGAGTTTGCGGCTCAACTGCTGAGTTTGAGCTTCTTATATACTACCATATTATTATCACAGGCAACACGAGATTAATGGATTTTTTCGCGTATGGTCAAAAGCATCCGTGGATCATTCTCCGGCGTCGACTTCCGGTGCGAATAAAAAAGCCCCGTCTGACAACACGTACACTGCGTCTCCAGGCAGATGTGTCCCACCGGCACACCGGCATTCGCAAGTTGAAACGCGATCTGCCGCTTCAGGTCGATACGGGCAAATTTCTCGCCTGGAGTTATCGCATCGGCCGCAAAAATGCGCAACGCTTCAACCGTTGAGGGATCGTCCATGCGCCTCGTGTAGCACGAACCAGCGATGCACGGTCCCACCCATGCAAAAAGGTGCCGTGGATCGAATACGACGCCGCGGGCACGGACAAACTCCATCCCCGCAGCGACGATGTCGTGCAGAGTGCCTTTAAATCCCGAATGCAGTGCCAACAACCACGGCCCGTCCGAGATCGACAAAACAACCACCGGCGCGCAGTCGCCAAAACGCAGCCCCGCAACGGGATCGCCGGGACGCACAAAAATCCCGTCGGCCGGCTCGCGCTGCGGCCAGCGCAAAGTCTCGGCAGCCGCGACGATGCGTGTTCCGTGCACCTGCGCGGGCGTCACAAACGGCTCTGCCGCAGCAATGCGCTCGATCTCGCCAAGGGCATCCACGCCCCGCAGGCTGATCCGCACTGAAAACGGGCTTTGCGGAGGCAGGGGGTAGTCATAAAAACCGTTTTGCGACGTTATAGTAAAAGAACTACAGTTCAAGCGAATTCACCACATCTCTCATATGAGCTATAAAATACAGGCTGCCGCAGACGATCGTCGGGGCGCCGTTTTCTAGCGCCATTCGCAGAGCCTCCCGCGGACGTTCGCAAACGGCCGGCGCGCAAGACCACGGCAGGGCGGATGCTTTAGCGGCAATTTGTGCCGCTGTCTCGCAGCGGGCAAAGTTTTCCAGTTGCGTGCAGAACAGCCGCGCGTTCACAAACGCCCTGGCATACTCGCCCAGCGAAGCCATATAATCCTTGTCGGCCATCGAAGCGTAGACAAAATTCAACTGTGCTGCATCCCCGTACAAATGGCGCAGCGCGCGAATCAGAGCCGCCGTGCCATGCGGATTATGCGCTCCGTCAAGGATCAGATCGGGCGAGCGGTGAAACACCTCCATACGCCCCGGCCATTGTACACTCGCCAGCCCCGCGCGTTTGGCCTCGCCGCTCACGGGCAAAATGTCGTCGATCAGTTCCAGCGCCCGCAGCGCCAGCGCGGTGTTATCCGCCTGGTACAGCCCTGTCAGACGCGTCGTCCACCTGCATTCGCCGCGCGGCGTGCGCAGCGTGAACGAAGTCCCGTCAAGCGAGCTTTCCACATCGCTCACCCGGCAGTTGGCCGTAAAAACCTCACCAAGCGTGTCTTGTTTGGCGCATTCCCGAAGGAAAAGTCCATCAACTTCCGCGGGGCTGCCGCAAAAAAGCGCCCTGCTGTTCGGTTTGACGATGCCGAATTTGTGACCCGCGATCGACTCAAGAGAATCGCCCAACAGCCGCATATGATCCATCCCGAGCGGTGTGATGACCGACAAAAGCGTGTTCGTCAAAACGTTCGTCGCGTCCTCTCGCCCGCCGATCCCTGTCTCGATGACGCCCACCTGCACACCTTCTCGACGGCACAGCCACAACGATGCAGCCGTGGCAATCTGAAAGTAGCCGGGCCGGCACTCGGGAACGAGATCAAGCGCCTTTTGCACCGCATCCAGCGCCTCGTGCCACGCTTCGACCGGCAGCATTTGGCCGCCGATGCGCAGCCTCTCACCGATCACTTTGAGGTGCGGACTCGTGTAAAGCGCAACTTTATATCCGGCCGCGCGCAGCATAGCGTCAAGACTTGCGGCCGTCGAACCCTTGCCATTTGTACCCGCGATATGCAGCGCCGGCAGAGCGTCCGCACCGTCCATCCGCTGTACGACCCGATGTAAAAAAACAAGCCCCGTCGACCGATCGGGGCTTGTCGTCATCGAGTCAAGACTCCGTTCGAGACGATCCCAAAGGTCTGTCTGACTCATGGTTATTCTTCTTTACTCAGACAGGCTGGCGATGTTCTCGAGGATGCGCGTGCGGCGCAGCTTCGACTCGGCCATGCGGGCGCGCTCCGTCTCAACGACATCCTCGGGGGCGCGGGCGACAAAGCTCTCGCTGGAAAGCTTTTTCTCACTCTTAGCAAGGTTGCTCTCCACCGTCTTCAGCTCACGCTGCAGGCGGTCCACCTCGGCCTTGGGGTCAAGCAGGTCGCCCACCGGCAGGAACACCTGACCGGCACGCACGATCGAGCTGAGCGACAGACGCGGTTTTTCCGCTTCGGCGCCAATCATCTCGACAAGGTCGGTCTTGGCCGTGAGCGCCACCATATCGCGGTTTGCCTCAAGCACCGGCACAAACGCCGCGTCGGGCGCGCGCAGAACGATCTTCGCCACGCTCTGGCTGGGCGGCAGACCGGCCTCGGCGCGCAGGTTGCGGATCGAGCGGATGAACTCCTGAAGCACATCCATCTGGGCCACAGCTTCGGCATCGGCGGCATATTCGGCAGCGTCGGGCCACGCTTCGCGCTCCATCGGCTGCTCGCCGAAACCGAACGCGTGCCACAGCTCCTCCGTCACAAACGGCGTGAACGGATGCATCAGCCTCAGCACGTCCTTGAACACGCGCAGGATCACGCGCCTTGTAGCATCCTGCCGCTGTGCCCCCTCGTCGCCGTACAGCGCCGGCTTGCACATCTCGATGTACCAGTCGCAGAAATCGCCCCACACGAACTCGTACAGCTCGCGGGCCGCCTCGCCCATAAAGTAGCCGTCAAGGTCCTTCGTCACCGCTTCGTCGACGCTGCGCAGACGCTCGAGGATCCATCTGTCGTGCAGACGCATATCCTTCGGCGCGGGCAGCTGGTCATAATCGCCGTCGCCAAGGTTCATCAGCGCAAAGCGCGCGGCGTTCCAGATTTTGTTGATGAAACGCTTGTAGTTCTCAATCTTGGAGGGGCCAAGCAGGATATCGCGCCCCTGCACCGTCAACGCTGCCACCGTAAATCGCAGCGCGTCGGCGCCGTACAGCTTGATCATGTCGATCGGGTCGATGCCGTTGCCCAGCGACTTGCTCATCTTGCGCCCCTTTTCGTCGCGGACGAGCGCATGGATGAAGATATCGTGGAACGGGATCTCGTCCATGAACTCAAGTCCCATCATGATCATTCTCGACACCCAGAAGAAGATGATGTCGAATCCCGTGACCATGACCGAAGTGGGATAGAAGTATTTCAGTTCCTCGGTGTTGTCGGGCCAGCCCATCGTCGAAAACGGCCACAGAGCGCTGCTGAACCAGGTGTCGAGCACATCCTCATCCTGCTTCAGCTTGTGCGAGCCGCACTTGGGGCAGGTATCGGGATCGTGCTCGGCCACGATCAGATGGCCGCAGTCCTCGCACGTCCAGGCGGGGATACGGTGCCCCCACCACAGCTGACGCGAGATGCACCAGTCGCGCACGCCGTCCATCCACTGATAGTACGTGCGGTCCCACTGCGCGGGGATCCACTTCATACGGCCGGCCTTGCTGGCCTCAACGCCGCGCTCTGCCAGAGGCGCCACCTTGACGAACCACTGTTCGCTCAGGTACGGCTCCACAGTCGTGCCGCAGCGGTAGCAGTGCCCAACCTGGTGCGGCAGGTCTTCGATGTGATCGAGCACGCCTTCAGCTTCCAGCAGTTCGACGCTCTTGGCGCGTGCATCGGCCACGTTCATCCCATCCATCGCCTTGGCAGCCTCCGGCAGGTTCATCATTTTGCCGTCGCCGTCGATGATCTGAATCGGCTCCAGGTCGTGCGTGCGGCCCACCTGAAAGTCATTGGGGTCGTGCGCCGGCGTGATCTTCACAAAGCCGGTACCGAAGGCAGGATCGACCATGCGGTCAGCGATCACGGGGATGGTGCGTCCGCCCGTCATCGGCACGACCACCTCGCGGCCAACGGCATAGGCGTGCACCTCATCGCTGGGGTGCACAGCCACCGCCACGTCGGCGGGGATCGTCTCGGGACGCGTCGTCGCAATCATGATGAAGTCCTTGCTGTCCTTGAAGAAATAGCGCACATAGTACATATGCCCGTTCTCTTCGGAGTGTTCCACCTCAATGTCGGAAAGCGCCGTGTGGCAACGGGGACACCAGTTGACGATGTACTTGCCCTTGTAGATCAGGCCCTTGTCGTACAGGCGGCAGAACACAGCCCGCACAGCTTTAGAAAGCCCCTCATCCATCGTGAAGCGCTCGCGTTTCCAGTCGCACGAGTCACCCAGGGCTTTCATCTGATTGACGATGCGGTTGCGGTACTCTTCCTTCCACTCCCAGGTACGCTTGACGAACGCCTCGCGGCCAAGGTCGTGGCGCGACTTGCCCTCGCTGGCCAGGCGGCGCTCCACCACGTTCTGCGTGGCGATGCCGGCGTGATCGGTGCCCGGCAGCCACAGCACGGAATAACCGCGCGCGCGTTTGTACCGCGCCAGGATGTCCTGGAAGGTCTGATCGTAGGCGTGTCCCATATGCAGAGCGCCGGTAACGTTCGGCGGAGGAAGTACGATCGAGAAGGCCTTTTTCGTCTTATCGACTTTAGCATCAAAAAGGTTCTGGTCTATCCACCACTGATACCACTTTCCTTCCAGAGGAGCGGGATCGTAGTTTTTCGAGAGATCGACATTACGTTTTGTCATTAACACATTCCTCCCCACTTTTTATACTTGCCCGCGAAACATGCGGAAAGTACCGACGCTTTCGCGTAAAAACAACTAATCTTTATGAAGGACCTCGTGAAGATAGGATTCGATTTGAACCTTGAGGGCTTCCACCGTTTCCGGCTCCTCAACGGAACAAGCCAACGGCAGTCCCCAGGAAAAGATCTTTTGGTCAAGATAGGTGTTAATAAGAGCGCGGCGTTTCGTTTTTGCGATCTTGTCTGCCTTCGTGAATACACACAAGATCGGCACGCCCAATGCGGAAAGCCACTCCTGCAGCTCTCTGTCCTTGGTCAGCAGCCCGTGACGGATATCGATCAGATGCACGACCAGTGCCAGTTTCTCGCGACATTCGATATAGTTCTCGATCAGCTTTGCCCAATCGCCACGTTCGCTCTTGCTGCGTGCCGCGTAACCAAAACCCGGCAGATCGACGAGCGTGAACGGATCTGGCGCTGTCACCGAAAAGAAATTAACACTGCGAGTCATCCCCGGTGACGCGCTGACATGCGCGATCTTTTGCCCCACAAGCTTGTTCAGCAGCGACGATTTGCCGACGTTCGAGCGCCCCGCCAACGCGATCTCCGGCAGATCTCCCGCAGGGAACTGCTTGGGCGAGTAGGCCGTAGCGACCAGTTTTGCCTTCCAAACGCTCATTTTGCTGACCGCTTTTCGAGGACGGCGTCGAAGACCTCACCAGCATGTCGAACAAACGTGAAGTCCACGTTCTCGCGTACCCAGGGATCCATATCCTCCACATCGGGGCGATTGGCCTCGGGAACGAACAGTTTGAAAATGCCAAGCCGTTTTGCGGCAAGCGTTTTTTCACGCAAACCACCAATGGGCAGCACGTCGCCGCGAAGCGAAATCTCGCCCGTCATGGCGAAACCGGGGAGGTAGCGCCGCCCGCTGAGAGCCGAAAACAACGCTACAGCCATGGTCACACCGGCGGAAGGGCCGTCTTTGGGGATGGCGCCTTCGGGCACATGCAGGTGCAGGCCGGTATTATGCCATTTTGGCTCCGCCGCACCGCCGCTCAGTTTTTTCCAATGCGACTTCACGAAACCAAGAGCCGTCATAGCCGATTCCTGCATGACCTTGCCGAGGTTGCCGGTGAGCTGAAGCTCGCCCTTGCCCTGCGTCACGACAGCTTCCACTGGCAGCACATCGCCGCCCACAGAAGTCCACGCCAGCCCGATGGCCAGCCCCTTTTCCGGTTCCGAGGGCACGCGGACGTCTGGACGATGGGGCGCGCCCAGGTAGTCGGCCAAATTCTTGACTCCTACCGTGATCTTGCACACAGGTTCGCCCTTTTCACGGTTTTCAAGGATGGTACGAGCTGCCTTGCGGCACAAAGTCGAAAGTTTACGGTCAAGGCTGCGCACGCCGGCCTCGCTCGTGTAATCAGAAATGATCGCACGCAGTGCACTGTCTGTCACGCTCACATCTTTCTTCGTCAGGCCGCTTTCTTTATAGACGCGCGGCATCAGATGCCTGCGGGCAATGTGGAACTTCTCCTCAGGCATATAGCTGGACAGTTCAATAATGTCCATCCGGTCGCGAAGAGGTGGAGGAATCGTATGCAGTACGTTCGCCGTGGTGATGAAGAACACATCGCTCAGGTCGAGCGGGACCTCAAGAAAATGGTCGGTAAAATGGCTGTTCTGCTCAGGATCAAGGACTTCCAGCAAAGCGCTTGCAGGGTCGCCGCGGAAATCGGCGCCGATTTTGTCTACCTCGTCGAGCAGCATAACAGGGTTTGAGCATTTCGCCTCTTTCAGTTTTTGAGCAATCCGTCCCGGCAGTGCTCCGATATAGGTGCGCCGGTGTCCGCGGATCTCCGCCTCGTCGCGCATCCCGCCAAGCGAGAAGGTTACGAATCGCCGTCCCATCGCCTCAGCGATCGACCTGCCCAAAGAGGTTTTTCCCACGCCGGGAGGGCCGACAAGGCAGAGGATCTGCGCGCGTGAAGACGGTCCTGCCAGTTTGCGGACGGCAAGGTACTCCAACAAATGGTCCTTGACGCGGTCAAGGCCGTAGTGGTTCGCATCCAGCGTTTTTTTAACAGCAGAGATGTTCAGCTCTTCTGCCTCTTTGACATTCCATGGCATGCTCAGCAGCCAATCGATGTAATCTTGCGTGACAGAGTGATCTGGCGCCATGGGAGGCATTTTGACGAGGCGTTTGTACTCCTCTTCAACTTTTGCCTTCACGTAATCGGGCAGCACAGCTTTGTCGATACGTTCGCGAAGCTCCAAGGTTTCGGGAGAATCGTCGACTTTCAGCTCTTCCTGAATGGCTTTCATCTGCTCGCGCAGATAATATTCCTTCTGATTTTGGTCCAGCTCTTTCTGTACACGCGTGTGGATCTCGCGCCCCAGTTTGAGCAGTTCAGTCTCCGATATAAGATACTTCAGCAACAGCTCCAGACGGCTGTCGGTTCGGAAACACTCAAGTAGAGACTGTTTTTTTTGCACATCAAGGGTCATGTGAGCCGCAATCATATCCGCAACTAACGACGGATCTTCTGCGGCAGCGATCGGCTGGATCATTTCAGCCGGCAGTCGCGGATGGTTGTTGACGTAGTTTTCAAATTCACGCATGACTTCCTGATGCAGCGCCTTCAATTGTTCGGTCTCCACATAGCGAGTCTGCACGGAAACAAGGTCTGCAGTGATCATCGAGTCTTTGATCGTATACTGACGCGCACGTTTACGCTCCTTGCCCTCAAGGAGCAGCTTGACCGTGCCGTCGGGCATCCGGATCATCTGCAACATCTCGCAGAGCGTGCCGACTTCGTGAAGTCCGTCAACGCCGGGGTCTTCATCAAGAGGATCTTTTTGGGCCGCGACAAAGATCTGGCGTTTTTCCGCCGTCGCGGCAAGCTCCAATGTTTTCAGCGTGGCCGGCCTGCCTACAAAGATAGGCGCCAGCACTCCTGGAAAGATAACTGTATCACGGGCTGGCAGCACATACATGAACTAAGAAACCTCCGCTTCAGTTTTTTTGATATACACAGGCTCCCCAGTCCTGGCAACGTACTCGGGAGTTATGATCAGGCGACTGAGGGGCTCAGGCAGGGAGGGGACCTGATACATAAGATCCAGCATCAGATTTTCCATGATGGCGCGCAGACCGCGAGCGCCGGTTCCTTTTTCAGCGGCTTTTTCAGCAATAGCGCGAACGGCTTCAGGCATGAACTCAAGCTGTACGCCTTCCAGAGAAAAGTTAGCCTGATACTGTCGGACCAGTGAATTTTTCGGCTCGGTAAGCACACGCACCAGCGCGTCCACATCAAGACTCTGCAGGGGCACAAGCAGCGGCAGGCGTCCTACCAGTTCCGGGATGAATCCAAAGGCGACCAAGTCTTCCGGTTCCGCTTGTCTAAGCAGTTCATAGCGATCGGCCATCGTCGTGTCGCGGATGTCGCTGTCAAAACCGATCACCTTTTTGTTGACGCGGCGTCCGACAATCTCTTCGAGGCCGGCAAACGCGCCGCCGCAGATAAACAGGATGTTTTTTGTGTTCACCTGGATAAACTCCTGCTGCGGATGCTTACGCCCGCCCTTAGGCGGAATGTTGGAAACAGTGCCCTCGAGAATCTTCAAAAGCGCCTGCTGAACTCCTTCACCGGACACATCGCGAGTGATCGAGGTCGACTCGGACTTCCGGGCGATCTTGTCAATCTCATCGATGTAGATGATGCCGTGCTCTGCCGCGGCGACATCGTTGTCTGCCGCCTGAACGAGCCTGACAAGCACGTTTTCCACATCCTCGCCCACATAGCCTGCCTCGGTGAGCGTGGTCGCGTCGGAAATAGCAAAAGGTACGTTCAGCATTTTTGCCAGGCTCTGGGCCAGCAGCGTCTTGCCGCTGCCCGTGGGACCGAACAGCAGCAAATTACTCTTGCCCAGTTCCACATCGCCGCCGCTGATATCGGCAGCCACCCGCTTGTAATGGTTGTACACCGCAACAGCAATGGCTTTTTTGGCGTGATCCTGCCCAATGACGTATTCGTCGAGGTATTTTTTGATCTCCACCGGCTTGGGCGGATTTTTCAACGTCTTACCTAGCTTTTCGTCGCGAGACTGGGGCCGGGGCGCCTCAACAGCGTCAGCCTCGGTATCGATGCGCAGATACGAATTACACAGTTTTACACATTCACTGCAAATATTGATGCCCTCGGGACCGGAGATCAGCGTCACTCCATCTTCCGCGCCACGCCCGCAAAAGGAGCAGCGCATATGTCTGTGATTTCTGTCATCGTTACGCGGCATTTTTGTTCAAATTCCTCCCGCTGAAATAGACTCCGTGCGTCCGCCCGATAGGCGCGCAGGAAAATAAATAAATCAAACAGTTCAAATGCTGCTATCTCTTGTCGATCACTTTATCGACAAGCCCGTATTCGAGCGATTCGCGGGCCGACATGTAGAAGTCGCGGTCAGTGTCTGCCTTGATCTTTTTCATCGTCTGCCCGGTGTGTGACACAAGGATAGTATTGAGCAGTTCCTTGGTCTTGATGATCTCGCGTGCCTGGATCTCGATATCACTGGCCTGTCCGCGTGCCCCGCCCAGAGGTTGATGGATCATTACTCGAGAATTAGGCAGGGCGATACGCTTGCCCTTGGTTCCGGCAGCCAGGAGCACAGCCGCCATGCTCGCCGCCATACCTACGACAATGGTTGAGATGTCGCACTTGACGAACTGCATCGTGTCGTAGATGGCAAGCCCGGCAGAAACCGAACCGCCCGGCGAGTTGATGTAGATGCTGATATCACGCTCCGGGCTCTCGCTCTCAAGGAAGAGGAGCTGGGCAACGACCGAATTGGCCAGCGTGTCGTCGATCTCATCGCCCAAAAAGATGATACGGTCTTTGAGCAGTCGGGAATAAATATCATACTGGCGCTCACCGCGGCCCGTCTGCTCTATGACGTAAGGGACATAATACATGTGTTCAGCCCTTTCTCTGTTCATTCAAAATTGCGTCCTGCCGATAAAAATTGCTGCGGCAAAGCTCTGCCGCAGCAACGAGGTTCAGGATCAGTTCTGAGCCGCAGGCGCTTCGGCGCTGGCGCCTTTCTTCACTTCATTGACCTTCACTTTTTCCATGATCGCCTGCATGGTCTTGCGGTAGCGCGCTGAAGAGATCATACTCTCGAAGTCCTCGGGACGTTTATTCAGCATTTCTTTGATGCTGTCGGTGGATATGCCGTACGAATCCGCCATCTGAGCGATCTCGGCATCAAGATCTTCCTTCTGCACCGACACGCCCAGCGCCTTGGTGCAAGCGTCGAGCACCAGATAGCTGCGCACATCACGGACGGCATCCTTGCTCAAATTTTCTTCAAGCTCGCTGGGATCATGGCCTTCAGACTTGTAGTATTCGTCAAGAGTCATCTTCGTGCGGGCTTTGATATTCTCCTCAAAACGCTTGCGCAGACTGGCCTTCTGACGCTGCACCATCGACTCGGGTACTTCGAGCGCAGCGGCTTCGGTGATCTTGGCGATGGCTTCGTTCTCGGCAGCTGTGCGCGCATCGGCCTTGAGGCGCTCGTCGAGGTTCTTGCGAATTTCGGCGCGAAGCTCGTCCTCGGAATGCACGTCGGCGCGGGTGACTTTCTTGAAGAAATCGTCGTTCATCTCGGGCGCCACAGGCTCCTGCACTTCAATCACATCAAACACGTAATGGGCCATACGGCCGGCCACCAACTTGTCCTGGTAATCATCGGCAACCTTGATGTCGGTCTCTTTTTTGCTGCCCGCTTCCGCACCGGTCAGAGCTTCAACAATTTCGGGACGCATCGAGAGAGTGTCGAGCTCGAACGTGTCGACCTGGGGCTCGTGCGACACGATCTCGGCACCGGCATCGTCTTTGACAGACATGCTGTAGGCGGCACGCACCTTGTCACCCAGCTTAGCAGCGCGCGTCGCCGGCACGAACGTGGCGAAGCGCTTTTTCATGTTTTCGAGGGCTTCATCCACCATCACATCGGTCACCTCGAACACAGGCAGATCGACGCTGATCTCGGACAGCTCAGGAAGCGTCACTTCAGGCATAACTTCATACTTTACAGTGAAGACGACATCCTCACCGTCAGCAATGGCAACGTCGTCAACCGTGGGCGACTCGATGGGTTCGAGGTCATACTCCGCGCACACTTCGTCAAGCAGGCGGGGCATAAGGTCTTCGAGCGCCTGGCTTTTGAGAGCTTCCTTGCCAAAGCGCATTTCCAGCACAGACTTTGGCGCCTTGCCTTTGCGGAACCCGGGGATCGAGACACGCTTGGCCACATCGGCGTAGGTAGCGCGAAGCTGTTTTGCAAAATCGTCCTTATCGACGATGACCTTGATAGCTACAATGTTTTTTTCTTGTGACAGAAGTTCTGACTTCACAAGAAGCACTCCTTTCGGTTCGATAAACTCGTAATCTGGCAAAAACAACTGTACAAGTATACCACATGAAAATGAAACAAGCTGAAAAAATTTATCATAAAATCCCGCAAACCTCAAAAACATCATTTTCAATAAAATTAAAGCAAATATCAGCTCTATTTCCTACAATATAGACGCAAAATTTAATCCTACAGACGTCAGCCTACCAGACGCAGCACGCAAAAAAGCGCCGTTCCCCTCTTAACAGGAACGGCGCTTCGATTTTATATTCGGCGTTATTCAAGAAAGTCGCGAAGTTTTTTGCTGCGGCTTGGGTGACGGAGTTTGCGCAAAGCCTTTGCCTCGATCTGACGGATACGCTCGCGGGTCACGCCAAAGCGGCGTCCGACCTCTTCGAGCGTGTACGATCTCCCATCTTCAAGCCCGAAACGGTAACGCAAAACTTCGCGTTCGCGCTCGGAAAGGGCGTTGAGCAGTTCTTCAATGCCCTCGTGTAACAAACTGTCCGTAGCGGCCTTCTCAGGGCTGGGCAGGTTATGGTCTTCAATAAAATCGCCGATCTGGCTGTCCTCTTCCTCTCCGACAGGCGTTTCCAGCGAGATAGGCACTTGTGAAATGCGGCGGATCTCTTCGACACGGCTGGTATCGGTCTGCATCTCAGCGGCGATCTCCTCATTCGTCGCCTCACGGCCAAGCTTCTGCACCAGCTGACGGGAGATGCGCGTCAATTTGTT
>Ga0129306_1002268_pt1 | contig 17754 bp, 15 predicted proteins | sample P827metagenome_FD_94438 | JGI IMG/M metagenome (GOLD analysis project Ga0129306, IMG submission 94438) | Capybara group fecal microbial communities from Wisconsin, USA - P827 metagenome | ecosystem: Host-associated > Mammals > Digestive system > Large intestine > Fecal | place: USA: Wisconsin... | reverse complement strand
TCCGGCAAGGATGCCCATGTAGGAGCCGGCGGTGCCAAGCACGGTGCCGTAGGCGATAGGCTCAATGATGTAGAAACCGCCGTAAGCGGCCGCGATCTGGCCCCAGGCGCTGAGCAGCTGGCTCCATTCGGGGCGGGCGCCATAGAAGAAGTACAGAGCGATGTTGGGCAGAAAACTGCACGCCATCGCGATCAGCATCGTGATACGGCCGGTGGTGATGACCTGTTTGTTCCATTCAGTGCGGAAATCCATTTTTAAAGGCCTCCCTGCTTACATGAACTGATAGCCGGCGACAAGGCCGACGATGATGGCGAAACCGAGCGCGTAATTCTTGACCCAGTTATACTTCTTGCCAAGCTGAATGAACACGGCCATCGACAGAGCGCCGGCAATGCAGGCGACAAGCTGTGGATTGATCTTCATCGCTTTGGTGACTTTGTCGGCTACCTGATACTTGAGCAGGAAGGGGGCCACCATGTGGCAGTACAGACCGATGGAGCAGGTGGCGGTGACGATGCCGCGCCATTTGGTGTCGGTGCCGGCGATCTTGTTGCCCACTTTGTCGAGCTGGTGCGTGGCGAAGAATACCATCAGCAGCCAGCCGCAGCCGTTGACGCACATCGTGAACCACGACACGGCCATCTGATTGAGACCGTAGCCGGGGCCGCCGAGTTCGACACCGCAGGCGGCTGCGCCCGTGCGGGCTCCGACCAACTCGGTAGCGGCCGAACCGATCATCGACAGACGGATCCACGAAATGGGGCCGCCAATAGCGGCAATCATCGCCAAAACGACGACGAACTGAGCGACGGAAGGGCCGAGCGCGGCCAGAAGACCGCTGCGGAACGCCTGGGCGCAGGTGGAACGCTCCAGCCCGACGGAAGGCGCGAACTTGAGAGCGAGCATGACGTAACGAACAGCCAGCAGCACGACGATGGAGACGCTGATGCAGGCGCAGCCCCAGAAAATCGGGGCGTTGGCGATAGCCTGAAGATCCATTGATGAATTACCTCCGTTTTATAGAGTAGTTGAGTTCAAGGAGCAGGGCGCGCGGAGCCTTGGGGAGAAAACGGCGCACCCTGCGGTGCTTTTTAATACTTGGGGGGGAACTTGGCGACGAAGTTGGTGACGCCTTCGTAGGCCTTGGCGAACTGCAGCAGCTCCCACTCCTTGTGCGGCGCGGCCACGATTTGAAGGCCGATCGGCAGTCCGGCTTTGCCGAACCCGGCGCCCATCGTGCAGACGGCGTTGCCGCCCATCGTCCACGGCGTGACGATCTGCATCCAGTTGTGGTAGGTCTTCATGGGCTTGCCGTTGACAACTTCGGGCCAGTGGATGTTCTTGTCGAAGGGGAAGCACACGGCCGTAGGCGTGATGATGTAATCGTACTTCTCATACACCTTGAGCATGGCGTGCAGGAACTCGGTACGCTTTTCGTAGGCACGGTACACTTCGCCGGCGGTCATCTGCTGACCGTCCTCGTACTCCCAGCGGCTCTCGGGCTTGAGCAGGCTCTGCTTGCACTTGTCGTAGAAGCCCTTAAGGGAGTTGGCGCAGTAGTGGCGAATGGGGATCCAGATCTTGTCCCAGAACTCGTCCATGTTGTAGAACGAAGGGATGTCCTCCACCACGGCGCCGAACTCCGTCATCTTCTCGACAGAGGCGCGGCACAGCTGCATGATCTCCGGATCGACGGGGAAGTAGCCGCTCCAGTCGCCCAGCCAGGCAACGCGCACGCCCTTCTGAGCAGCTGTCAGCTTGTCGGCCACGTTTTCGGGCGTCAGCTCACGGAAGCGGGGATCGGGTTCGCGGGTGAGCGGGAACTTGGGGTTGTAGGCGGCCATCGTGTTGAACAGCAGCGCGATGTCGGACACCGTGCGGCCCATGGGGCCGTTCATGCTCATCGAGTTGGTGAACAGCTCGGTGCCGCCGGAAGGGATGGCACCGATGGAAGGACGAAGGCTGCACACGTTGCACCAGCCGGCCGGATTGCGCAGCGAGCCCATGAAGTCGCCGCCGTCGGCCACGGCCTGCATACGCAAAGCAACAGACGTTGCCGCACCGCCGGAGCTGCCGCCGCAGGTGACGTTTTCGTTATAGGGATTGCCGGTGGGGCCGAACACTTCGTTGTAGGTCTGGCTGCCGTAGCCCAGTTCCGGGGTGTTGGTCTTGCCGATGATGATCGCGCCGTCGCGCTTCATGTAAGTGACGATAGCACCGTCGGCGGCAGGCACCCAGTCTTTCAGCGCCAGCGAGCCCTTGGTCGTGCGGATGCCCTTGGTGGGCACAAGGTCTTTGACGGCCTGCGGAAAACCGTGCATCCAGCCGTTGTCGTTGCCTGCGGCCAGCTCGGCGTCTTTGGCATCAGCCTGCTTCATCAGCTCAGCGCTGTCAACGCGGGTGATGATGGCGTTGACGCGGGGGTTGGTCTTGTCGATGTGGTCAAGGTACGAAGCCATGACCTCGTGGCACGACACCTTCTTGGCGTGGATGGCCTTGGACAGTTCAACAGCGTTCATTTCTACAACGGGATTGCTCACTGAAAAACGCTCCTCTCAAAAATATAAATGACTGTTTGCGCGAATATGATGGCGCGCTAATTGAAACTGATCGGATTGTAGCAAAAAGCTGAAAAATCAAGCAAGCTAGGAAAGAATTCTTGCCTATGAAGGCTGATTTGCCTTATAATGGTGGGAAGGTTTGGGCATCTTTGCCTCGGTAAAACTCTTCGGCAGCGTCATTTCGAGCTGTACGGTTTAAGAAGCTAAATTTTATTGGAGACGGCTGTTTTGCGCTGGCGGGCGCATTCCAGAAAAAGGACACTTCGATTTCAGCTTTTGAAGCAGTGTTTTGGGAGGGGAAAAACGTGACAGATGACGATCGTTTTCGTGATTTTTCCAGGCGTATCATGTTCAATCGCACATGGGACCTGCTCTCTAACAGGTGGAAGTTTTTTCTTATTTATATGCTTGCCGACGGACCGGTGCGTTTTGGAGTTTTGCGGCGGCGTTGCTCGGGAATATCACGCGTCACGTTTACGGCGTATCTGCGGCAGCTTGAGCAGGAAGGCTATGTGCGGCGCAACTCTCTTTCCTGCGAGGGACTGGCCGTGGAGTACAGTCTGACGACGTTGGGGCGCAGCGCTTTGCCGGCGGTGGTCGCGTTGATCGAGTGGGGATTTGCGGAGGTGGACGAATGAGCAGCGGTATCAAGGCGCTTTCGGTCAAACAGCGCATCCTCAACGCCACGCACGGCCTGGGGCTGGACACGCCGGGATGGGAGCTGGCACAGTTTTTGCTGCTGCATTATGATGAAATCGATCGTTTGCGTCCTGCTGACATCGCCGAACGTTGTCACACTTCGCCTTCAACAGTGCGGCGTTTTTGTCAGAGCATTGGGTACGACAATTTTTCCGATCTGCGGCAGGCGAAACTCGAAAATCCCGAGAACCAATACGAGATTGCGCGGGATAATTATGAGGCAGGATATTATGAGCCGCGTCGCATGTATGACGAAATCCGCGGCGCGTTGTGGAATATCGGCCAAAAGATTGACCGCATCGCGCTTTCGCGCCTGGCCGATGAAATGTGGGCTGCCGATGCTGTTCTAATTTATGCGCTGCGGCCTTATACGTTTGTGCTCCGTGAGTTCCAAAGCCAGTATGTTTCACTTGGCAAGGCTCTGTTTGTGTTTGACGGCATAGGTTCCCGCCGCGGCGTGATCGACCGTCTGGGCGAACGGCAGTGTCACATCGCCCTGTCGCCGGCGGCGGTGTTCATTCCCGCGATCGATGCCGAGATGGCGCAGTTGAAAGGCTTTAAGACCGTGATCTACTGTCAGGAAACGCTGGCGGAAGCTGACGGAGAAAAATGCCTCGCTCATTATGGTCTGAGCTTTCCTTTGCCCATTCATACACAGGAATACAATTATTTGGAAGTGTACGGAAAGTATGCCGTCATGTTTTTTTTCGATCAGCTTTTCGGACTTATCGTCGAGCGAGCCGGTCAGTGAAAGACTGCGGATTTAGCCTTCGTAAAAAAATGAGCCGCGCCAGGATCGGTATGATCCGTGGCGCGGCTTGATAAATACGAGCAGCGTCTTTTATTTGCTCTGTTTGGCAAAAACGCCGGCGATGCGCTCGATCGTTTCGGGGGAAACAGCGTTTTCCGGCAGCGATTTATACCATTTTTTGAGTTCATTGAAGGCGTAGGTCTGAGCGCCGCCTTCAAGGTTGAATCTGGCATTGTCAAACGGATCGGCAAACACGACCATGGGCAAAACGGTTACGTCGGCCACAGCGTTTTCGCGCAGTGCTGTTTCGACGGCGGCAGCGGCAAGCTGCGCCTGTTTGAGCGGATTGGGAATTCGACGAGTCTCCTGATTGTCTTTGACGATCCATTCAGCTGCGCGGATACTGCCCTGCACGCGATACCCCCAGCCGACTGTGCGCACCGCAAAAACGCCGCGCGGTGAAACGAAAAGCTCGTCGGCATGTCCATCACCTTGCGGCAAAACGGAAGACGTCAGCAAAACACAGGCTTTCTTGCCCAATTTTTGTAGTTTGGCGCCCACGCGCTGTGCAGCCGAAACATCGTTGCGCTTTTTGCCCAAACGCTTGGTGGCGTACCTGAGCAAAAGGATGCCGCCCACTAAAAAAAGAAAAAATTGCAGATAATCGCCAGGGGTGTGCAGTTTCCACAGATCCAAATTGAGACCGAAAAGCTTGAACTCCATGAGTGTTTTACCTCTTTTATTCATAAATATTTGTAACAGAACAGCCGTTATTCTACCACACTAAAGGCAAAAAAAAATATCAATTGCCTGTTGTACTTAATTAATGAAGTGTGATATACTTTTAGAAAGTTGGTGAACGGCTTGGTCGTCCGCCGCGGCGAAGGTCAGGGGAGAGGCTTTCGCGGAAATACAAACTATCATTTATCGTTGAGGGGAGCTGGAACAATGAGTGACAATACTGTTACGAAAAAGTCGTTAGGCGGCCGCTGTCTTGACGCGATCGAGCGCGTGGGCAATAAACTTCCGCCGCCCGCCATCCTGTTCTGCTGGCTGTTCCTGATCGTTGCGGTCATTGGTGCTATTTTCACCGTGACGGATTTCTCAATGATCAATCCGGCCATCAAGGATCCGGCAAAAGCAGTCGTCAAATCGCAGAACCTGTTCTCGGCCAACGGCCTTAACTGGCTGCTGACGAACCTCGTCAAAAACTTCACGGGCTTCGCGCCGCTCGGCCTCGTCATCACGATGACGCTGGCTATTGGTATGTGCGAGGAAGCTGGGCTGCTCAAGGCGCTTATCGCCAAGTGCATGCGCAACGTTCCGCCCACGCTTGTGCCCTTCGTCGTCGCTTTCCTGGGCACCTGCGGCAACATCGCTTCCGATACGGCGATGATCGTCATTCCTCCCATGGCGGCCATTGCGTATATCGGCGTCGGCAAGAACCCAATCGTCGGCATGATCAACGGCTACGCCGGTGCTCAGGCCGGTTTCTCGGCCAACCTGATGATTGCGGGCACCGACTCGCTGCTTCAGGGACTGACCAACCTTGCTATCAAGGGCTTCATCCCCGACAGCACCTACACGGTCGAAGTCACCTGCAACTGGTTCTTCATGATGGCATCCACGTTCCTGTGCGCCATCGTCATCGGCGGCGTCTGCACCTGGATTGTCGAGCCTCGCTTCGGCAAGTATGAAGGTGAAGCGGAAGACAAGATCGAGGCGCTTACTCCCGAGCAGAGCAAGGGTCTTCGCAATGCCGGTATTGTCGCGCTCGTTTACATCGCTCTGATGGTCGCGGGCTTCATGTGGGGGCCGCTGGCCAAGGTCAACGCCGACGGCTCGCGCGTGTTCGTCGGTTCGCTGATGCTCAAGGGACTTATCCCGCTGCTGTTCTTCTTCTTCGCTCTGTGCGGCATCACCTACGGTTACACTGCCGGTACGATCCACAGCACGACCGACCTCAATAAGGGCATGGTCCATCAGGCCAAGGGCATGGGCGCCTACATCGTGTTCTGCTTCTTCGCCGGACAGTTCAACATGCTGTTCAACTGGACGAAGCTGGGCACTATGCTTGCCATCGGCGGAGCTAACTTCCTGAAGGGCATTGGCTTTGTCGGCATCCCCATGTGCGTGGCGTTTATCCTGCTTTCGATGGTCGTCAACCTGTTCGTGTCGTCCGGCTCGGCCAAGTGGGCTATTTTCGCCCCCATCTTCGTTCCTATGTTCATGATGCTTGGTTACCACCCCGGCTTCACACAGCTGCTCTATCGCCTTGGCGATTCTCCCACCAACGCTTTCACGCCGATGAGCCCCTATATCTGGATGGTCCTCAGCGTCGCGCAGGCGAAGTATGACGAGAACCTCAAGATCGGTACGCTGATCGCTAACCTCGTTCCGATTGCTTTCGTGCTGCAGATCGCCTGGATCCTGTTCTTCATCGTTTGGGATTACTTCGGGCTGCCGATCGGACCTGGCGTCACTTCTGCCATTCCGGCCGAGCTTGCGCACATCGTCATCCACTAAATCACTGTTTCATAAACGAGCTGTCCGCTTTCGAGCGGATGGCTCGTTTTTTATCCCTGAACTGAAAGACTTTGAAATTTTGAATGTGCTTCTGCGTTTTTGTGTATGTAATGCGAAATAGTTGTAATTGGTGTTTATCTGTATTGAATATTCTAAAAATGAATAAGCTGAACGAAGCCCGAATATCTCTGCTTTTTGACGAATATTGAATCTAGGATTTACATTTTTTACTCGTGTTTTTTTGGAATTTCTTCAAAATGCTGTCTTTTAGAGTTTAATTCGACTTTTATACTCTTTGTTTTCCGTCGGCGGTACTGTTTGTTAAGATTTAGAATTTTCCCGAAAAAATAGTTTTTGTTTATTGCATATTATAGATGTTACGTGTTAATATATGCGTGGAATGCAAAAGCGTTTTTATTAAAGTCTTTTACATGGTTCTCAAAGTGCAATTTAAGAGGTAAATAGCAGATGAGGCATGAATAATTCGGGGAAGTTGCTGTTGTAGATACGTTTTTTTCAAATGGTCTCATAATATAAAAATACACTGTTCCTAAAAACAATCTACACTAAAATTTGTTACGCAGGCGTTGATGATTGAGCCTTGATACAAATCTGCATTGGAGAGTTCGGATCGCGATGAATAAAAAAAACAAGGCGCCGGTACTGCTTCTTTCGCAAAAGCTTGTGCTTGGCGGTGTGGTGGTCGTTTTACTGACTATCGTTTTAACTGTGTTGATTACGTTGCGCCTCAATCTGAGGCTGCAAACGCGGCGTATAGAAGAGATGCTGCATGATCTAGGCGAGATGGTGGCTGTCAATCCACTTGTCATTCATGCCTGCCGTGAGGACAGCACTGATGAAGAAGTAGTTCGCTATCTTGACAATATTGTTGCTAATCTCGCCGATCTGGATGTGATCACGCTTGCTGATATGAATTCTCGTCGACTGTATCATGTCGATAAGCTGCACATCGGCGGGACGGTCATGGGAGGCGATGAAGGACGTGTGCTCCGTGGGGAGAGGTATTTCTCTCGTGCTGTGGGCACTCTCGGCGACCAAAAGCGTTATTTCGTCCCCGTCATTGATGACCGAACGAAAAAACAGGTCGGTTTTGTATTGGTCAGTTCGCTTATCGAGACGATCGATTTGCAGAGGCATGAGATTTATATAGGGCATATTCGTGTAGGCTTGTTCGTTTTGGGGGTTACTGTTGTGTTGACTTGGTTGATTTCACGCAGTATCAAACGGTCTCTGCTAGGGTATGAACCCGGTCAACTTTCGCGTATTTTTTTGGAGCGCGGTGAGGTTTTGGATTCTCTCGAAGAGGGGATCGTCGCTGTCGATTATTCGGGGCGTATATCACTCGCTAATAAGGCGGCGGAAAAGTTGTTGAAGCTGAAAAGCGAAGATGTGCGTAACGAGAGGCTCGACGAGCTGTATCCACAGATTCGCATCGAGGAAACGCTGGCCACAGGCAAGCCTTTTTACAACAGCGGCATCACTTGGGGTGATGTGAATGTGATCTGTGACCGTATCCCAGTCAACGAAAATGGTTCTACGCTCGGTGCCGTAGCTATATTGCGTGACCGTACAGAGCTTACGCACATTGCCGAGGAACTGACAGGCGTTAATCACATGGTCGATGCTCTGCGCAGCAACACTCATGAGTTTATGAACAAACTTCACGTGATCCTCGGCCTGCTCCGGATCGGCGCGCCGGAAGAAGCAGAAGAGTACATCACCGGTATCTCGCAGGAACAGTCCGAAGTGATCGGTCCGGTGCTGCAAAAGATCCAAAATCGCACATTGGCGGCTCTTATCCTTGGCAAAATGTCACATTGCCGGGAACTTGACATAAATTTCCACCTCGTTGGCTCCAGCAGCGTTCCGGCGAACAGCCGATTCCTTTCTGGTTATTCTTTTGAAACGCTGGTGGGAAATCTGGTAGAAAACGCAATCGAGGCGGTCAACGCCAAGGCAAGAGAGGATGGCGCACGTGACGTGTCGTTGCTTGTTCACGAAGATAATCAGGCTTTGATGATCACGGTCGACGATACGGGCGAAGGTATGACGGACGAAGAGATCGAGCGTGTCAAGAAGGGCGGTTATAGTTCTAAAGGACGTTATCGCGGTACGGGTATGCGGCTGATTCATTCTGTCCTTGCATCCAGCGGTGGGGAAATGCAGATTGATTCTGAGAAAGGCGTGGGGACATCAATTTCGGTGTGCTTCACAAAGGAGGGAAAAGTATGATCAAGACAATTATCGTTGAAGACGATCCGATGGTTACTTCGATCAATCGTCGCTATCTCGATACGGCTAACGACATTCAGGTCGTTGCGACTTTTGAGAACGGAAAGAATGCTCTTGCTTATATCGAAGATGAGGAACCGGATCTTATCATTCTTGATGTGTATATGCCGGTGATGAACGGGCTTGAGTTATTGCGTGAGATTCGTAAAGCCGATATCCAGTCGGATGTGATCATGGTGACGGCTGCTAACGACGTTAAAAACGTTGAGGAAGCTCTGCGACTCGGCATCGTCGATTATCTTGTCAAGCCGTTCGAATATGAGCGCTTCATGGAGGCGATCGAGAAGTACCGCAAGAAGGCTCATGTCCTCAAAGACGCCTCGACTCTGAACCAGGATGCGATCGACGCGCTCGTCAGCGTCGGCTCGCCACAGCAGCAGGCGCCTGTGCGCGACCTGAAGAAGGGGTTGCAGCAGCGCACACTCGACATGATTCGCTCGCACCTTGAGAAAATGAAGGGCGAGACCTGCACCTGCGATACGCTTGCCGGTGTGGTAGGTCTGTCGAAGGTGACCGTGCGCCGTTATCTCAACTACCTGGCAGAAATCGGCGAGATCGACAGCTCGGTCGACTATGAGACAGGCGGCCGTCCCTGCATCAAGTACTTCATCCGCCCTGATGCTCCAGAGAAAAAGGAAGAAGAGACGGAAGCTCCCGCAGAGAACGCGGAGGAAAAATAGAAAGAACTGGCATTGAGGAGGCTTTACGGTTCTTCAGCACCAATTTGTCTCCTGTCGGTTGTCGAACCGTGGAACGGCAGAAGTTTGGGCGCTGCGTTAATGGACGCGGCAAATCCGCCGGAAGCGCGCAGGAATTTGGTCATAGATACTTTCGTGGGGAAATCATGGCGGACCGCCGTATTTTCATGCTATAAAAGCCGCTGGATGCTTATGCGTTCCAACGGCTTTTTTGGTATGCGTCTTCATATCTTTTGAAGCTATGACAGGTCGAAAAATGGGTGCTCCGCGTCAACGAAGCCGCTTAACACAGTATTGCAGCCCAAAACGGAGCCGCACAATCCGACAAGCTCGTCGCGGGCAGCGAGGATCGCTTCTTCGTTGAACTGCGCAAAGCCGTCGATGGGGAAGAAGATGTCGCGGCTTGCGGGGCTGATTTTGCCAAGCTCGCTTTGCCGCCAGATCCAGTGGCGCGTGCGTATCTGCTTGCCGACAACGTAAACCAGTTCGCCCGGCGGGACGGTTTCGGCAGCGATTTCGCCAAACGGGATGAACGAGTCGCCTTCACATGAAAAACGCACCTCGATATCACATCCCTTAGCTTGAACGATATCGTGAGCTCCCATTGGCAAGATATATTTGAGTGAAAGAGCGTTACCGAGATCGACAACGGGGTTGATGTGCGGCAGTCCTTTTCCTTTTGCAACACGGGTGACCATGGCTTCGATCGAACTCATGAACTTGTTGGGGTTGATTCCCAGCGATGTGAAGGCGTGGCGATACGGAAGTATGGCGGTATCTTCCTTGACTTTTTTCCCCTCGAAACGAGATTGCACTTCAGCGACGGCCTTATCAAGCATGGACGAAACTTCAGGATGTTCGGCTGTGTTGTCGATGCCTTTGCCGACGACGACGCCGAAACAGACGCCAGGCAATTTCTCAAAGACGCCTGGAGCGACAGTAAATTTCATAGTGTGTTGCCTCCTTATACGATGTTTGAGCATTTTTGTCATAATATCATCGATTTAAGGGCCCGGCAATCGAAAGGAGCAATTTATGATGAAAATAAAAAAGTTATTTGCGGCATTCGTAGTCCTGTTGGCGTTAGCAAGCGCAGCGTTGGCGCTGAGTGATGCAGAGTACAGGCGCTTTATGAAGGATCCTGAGTTTCGCGCGGCCGATAAAGAATTGAGCGCTGAATGGAACAAGATAAAAAAACAGACGCCCCCCGCGCGATTTGAGGAATTGCGCAGGAATCAGCGCGAGTGGGTAAGTTCCGGCCGCGATGTTGAGGCTAATGAATATATCAAGATCGGCTACTCGCGGCTTGAAGCCTATTCGTATGTTACGCGCGCTCGCGCAGGCTGGCTGAAGGAACGTGCCGGGCTGGCCGGAATGATAGAGGCAGCTGACGGGGTGCAGGGAGTTTATGAGCGTAGGCGCGTCGGCGAGCCGGGAACGCTGAAAGTTCGCTGGCTCGACAAAGCAGCCGGGACGATATCAGTTGAGGTTGAAGCGGGCCTGGTTCTCACGCCGGCTAACGTCCGCACAGGCGAGTATAACGGAAGTGGTCCGCTTAAGCGTGGCGTGTTTATTGATCCTTCGGGTGTGACGATCCGTTTCAATGGCGATACAGTGTCGATCGAGACGACGGATGCATTCAAGATGAACGGAGATATGGGCATGGGGGTTGTGATCGACGGTGTATATGCTCAGATGGAGTAATTTGTGAGAGTGTGCGTTTTTTGTTCGTCGTCTGACCGTCTCGATGAAGTCTTTATGATTGCGGGGCGGGCATTTGGTACGGAGCTGGGGCGCCGCAGGCATGAACTGATCTACGGAGGTTACGGACGCGGTCTGATGGGCGAGGTGGCACGCGGTGCGTACCAGGGTGGAGCGCGGATCACCGCCGTAATTCCGGCGATCTTCAACGATAACAATTTTATCTACGAAGGCTGCACGCGTGTGATATCCACAGCCGATCTGCGCGAGCGCAAAAAAATCATGCAACTGGAGGCCGACGCATTTGCTGTTTTGCCTGGCGGTGTAGGCACGTATGACGAGTTGTTCGACACGCTGGCGTTGACGACCCTGGGCGAGTTAAATAAGCCTGTCGGTGTGCTTGATGTTGACGGTTTTTACAGGCCGTTGCGATTGCTGCTTGATGAGGGTGCAGCCCGGGGATTTATCGCTGCACAAACTGCTGATCACGTGTCATTTTACACTTCCGCAGCCGAGCTTCTCGATGCGTTAGAACGTGTTGATGAACGACGCGGTTCGTAAAAAATACGATTGCAGGATAGGTAAAATCTCTCATTGCGTTTTATCTTTTTTTTGTTAAAATGAAAATACATAAAGGTAACGCAGATTACATAATAATCGTTTGATCAAAAAACTTGTAAAGATGTTTTGAGAGCGAAGTCTCGTAAAGCAAATGACGCTGCGTCTAGCTGCCTCTGTGAGTATCACGATCCTGACCGGGAGCTTGGGGAAACTTGTATGATTGTGAGTTATCAGGTTTTATCGAACGAGTTCGTTCGATCATCATCATCAAGGGAGGAAGAGAACATGAAACTGAGCAGAAAAACACTTTTGGTCTTCGCGTTTGTGCTTGCGTTGAGTGCTGCTGCTTGGGCGTTTCCGGGAGAGCCTACAGGCTTCAACGGCATTTCCTGGGGCGCTCGCTGGGAAGGGCTGTCAAGTCAGTTCCGCGAGTCGCGCCGTCCGCCCCGTAACGGGAATTTTTATTATGAAAAGATCTACAGCCACCCGCAGTGGATAGGTCACCGTCTGAGCACGCTTGATTATATCTTCCGTGACGACGGACGTTTCTGGGGCGTTGAAGGACGTTCCGCTGAACGCGGCTCGCGCTTTGAGGATATCGTCTACACTGCTTCCGGACGCTGGGGAGCGCCGCGCTACGGCTATGACGACCGCAACCGCCGCACGGCATCGTGGCACGGACATCATTCAAACATCGTCATCACTGAGACTGATCGTGGTTGGAAGTTTACGAACATGTGGCGCGGACCTCATGTGCCGCCTCCTCCGCCGCCTCCCCCTCCGCCTGGTCCTGGTTATGGCCCTCGCCCCGGACACCGGCCTCCTCCTCCCCCGCCGCCTTCTCCGTACGGTCCTCGCCCCGGTCACCGTCCACCTCCGCGCCGGTGGTAGTTCGGTCAGCACTTTTATGACGCATAACGGCATTGGAGCGTTCCCAAGCGCGGGAGCGCTCCATTTTTTACAGACGGCCAGAGTCGCCGGAAAAGAGATCAGATGGAAAGAAAAATGAACGGACAAATGGGTGTCCCATCCATAAAATCATTATTTGAGCCAACATGTTTCCCAAGACAGGAATCACCGGAATTGTGTGAAGTTTTGATCCAAGGGAATAACTGTCGCGTCGAACGTATCGTCTCAACGGGACAAACGACACCGGCGGAACAGTGGTACGACCAAGAGCAGGACGAATGGGTCGCTCTGCTGACAGGGCACGCGGAGCTGACATGGGCCGACGGCTCAACAACGCCGCTGAACCCCGGTGATTGGCTGCTCATTCCTGCGCATGTACGTCATCGAGTGAACTATACGAGTACAGAGCCTGCCTGTGTGTGGGTCGCATTCTACTTCAGTCGATGAGCCGGGTCGAATATACGTTCGCACAGGCTCCGCTTGCTGAAGTTTGTACACAGTATCGTGACGCTGATCGTTTTATCGTTTTTTGCCGCGAGTGTGCACGCTGGAATAAGTGCTGGTGTTGTCCTCCGCTGACGGTGAACGCTGAGGATTATCTACGCCCGTACAGCTATGTCGTCTTTGTCGCAGCGCGTATTTTTTTTGACCAGGCTGACCAGGCGCGGTGCAACTCGTTCGAAACAGTGCGAACGGTTGCCTGGGAAGCGCTCAAAAAAGAAAAGGCCAAGCTGTTTGACGCGTTGCTACTTTGCGAGGCATGGCAGCCGGGCAGCGTGCAGTTGGGATCTGGCGGCTGTCATTTGTGCGAAATGTGCGCCCGCGCGGCAGGCAAACCGTGCCGTCACCCCGATAAATTGAGGTATTCCCTCGATTCGTTTGGTTTTGATCTGACAGCGATCAGTGAAGAGATGCTCGGCATCAAGCTGCAATGGTCAGATGGAAAACAATTACCCGAATACTACACACTTATTCACGCATTGCTCTGCAAACAACCGATGCTCGATGTGGCGCGACATGTTTTTGAAGCTTGGGAAATGCAGGTGTAAAATTGTTGTCTGAATAATGGGGGCTTTGCCGTTTAAATTGAATGGTTAGATTAAATGGCGCAGATCTTTATCTCTTATTCCTATCGACGCAGGCTATCTGATGCAACAGCATCAAGAACAGCCGTGAGAAGCGGGGTATTGCATTAAAATTTCTTGCGTCTGAAGGAAATCCTGAGGCCGAAATGTTATCTTCCGAACCAAGAAAAATGCTCGTAAAACAGCGTGTCCTGTTCGATGGTTTTGCGCTTTGCCTGGATGATATCCGTTTAGTTCTCTGCGTAAAATGTCAATCGTTATGACTCTCATTGAAGGAAACGCTGATAAATTCCCCCGCCCCCAGCCGGGCCTTTCGTCGGCTGGCTACTCACGAAGCTCATCAACATAGCCCCACTATGCCTCTTCGCTTCGTTCGCGCTATCCAACGAAATCACCTGGCTGGGCATCGGGGGCATTTAATCAGTGTTTCCTTAAGAAGAGGAGTATACTGAGTGATAACACACGGCGGCAGACGGAAAGTTTTACCTTTCCATCTGCCGCCGTGTGTTTGTTATGTTGGATCGAAATGCTGTTCTCTGGAAAAACTTTAGACTTATTGTGGGCGTCCTGTGTCGGGGGATTTTTCAGGCAAACAACAGATCTTGCATATATCTCAGAACTGTAGTTTCACTGAATGACATGGTGCCGATCATGCTCATTTTTCAAAAAAAGCGTCTCCAATGCAAAAAGCATCGAGACGCTCGTCAATCTTTAATAGCTGGTGCGGGGGGGGGGAATCGAACCCCCATGGATTGCTCCACAAGATCCTTAGTCTTGCGCGTCTGCCAATTCCGCCACCTCCGCACGACAAAGGGAATTATAGCACGTTTCGCTGTTTCGTCAAGTGCTTTTTAAGATGGACATACAGACTTTGTAATGCTTGCGTCAGGCGTACTCAGTTATTTATTAAAAATGATATTATCGAGTAACAGGAATGAATAACTATGCAGACTGAAATGTCTCAAATATGATCTGCCAATTATAAGGAATGAGTAAAAAATAAGGAGACATGGATATGAAGGTAGTGAATACAAAAACTTCAAGTAACCTCGACACAAGAATTTGTATGTGCAGCCTTTTTTTGCGTCAAGTCTCGTATCACGGGCAACGGCAGCGCTTAAATGATAGTCTCTGAAAAGAAGCAGTCTTACCGGTGCTGGTTGGAAAATCGTCTATTATTTTGAGGTGCGGCTCATTCTTCGCTGTTTTGAATGATGCCATCAATATGGTGGAGCTGATACTCGGTCACGATTTTCTGTTCGATGATCCGTCCGGTGCCGTGGCAGTCTTCGCACTCGCGTTCTTCAGTGCCGTAATTGATGCTTCCCAGACCGCCGCAGCTTTTGCAGACGCGGATCTTCATCGTTTCCTTATCGAATGACAGATTCTCATTCAGGCTGTCTAGTGTGAATTCATCTTTCAGCGTTTTAATGAGCAGCCGACCTGTCCCAGTGCATTCGGAGCAGGTGAAGCGATTGCCCTTGAGATCGATGCCGAAGCCAAGTCCTTTGCACTTTTTGCAGATGTGGATTTTCATGTTTTCCGGATCAAATTCCATTTTTCAAAACTCCTTTCGCAAAGAAAAGTGGTATTGCCAGATTGTCAAAGATAATCTCTTTAACCGTATTATACTCTGTCGAGCAAGTTTTTGGCAAAGCATGAAAAAAGCAGCCTCATCATCAGAGGCTGCAAGTAAGAAACAATTAGGGGCGATCATCGCGGTGCGGACGACGTTCTTTGCGACTTTTGTAGCGGCCTCGTGACAAACGTTCTCCGTCGCGGTCAAAACGGCGTTCGCGCCTTGGTCCGGCCAAGCGGGGTTCGCGCGACGTATCGGAAAGCAGTCCACGGTCGGCAAGACGGGAGCGGCCGCCGTCGTTCAGGCTTTCCAGCGCGGCAGGGCTCAGTTCAACCTCGGTATAGGCGTCGCGCATCTTGATGTTGCCGATCTCGTTGCGGTTTACGCCCAGCGAACTGCATAAAGCCCCGAGGATGCGTCCCACCGACCAGTCTGGGTCGCTGCGGCCTTTGGAGATGCGGATCAGCACACCGCGCCCCCCGTGCGGTATGGTATCGCGATATCTGAAACCGTCGCCGCGCCGCGAATCTTCAAAGCGAGGGCCTAAACGCGTTTCTCGGCGCGCTGCAGAGCGTTCTCGCCGCGCGTCGAGCTCGCGCTGCAAAGTTTCGCGCAGAGCATAACCGGTGGGAATGTCTTTGACGATCACCGAGAGCAGTTTTGCCGCCAGCTCCGCTCCATCCTCACTGCGCTCGAGCAGGGATTCGGCCCAGGCCCGAATCTCCGGCGCTGGTTCTGCCGAAAGGAAAGTCTCTTCGCGTGCTTCGCGCTGAATCACGCTGATCTCCTGGATGTCGGGCACCTTTTGCCACTCAACGCGCATCTTCGAACTGCGGATCATGAATTTGAAGCGACCCGATTCCTGCGGCGTGAGGATAAGGATGTTGCTGCCTTCGTGTCCGGCGCGGCCTGTGCGACCGGAGCGGTGCACGAATGTTTCCATGTCGTCTGGCAGTCCCAGCTGGATCACGTGTGATACTCCCTGCACGTCAAGTCCGCGCGCCGCGACGTTCGTCGCCACAAGCACCGGGATGCGCCCGCTGCGGAATGACTCGAGCGCGTTGCTGCGTTCGCGCTGCGTCATGTCTCCGTTAAGCGCCAGCGCCATAAATCCTTCTTCCTGCAGGCGGCCGGCTACATCGCCTGTGTCAGCCTTGGTGTGGCAGAAGATCAGGCACAGTGACGGCCTCTCCCACAGAAGGACGTTGACGAGCGCTTCCATGCGCTGCCGAGAGGGAACAAGATAAGCGCGGTGGACGATATCTGCGTGCTGCTCTTCATCGTGATTCAGCTCAAGGCGCAGGGGATCATTCAAATAACGCTGTGAGAGCGCGAAAACGTCTTCGGGCATGGTCGCCGAGAACAACCAGGTACGTTTTCTATTAATGGCCGCGTCAAGGATCGCTTCAAGTTCGTCACGGAAGCCCATGTCGAGCATATTGTCGCCTTCATCGAGGACAAGCGTTTCGATGCCGCTCAGATCGAGCGTACCTCGGCGCACGTGATCGAGAACACGTCCCGGTGTACCGACCACGACTGTCGTTCCGTGGCGCAATTTGAAGATCTGATGTTCCATGCTCATGCCGCCGACGATCGCTGCGGTGCCTATGCCCTTGACCTTGCCGAAAAACTCGGATTCGTTGGCATTCTGCATTGCCAGTTCGCGAGTAGGGGAGAGCACCAGCACGCGCGGGCTTTTGTTGCCGCCTTCAAGCTCGCTGAGGATGGGCAGCAAAAAAGCCAGCGTCTTTCCTGAACCGGTGCGTGCCTGAACGACCATATCACGCTCAAGGTTCGGCTGCGATAATACCTGTGTCTGCACCGGTGTGGGGGAAGTGAAGCCCCTCTGGTCGAGCGCGGCCAAAAAACTATCCGGCAGGTTGAAATCCCTAAAACTGTGTGTTTCTGTTGCTGTGGTCACTATGTGAGTTCCTCCAAATACCAAATTTCCTTTGGGATCTCGTCAAGGACCACTCGCCTCAGAACAGTCCTTTTTTAACATCCCGTACAGTGTGCCCCAACGGGCGTCACGAAAATAGAATTATGACGGAAGACTGAAGATTTGTCAAACGAATTTTTTGATGTACGAAAAAACGTTTGTCTGGGCGATAGAGATTGATCATAAGTATTTGCGGAGGATATAAAACAATGGAGCTATAAGTGCGGTAAATATCGGCTCTACTCCAATTTTAGTGGAAACGTGCTTTAAAAAATACCACTAACCTGGAGGGCGTTTATGCCGCGAAATCCTCTTGACACGAGTGTGGCGCGTGTAGGCTGCCTGCCAAGGCAAATCAATGCCGCTTGCGGCGCTAGTTTGCCGCATTTGCCTTACGCACGCGCCATGGAGTCTCGTGTCAAGAGGAACGTG
>Ga0129306_1002267_pt1 | contig 17757 bp, 22 predicted proteins | sample P827metagenome_FD_94438 | JGI IMG/M metagenome (GOLD analysis project Ga0129306, IMG submission 94438) | Capybara group fecal microbial communities from Wisconsin, USA - P827 metagenome | ecosystem: Host-associated > Mammals > Digestive system > Large intestine > Fecal | place: USA: Wisconsin... | reverse complement strand
GAAAAAATGATAAATTCAAACTTATCTGGTGTGCGCCCTATATGGGGGCAAAATTAATACTGAAAGTTTTAGGAAGGGAGTTTGAGGGAGAACCCTTTTTCAAAAGGGTTTCCCTCAATAGACTCGTGTAAAAACTTCTGTAAGAGTACAGCAGTTACTTTCGGGCCTTTTCATCTTGTAATGATCATATTGCATCTGCCCCATGATTCATCCTTGTAGGTGAATACATTCGGAGTGACTGACCTTTCGGTGAATCCAACGCTGAGGTAGCATTTTTTTGCTGCTTCATTTGGTGTAAATACATTCAGCTGAACTGCGTCCGCTTTGGCAATATCGAAAGCGTACTTAACGGCGAGGCTCAACATTTCCTTTCCGTAGCCTTTGCCACGGAGCGAACTGTCAACCATAACGAAACGAAGCATTGAAGTATTGGTCTGAACATCGGTGGCGATACAAAAGAAACCAACAGGTCTGCCGTCGTCCTCAGTCGCAGCAAACGGAGTATCGCCGTACTTAACAGCGTGGTCATTGATAAGGGCGTCCATACTCTCCCTTGTGACGGGAAAGGGCAGACGTCCAGCACACCATAAAGCGTGAGTGCGTTCATCAGTGTCCCATTTGCGGATGTGATCGAAATCTGTATCGGGGATGTATGGCCTCAGTCTCATGTTAATCCTCCTAAAAAATACACAGCACCTCCGAAGAGATGCTGTATGCTGTTATTTCTGTAATTTTGCCTTTGCTTTCTCAGTGAATCGTCCGCCGAAAACAAGGAATCTCTTATGTACGCCCTCACCGATAAATCCGCAGTTGTCATAAGCCTTTACGCTGAACACCAGTTCACGTCCGTTTACTTCGGTAAGTTCAGCTTCTGCACGTATATCGGATTCGGCAGGCGAAGCGGAAAGATGCTTTACATTCATTTCCGTGCCTACTGTGGTCTCATCGTTTTCCATGTAGTCAGCTACACATTTGCAGGCGGCCTTTTCCATCAGCATGACCATTACTGGAGTTGCGAATACTTCAAGGCTTCCGCTTCCCACATTGACTGCCAGTTCATTTGAACTGACTCTTAATTCAGCTTCGCCTTTGATTCCTGCGATGATCTCTTTCATTTATTATTCTCCTTTTCTTGCGGTAGTAAGCTGTTCCTCGGGGATAGGGGAGGGAGAGAATTCGTCCTCGATAACTCTGTCAATGGTGATGATATCAAGGTCTTCGTTTCTCGGTATATTGCTGTCGTACTCAGATGAGTAGACAGGTACGCTTACCATGAAGTCGTTCATTTTCTCGATGAATGCGTCCTTAGGTGCGTCGATGATGTTGAGGATGATATAAGGCACATAGAAGAACGAGAATTCGCTTTCGGGAACTGCCGAGAAGTCAGCGTCGTAGTTGCTCCAGAAGAAGCATTTCTGCTGGTAGAGCGGAGTGCAGTTTTCGCCGCTTAGACCAAGTTTATTGTAGACGCTGGTCTCGCCTCTGAGTGATGGGAAGTGGTCGCCGACGAAGAATACAAGTGTAGGTTCATCAAGTTTTTTGATCTCACCCAGGAATTTGTCCAGTCCTTCGTTGGAGTGCTGTATCCATGTGAGGTAGTTGCCGAATTCATCAGCAGGATCCTTACCCTGATTGTAGGGCTGATGGTTCTGCATTGTTGTGGTGTGCAGGTAAACGGGCGAGTCGCTGTTCTTCAGTTCGTATATTATCTGATCGAATACTGTGGAGTCGTCAACGTATGTGCCGAAATGCTTTACAGGGACGTTGAAATCGGTCGTTCCCTCATAGTCGTCATGGAAGATCATTTTCTCGAATCCGAAGTAGCCGTATATCCTGCTTCGGCTATAGAAACCACTCTGGAAAGGGTGGATGTAGACAGTATCGTAGCCCCAGCTTTTGTAGTACTGTGCAAGGGCAGGCTGTTCTCTCTCGGCAAGTTCTCTCTGCGGCATATTCGGAGTATTCAGACCTCTTACGGGAAGGCCGAAGAGAAGCTCGAACTCTGAGCGGACTGTCCAGCTGGCGTAGGTAGGTGTGATAGCTGTGCCGCCCTTGCCCTCGGAAATTGCCTTATCGAAGTATTTGTAGCAGTCCTTGTCAATGTCAAGCTGGTCGAATACACGGAAGTCAGCGTAGGATTCGCTCATTACGACAATGACGTTGGGCTTCTTGCCGCCATGGAAGTCATCAGCTGTATCTACGGGGATATCCATGATCTCTTCGATAAGCTCCTCACTGTAATCCTCGGGGACGACAAGACGGTTGGCATAGCTTTCGGATGCTGTTTCGATGAGAAAAGCAAGGAATCGGTTCTTGGTGAATTTCTCATTGAGAAGGAAAGAGTTGGTAGCGTTTGTTGTGTCCACCTTGAAGAAATCGTAAACGGGCTGGTAGAATGAAGGCGTGATTATCAGTGCGGCACAGGATACAGCACAGACGCCTGCCGCCACGATCCTGGTGAAGGGTTTGTTTTTGATCCTGGGATTGAACCAGAAAGCCAGCGCCACAAAGGCGATAACGATCAGGTAGTAGATAATAAGCCGGGGCGTGATCTTTATGTAGGCGAACGAGGTCAGGCTCTTGACGCTTCGGAAAAGCTTCATATCCGAAAGTATCAGGTGATTGCCGTTGGTCCCGAATTTGAAAAGCTCTGTGGTGCTCAGAGCCATGAATATGAAGCTCTGCACCGCCATGGCGAGCCAGCCTTTGCGGAATATCGCCATAAACAGGATGAATACCACAGCCGAGATAATGATATCGAACAGCAGGACCGTAGGTCTGTCGCCGCAGAATTCAAGGAAAGGTATAACATATTTTGCCTGGTTTATCTCCGCCATACAGCAGATGAATATGGGGAAGAGCACTGTAAGCCAGAAATTTGTGCGTTTGAATTTATCAGAATTTTCAAGGCGTATAACCTTGAGTTTACGTTTTGTTTTGGTTGAGTTTTCAGTCACACGCTCAGCAGGTTCGCTTACATCGGGCATCACTGCGGAGCAGACTGTCTGTTCATTTTTCTTCTTTTTTTCCATCGCCATCATCCTTCTATATTCTCATACAATGTGTATATTTTGACAATTATAATATACCATATTATATGCGAAAGTTCAAGGTGATACACGAATTATCATCAATTGTTCACCAAATTCAGCGCTTTAGTAATGGTGTACTGCTAAGAATGAGATTTTTTGTTGAAATTGCTGAGGCGTTATTTGAGCCAGCCCTTATCATAAGCGTCATTGATTATTGAGGTTATAAGCTCGGTGATATTGTCGGCTACGTCAAAATAGGCTTCATTTCGCCCGAGGACCTGTTCCTTGAAAATGCCGTGTTCGTTCCATGAGATTCCGCCTTTTGTATAATTAAGTAACAAAGGCTGGACTCTGTCAAGCACAGCCGCAAATCTTGCATCGTCGGTCTCGGAGTCCTCGAATTCACGCCACAGCCTGTACATTTCCTCCTTCTGATCGTCGGGAAGCATGCCGAAAATACGCTGTGCTGCTTTTTCTTCCCGGTCAGCTTTGGTCTTGTAACCCTCGGTGTCGTAGCAGTAAGTGTCGCCTGCATCGATCTCGACAATGTCGTGGATAAGCACCATTTTCATCACCTTTGCAACATCCACAGGCTTGTTGGAATGTTCGGCAAGGAGAAAGGCGAGGATGGCGAGATGCCAGCTGTGTTCGGCGTCGTTTTCCTTTCTGTCCTCGTGAAGCACGTAGGTCTGACGGTAGAGATTCTTCATTTTGTCTATTTCCAGCATGAATTCGATCTGCTTTTTAAGTCTGTCGTTCATAGTTTTCTCCTTTCATATGACCATTCCGCCGTTTACCGCTAAAACCTGTCCTGTGATGTATTCGGCTTTATCGGAGGCGAGAAAAGACACGGCATCGGCTATATGTTCGGGTTTGCCGAAAATGCCGAGAGGGATGTCTTCACGGATAAGTTCGAGATCCTCGTCAGTGAAATGGCTGTTCATCTCAGTCATTATAAATCCCGGAGAGACACTGTTTACCCGTATTCCCGAGGGGGCGACTTCCTTGGCAAGCGCCTTGGTGAAGCCTATCATGCCTGCCTTTGAAGCGGAATAATCTACCTCGCAGGAAGCTCCGCACTGCCCCCACATAGAGGAAATGTTGATGATACATCCGCTTTTCCGGCTTATCATGTACGGCAGGGCAGCACGGGCGCAGTTCATAGCGCCGATGAGATTTATCCCCATGATCCTTTCGGCCTGTTCGTCTGAAACGGAGGTGAACAGGTCTATGACCGAAACTCCGGCGTTGTTCACGAGAAGGTCGATGCTGTGGGATGTAAAAAATGAACGGACAGCATTTTTATCGGCTACATCAAAGCATACTGCTTCGCCGCCTACTGCGTCTGCAAGCAGTTCTGCCTTCTCTCTGGAATGAGCGTAGTTAACGTAAACATAGTATCCGTCAGCGGCGAGCTGCCGGCATATCTCAAGACCGATGCCTCCGCAGCCTCCTGTTACAAGGGCTTTCTTCATATTATCCGACTCCTTTACAAGAATATTATAAAATTATATCACAGAAACGCCGAAAATTCAAGTAAATGCTTGCATTATTTCCTGATACGTGTTAAAATGTATCTATATGATTATTAGGAGTGTTTTTATGGATCAGAAAAAGATCGACCGTATCAATGAACTTGCACATAAATCAAAGGCTGAAGGCCTTACCGATGCCGAAAAGGCTGAACAGACACAGCTCAGAAATGAGTACAGACAGGCAGTGGTAGGAAATCTTGCTGCTCAGCTGAATAATACATACATCATGACTCCCGACGGAAAGAAGCGTAAAGTCGTCCCGAAAGGAGGCAGATCATGACTTGCGAGGAACTCTATCAGGAAGCTGTAAAGGCTTCGTCAAAATCCTACAGCAAATACTCGGGATTCCATGTGGGAGCGGCTTTGCTTGCGGTAGACGGGCGTGTATTCACGGGATGCAATATTGAAAATGCGTCTTATTCAATGACCATATGTGCTGAGCGTACAGCCATTTTCAAGGCAGTTTCCGAAGGATGCACAAGCTTTTCGGCTATCGCTGTTGCAGGCAGTTCCGACGATGATTTCTCGTCACCTTGTACTCCCTGCGGCGCTTGCTTGCAGGTGATGAGCGAATTCTGCGGCGATGATTTTGTGATAGTTCTCTCTGACGGCGCTCACAAGCTGGGGGATTTCCTTCCTAAGCGCTTTACCGAGGATAATATGGCATGATAAAGGCAGTCACCGATAATAAAGAGCAATACATGGATCTCCTTCTCATCGGCGATGAACAGGAGGACATGGTCAGGCGTTATCTTGACAGGGGCGACCTTTTTGTATGGGAGGAGAACAGCGAAGCTGTTGCAGTCTGCGTTATTACCCGTGAGGGAGACGGAGTGTGCGAGCTGAAAAATATAGCCGTCAGTCCCGGTTATCAGCGCAAGGGCATCGGCAGAAAAATGCTCCGATTCGCAGAAGAATACTGCCGTTCCTTTGCAGATAAGCTTATTCTCGGAACGGGCGACAGTCCGCTTACTGTGCCTTTTTATGAGAAGTGCGGATACAGCCGTGCACATACTGTGAAAAATTTTTTCGTCGATAACTATGACCATCCTATTTTCGAGGGCGGAGTCCGGCTTGTCGATATGATATACTATGAAAAGGAATTGCGGTGAATTTATGGATTTTCTGGAAAAAGTCACACCCGAATACTGCGAGAATATTGTTGTTGCTGCCATTTATAAGCGCCATTTTGAATGGTATGTCACTCCCCGTGAACTGTGGCGGATGGACTACGTCAAATGGATGGAGGCGTGGAGGCAGTGGTTCATCAGGCACAATAAGACAGAGGAGGAGTTTATACGCAGCTGCGGAACTCCTGAGAAGAAAAGCGGCGAGAGATGGGGCATAACCGTTCTTGATGAAAAGACAGCGGGAAAGTTCTTCAGATATATTTACAAGTGCTCCTATTCTCCCGATGAACTGAGAAGCCTGAGAATAATCACTCCCGATGAGAACAAATCTGCATTTGATCCTGTTCTTTACGTGGATTTTGATAATAAGGAATTTATCTCATACTGTCCCGAACCGCTTTCCTTTGAGGATTTCGTTCCTGACGGATGGACGGGAAAGTATGAGTTCTTCTGCGACAGGATACCTGATGACAAACGATACTGGTAAATACGGAGGCTAAAATGCTTTTAAAAGATAAGATAGAAAAACACCTTCTTGAAATACAGAAGCCGTCACGATATATCGGCGGCGAAGTGGGAAGCGTTATCAAGGACAAATCAAAGGTTGACGTAAGATTCGCCTTTTGTTTCCCCGATACATACGACATCGGAATGTCCCATCTGGGAATGAAGATTCTTTACTCCCTTACAAATGAGAGAGAGAATTACTGGTGCGAGCGCTGTTATGCTCCCGGCGAGGATTTTGAGGCTATAATGCGTGAAAACGACATTCCGCTTTACGCTCTTGAAAGCCTTGACCCAATCAAGGATTTCGACTTCATCGGATTTACCATGCAGTACGAGCTTTCTTATACGAATGTGCTTAATATGCTTGACCTTGCAGGTATTCCCATATTTGCAGCAGACCGTGGGGACGAGCTTACACAGATAGTTGTTGCAGGCGGCCCCTGTGTCTGTAATCCCGAACCTCTTGCTGATTTCTTTGACATTTTCATTCTCGGAGAGGGCGAAGAGGTAAACCTTGAATTGATGGACTTATATTGGGAAATGAAACAGCAGGGCGCAACACGTACTCAGTTTCTGGAAAAAGCCTGTCAGATACAGGGAATCTATGTCCCACGCTTTTATAAGTACAGCTACGGCGAGGACGGCATAATCAGCAAAGTCGAGCCAACCAACGGTGCTCCTGCCATTGTTAAGAAGAGGATCATCAAGGATATGGACAAGGTCTACTATCCGGAGAATTTTGTGGTTCCGTTTACCGAGATAGTCCATGACCGAGTTTCCGTTGAAGTGCTGAGAGGATGCATAAGAGGATGCCGCTTCTGTCAGGCAGGCTTCATCTACCGCCCTTTCCGTGAGAAGTCCACAGATACCATTTTCAGAGAGACCAAGTGTCTGTGCGAAAATACAGGTTACGACGAGGTCTCCCTTGCGTCACTGAGTACCAGTGACCATTCTGACATTGACCCGATGCTGACCAAGCTTATCGATTACACAGCGGGGGAGAAGATCAATCTCTCACTTCCGTCCCTGCGTATGGACAACTTCTCGGAGTCTCTCCTTGAGAAGATAAAGAAGGTTCGCAAAAGCGGACTTACTTTCGCAGCGGAGGGCGGCACTCAGCGTCTCCGTGACGTTATAAATAAGAATGTCAGCGAAGACGAGATAATGAACACCTGCCGCATCGCTTTTGAGGGCGGATATTCTACAGTCAAGCTTTACTTCATGATGGGACTTCCCACAGAGACTGATGAGGATATCGTCGGTATTGCAGACCTCGCAAACAGGATAGTCGATCTGTTCTACAGCATTGAGAATCGTCCCAAGGGAAGAGGCGTACAGGTTTCCATCAGTGTTGCTACATTCGTTCCCAAGCCGTTCACGCCTTTTGAGTTCGAGCCACAGGATACCCGTGAGATGATCGAGCACAAGCAGAAACTGCTCATGGATTCCGTCAAGAGCAAAAAGATCAAGGTAAGCTACCACGACCCGAATGTCAGCCAGCTTGAAGTTATCCTCGCAAAGGGTGACAGAAGGCTTTGCAAGGTGGTTTACGAGGCTTGGAAGAAAGGCTGTAAATTTGACAGCTGGGATGAGCATTTCAAGTTTGACAAGTGGATGGAAGCTTTTGAAGAATGCGGAGTTGATCCTGCTTTCTATGCTAACCGCCGCTTTGAGTATGATGAGATACTGCCTTGGGATCACCTTGATTACTATGTATCCAAGGATTTCTTCATCCGTGAAAACAAGACTGCCCGTCAGTCAAAAACCACGCCCCACTGCCGTCTGAAGTGTTCTGGCTGCGGAGTGAGCAAAGAGATAGGAGGTCCGTGCTTTGCAGAGAGTAAGAGCAACATTTGAAAAAAAGGGGAGAGCAAAGTATATCTCTCACCTTGACCTTAACCGCTGTATGCTGAGGACTTTCCGCCGTTCGGGACTCCCGATATGGTATACAGAGGGATTCCATTCACACCCGTATTATTCCTTTGCACTTGCCCTTTCGCTCGGATTTGAGAGCAGCTGCGAGATACTGGATTTCAACCTCAATGAGGACATCCCTTTCGATGAGATAAAAGACAGGCTGAATGCTGTTATGCCCGAAGGCATGAGGATCGTGAAGGTAGCAGACCAGAAGCAGAAGATCACTGCTATTGCAAAGGCGGAGTACAGTTTTTCGCTGACTGCCGAGGATGTGGACGGACTTTATTCTGCGGTTCAGGCTCTTCTTGAACAGCCGCAGATACTCATAGAGAAGAAGACTAAAAAGGGCTTGAAAGAAGTTGACATAAAACCCGAAATGGAAGTTGTCAGCTGCGAAAAGACTGATAATTCGGTGGATATGGTTATGAGACTGCCTGCCGGAACTCAGACTAATTATAACCCTTCACTTTTCATCGAAGCGCTGAGACGAACGACTGATATCGGTTTCGATGCGGAAAAGATCCGCAGAACAGCTATCCTGTGCGCTGATAACAGTGATTTTGACTGATTCGGAGGCCGGAATCCAAGATAAATATATTAATTTTGATTTTTTTCAAAAAACACTTGCAATTTCATCCAAAGTATGGTATGATATAAAAGCATTTGAAATCCGTTCGCACTTCTGTGCGGATGAGGGTTAATGCCGAAAGACATTAAATCGAGCAGTCCGCTGCCTGCAATGCTGTCTCAGGACAGCCCACGGCTTTGCCGCTTTTCATTTATTTCTGTTTCTGCCGAATGCTGAACGGCTGAAACGGAACGGGTAAGAATGTTCGGAAATTTTAGGAGGAAAATAAAATGGATGCACTCAAGTTAATCAGCGAATCAAGCATGAAGGAAAATGTTCCACAGTTCAACGTAGGTGATACTGTTAAGGTTCACGTACAGATCAAGGAAGGCGATAAGAGCCGTATCCAGATCTTCGAGGGAACTGTTATCGCTAAGAAGCACGGCGGTATCAACGAGACATTTACTGTAAGACGTGTCGCTCACGGTTGTGGTATTGAGAGAGTATTCCCTGTACACTCACCCGCAGTTGACAAGGTCGAGGTCGTAAGACACGGTAAAGTTCGCAGAGCTAAGCTTTATTACCTCAGAGACAGAGTTGGTAAGGCTGCTAAGGTTAAGGAACAGCTCCGCTAACAGGTTGCAGACTGAGCTCAGGCAGAGCTTTCTGCCTGACTCATCTTCTTTCCTTGAGGGACTTAAAGTCCCTTTTTTGCTACATAAACCCGGTAAATAACATCCGGAGCTTCTCAGGAGGTATAATATGTCTGAAGAATATACTGAAGTTAAAACTGAAAACACTGCTGAACCGGCACCTGAAGAAGAAAAAGGCAGCCTTGCCAGTGATATTTTTGAAATAACAGAATCTATACTTATAAATATATTTGTGATTGTTATGATTATAACATACCTTTTCCATCCCGTAAATGTTGAGGGCCATTCGATGAATGATACCCTTATCAATAAGGACAGGCTGCTCATGTCTACAGTGTGTCTGGATTATTCTTACGGCGATATAGTTATAGTCAATAACGATGCTGCATACCTTCTCGACGACAACGGTCAGGTCTACAAGAGAGATATCTCAGGCGAGCGCCTTGAAGAATGCCTCGTCAAGAGAATAATCGCCGAGCCGGGCCAGACTCTTGAGATCATTCCCGAAACTCAGGAAGTAAAGGTCGATGGTGTCACACTCAACGAACCTTATATCAAGGAGCCTACTATCAGCGGCGGTGTATTCTCATACCCCATCACTATTCCTGAGGGCTACTACTTCGTTATGGGTGATAACAGAAACAATTCCGCTGACAGCCGTAACGGTGATGTGGGACTTATCAAAAAAGATCAGATCTACGGTAAAGCACTTGTCAGATTTTCACCTTTCAAGAATTTCAAGGTACTCTACAAATCTGTAAAGTAAGCCATGATATCTGTTATATACAGGAGGAAACGTGGATAACAACGATATGAAACAGATACAGTGGTTCCCCGGTCATATGGCGAAGACACGCCGTCTTATCGCCGCTAACCTTAAACTGGTGGATGCCGTTGTAGAAATTGTCGATGCAAGAACTCCGCTGAGCAGCCGTAATCCCGAAATGGATTCCATGACGAGGAACAAGCCGAGACTTATAGTTCTCAACAAGTGTGATCTTGCAGACGAAAAAGCTACCCAGAAATGGATAAACTATTTCAGAAATAACGGTTCCGAGGCTATCGCTGTGGATTGTAAATCGGGTAAAGGACTGAAAAATCTCCTTCCCGTGGTCAGGACAAAGGTGCTGAAGGAGCTTATGGAAAAGCGTGAACGCAGCGGCATGAAAGGTGCAGCTGTACGCCTTATGATCGTGGGAATACCCAATGTGGGAAAATCCTCGCTCATTAACCGCATGGCAGGCGGAAAACGTGCCAAGGTCGAGGATCGTCCCGGTGTTACCCGCACCAAACAGTGGGTGAAGCTGGATAATAATACCGAGCTTCTCGATATGCCCGGCGTTCTGTGGCCGAAATTCGAGGATCAGTCCGCTGCCGTGAGACTTGCTTTCACGGGGGCTATCAGTGATGATATCCTCGATATAGAAACTCTTGCAATGAAGCTGCTGGTATTTCTCTCCGAGAATTATCCCTCGTCGCTTACCGAGCGTTACAAGATCGGGTACAGCGATGATGACACCGGTCTTATCCTTCTTGAAAAAGTGGGAAAGAAGCGTGGTATGATGATCTCAGGCGGCGAGATAAATACCGAAAGAGCAGCTATCACAGTGCTTGATGAGTTCAGAAGCGGCAAGCTGGGACACATCACACTGGAGCTTCCCGAAGAAAAGGAGCAGTAATGGCAAGGATAACACTTCACAAAGAGCTCTTTGACTACGACAGCGAACTGCGAAAGGATTATCCCGTCATCGTCGGCATAGACGAGGCAGGCAGAGGTCCTCTTGCGGGTGACGTTTATGCTGCGGCTGTTATTCTCAATGACGATACGCTGATAAATTACCTCAACGACAGCAAGAAGATATCCGAGAAGCGCCGTGAACTGCTTTATGACGAGGTCATAGAAAAGGCTGAAAAATACTCCATCGCAACAGCAAGCGTCAAGGAGATCGACGAGCTGAATATCCTTCAGGCTACTTTTCTCGCTATGAAAAGGGCTTACGAAGGGCTTGGAGTCAGGGCAGACCTTGTTCTCATCGACGGAAACAAGCTTCCCGATATAGATGCAGAAATGCGATATGTCATAAAGGGGGATGCTACTTCCGCATCCATCTCTGCGGCATCCATTCTTGCCAAAGTCGCAAGGGACCGCTACATGAGAGATCTTGCCGAAAAGTATCCGCAGTATGAGTTCGACAGACACAAGGGCTACGGTACAAAGCTCCACTACGAAAAGCTTGAAGAATTCGGCATTTCCGAAGTCCACAGGCGCACTTTCCTGAAAAAGCTTACCGATGACAAAAAGTGAGACGGGAAAGCTGGGGGAGGAAAGCGTTTGCAGCTATCTTCTCGGTATGGGCTACAGGATAATTGCAAGAAATTACCGCATTAAAGGCGGTGAAATAGATATAATCGCTGAAAACGGCGACTATATAGCGTTCGTTGAAGTAAAGTCACGAAAGCCCGACAGTCTTGTGAGCGGCTTTGAGGCGGTCAGCAAACGCAAGCAGGGGCTGATAATAAAAACGGCCGCTGACTACTGTCTGAAGCATCCCAATGTTTGGCAGCCCAGATTTGATGTGGCTTCGGTCATAATCGAAAACGGCAGGGTGCTCAGCATCGATTATGTAACAAATGCCTTTGATACAACAGGCTACAATATTATATTCTGAAGGGTGATATTATGTATTACAACAGCACAAGAAACAGCGATGTCAAGGTAACAAGCGCCGAGGCTATCACTCAGGGTATCTCCGCTGAGGGCGGACTTTTCGTTCCTGAGAGCATTCCTCAGCTTACTGCCGCTGACATAAAAGCTATCGGAGATATGAAGTACTCCGACAGGGCTGCTTTTGTATTTTCAAAATTTCTGACAGATTTTACCGACGCTGAGATACATTACTGTACTGACAATGCGTACTCCACAAAGAATTTCGAGACCGAGAATATCGCTGAGATCGCTCATCTTTTCAGCGGCACTTATATGCTCGAACTCTGGCACGGACCTACCTGCGCATTCAAGGATATGGCTCTTCAGATCCTCCCGTACTTCCTTACTACATCAGCTAAGAAGATCAAGCTTGACAAGAAGATCGTTATCCTCGTTGCTACATCAGGCGACACAGGAAAGGCTGCACTTGAAGGCTTCAAGGACGTTGAGGGCACATCCATCCTTGTATTCTACCCCGAGGACGGTGTAAGTCCTATGCAGAAGCGTCAGATGAAGACTCAGGAAGGCTCGAATGTGGGCGTTTGCGCTCTTAACGGCAACTTCGACGATTGTCAGAGCGGCGTAAAGATGATATTCACTGATGAGGATGTAAAGAAGGCTCTCGATGACAACGGTATGATGTTCTCAAGCGCTAACTCCATTAACTGGGGACGTCTTGTTCCTCAGATCGTTTACTACATTTCCTCTTATGCCGAGCTCCTCAAGGACGGCGAGATCAGCGAAGGAGAAAAGGTGAACATCGTTGTTCCTACAGGCAACTTCGGCAACATTCTCGCTGCATACTATGCTAAGCACATGGGAATCCCCGTAAACAAGCTCATCTGCGCTTCAAACATCAATAATGTTCTTACAGATTTCATAAATACAGGTATCTACGACAGAAACAGAAAGTTCTATGCTACTGTTTCACCTTCAATGGATATCCTCATTTCCAGCAATCTTGAAAGACTTCTCTACATCATGACTGACAGAAATGATGCTGTTATCAGAGACTGGTTCGGCAAGCTCGCTTCTGAGGGCAGATATGAGGTCACTGATGATATCAAGGCTAAGCTGAAGGATGAGTTCTGTGCAGGCTACTGCGATGACGAGCAGACAAAGGCTACTATCCACTCTATCTATGAGAAGTATTCCTACACCTGCGACACTCACACAGCTGTTGCTGTCAAGGTCTATAACGACTACAAGGAAGCTACAGGCGACGAAACAAAGACTATCATCGCTTCTACTGCAAGTCCTTACAAGTTCAGTGCTGCTGTTCTTGAAGCTGTTCAGGGCGGAAAGTCCGATCTGGACGAATACGCTATGATCGACAAGCTGGCTGAGCTTTCAAAGCTGGAAGTTCCCGCTGCTCTTGCTGATCTGAAGAACAAGCCCGAGAGATTCAATGACGTTATCGAAAAGACAGCACAGAAGGATTACGTCCTGAAAAAGCTCGGTATGTGATCTATGAGCTTGTATGTACTCGCTGATCTTCATCTCTGTTTCAGCGATCCGACGAAGACCATGAGCATCTTTAACGGCTGGCAGGATTATCAGGAGAGGATCAAAAAGCACTGGCTTGAAAATATAAAAGACGGGGATACTGTAGTTCTTCCGGGTGACATCTCATGGGGGATGTCACTGGCGGAGGCTGTTCCCGATTTCCGCTTTATAAATGAACTCCCCGGCGAAAAGATCATCATCAAGGGAAACCATGATTACTGGTGGACCACCATGAAAAAGATGGAGGAATTTCTTTCCGCTGAGGGCTTCACTACTATAAAGATACTGCATAACAACCACTACAGATACGAAAATTACGGTATCTGCGGTACAAGAGGATGGGTGAATATGCCCGGAGAAACTCAGGATGAAAAGGTGCTGAAAAGGGAAGTGCAGAGGCTCGAAACTTCTATCAGATCTGCTCTTGCCGAGAACCTCGAACCGATCGTTTTTCTCCACTATCCGCCGATCTTCGCAACAAATTTCAACTATGACATTCTTGAGATACTCTACCGCTACAATATCAAAGACTGCTATTACGGTCACATCCACGGCCGCAGTGCACATGAATTATGTGTGAAAAATACTTACGATGATATCAATTTTCATCTTATTGCAGGCGATTATCTACAGTTTATTCCTGAAAAGGTTCTGTGATTTGTGCAAAATGCAGAAGTGCGTAAATTTAGTGGAAAAATAATTTGAAATGTGGTATAATGTACCAAGTATGTTATATAATTAATGGAGGACGCATAAATTATGAGTTTAAAATCTTCAAACAAAACAGAGGTAAATACTACTGAGTTAGTAATTTCAATTGATCCCGCTACATTCGAGGCTGCTGTTGAAAAGGAATACCAGCGCCAGAAGAAGAATATCCAGATCAAGGGCTTCAGAAAGGGCAAGGTTTCACGTAAGCTTGCTGAAAGAGAGTTCGGTGAGGGCGCATTCTACGAGGGCGCTATCAATTCTCTCCTCGGTCCTGAGATCGACGCTGCTGTAAACGAGACCGGTCTTATCCTCGTTGACAGACCTAACGTTGAGGTAACTTCTATCAGCAAGGAAGAGGGCGTTGAGCTCAAGGCTATCTGCGTTACAAAGCCTGAGATCGAGATCGCAGATTACAAGGGAATCAAGGCTTCAAAGGCTGTAAAGGAAATTACAGATGAGGATATAGACAGACAGATCGACATGATCAGAAAGAAGAACGCTCGTATCGTTTCAGTTGACGACAGAGCTGCTCAGCTCGATGATGAAGTTATCATCGACTTCGAGGGCTTCTTCGGTGATGAAGCATTTGAAGGCGGCAAGGGCGAGGATCATCCTCTCCGTCTCGGCAGCGGTCAGTTCATCCCCGGCTTCGAGGATCAGATCGTTGGCCACAACATCGGCGATGAGTTCGATGTAAACGTTAAGTTCCCTGAGGATTATCAGATGACTGATTACGCAGGCAAGGACGCTACTTTCAAGGTAAAGCTCAAGGCTATCAGCTACGAAGAACTCCCTGAGATCAACGATGACCTCGTAAAGGATGCTACTGAGTTTGATACAGTTGACGAGTACAAGGCTGACATCAGAACAAAGCTTGAGGAAGCTGCTGTAAATCAGGCTGAGGCTTCATTCGAGAACGAGATCATGAATGCTCTTATCGCTAAGGTTGATTCTCCTATCCCTAACTGTATGTATGAGCAGAGAATCGATGCTCTTATGCGTTCTTTCGAGCAGCAGCTCCAGTCACAGGGCATGGATCTCAATCTCTACTTCCAGTACACAGGTATGGATATGGATTCCTTCAGAGAGACTTACAGAGAGAGAGCTGTCAACGAAGTCAAGCTCAGACTTGCTCTTGAGAAGATCGCAGAGCTGGAAGGTCTCGAGGCTACAGAAGAAGATATCAACAATGGTCTTGCTGAACTCGCTGCATCCAACAACATCGATATTGAGATGGTAAAGAGGATCGTTCCGCTTGATGACTATGCTACAGATATCAAGGTTCAGAAGGCAGTTGACCTCGTTAAGGAAAACGCTGTGGTTGATGAGACACCTGCTGAAGAGAAGGCTGAATAATCATACACGATATAAATATATGTACATATGTTGTCCCACAGCTATTTGTGGGACAACTGTTTTTCAAAGAAAGGGCGATGAATTATGAGCAGTTTAGTACCATACGTCGTTGAACAGACAAGCAGAGGCGAAAGATCATACGATATCTTCTCACGCCTGCTGAATGACAGGATAATCATGCTGTCTGACCAGGTCAACGATACCACCGCAAGCCTTGTTGTTGCACAGCTCCTTTATCTTGAGAGCCAGGATCCCGAGAAGGATATATCACTTTATATCAACAGTCCCGGAGGTTCCGTTACAGCCGGCTTCGCTATTTATGACACAATGAATTACATCAAGTGCGATGTATCGACTATATGTATAGGTATGGCTGCTTCAATGGGAGCATTCCTCCTTTCATCAGGCGCTAAGGGCAAGCGTATCGCTCTGCCCAACAGTGAGATCATGATCCACCAGCCTCTCATCGGCGGCGGACTTGGCGGCCAGCAGACAGATATCATGATACACGCTAAGAATATGGAACGTACTCGTAACAGACTGGAATCCATCCTTGCTGAAAATACAGGCAAGTCAGTGGAGGAGATCCACGCAGCCTGCGAGCGTGATAACTACATGACAGCTCAGGAAGCTATGGATTACGGTCTTATCGATAAGGTAATCGAAAAAAGGTAGGTTTTGTAAATGGCTGACACTTATAAATCATGCAGTTTCTGCGGAAAAGCCGAGCACAGTGTTCGTAGTATGTTTTCAGCCGGTTCGGTCAATATATGCGATGAATGTGTTTGCTACTGCTACGAAATGCTTTATGGCCCGGGTATCGCTAAATCTCACCGCAAAGCTGCCAAATCAGAAAAGACTACAGATATTTCAAAGCTGAAGCTTCTGAAGCCTGTAGAGATAAAAGAATATCTTGACGAATATGTGATCGGTCAGGATGAAGCAAAGAAGTCCCTTGCTGTTGCGGTATATAACCACTACAAGCGTATCACTGCACAGGAACAGAAGGATGAAGACGGAATTGACCTCCAGAAGAGCAATGTGCTCCTTCTCGGTCCTACAGGTGTCGGTAAGACTTTTCTTGCCCAGACACTTGCAAAGCTGCTCAATGTGCCGTTCGCTATAGCTGATGCTACTACTATCACAGAAGCAGGATACGTAGGTGACGACGTTGAGAATGTTCTGCTCAGACTTATCCAGGCTGCCGATTACGACATCAAGGCTGCTGAAAAAGGTATCATCTATATCGATGAGATCGACAAGATAGCAAGAAAGTCCGAGAACACTTCTCTCACCCGTGATGTAAGCGGTGAGGGCGTTCAGCAGGCACTTCTGAAGATAATCGAGGGTACAGTTTCAAATGTTCCTCCACAGGGCGGAAGAAAGCATCCTAATCAGGAAGTTATCCAGATAAACACTAAAAATATCCTTTTTATCTGCGGCGGTGCGTTTGACGGACTTGAAAAGCAGATTCAGAAGCGTATAGGAAAATCTCCTATCGGTTTCGGCGGCGAACTGAAAGCACGTGCGGAAGAGGAGAACATCTTCAAGAAGGTAGTTCCGAAGGATCTTGTAAAATTCGGTATGGTTCCGGAATTTGTGGGACGTCTTCCTGTTATCTCGGTTCTTGAGGAACTGGATGAGAATTCCCTTGTGAGAATACTCACTGAGCCTAAGAATGCTCTTATCAAGCAGTACAAGAAGCTGTTCTCATATGACGGCATCGAGCTTGAAATAGAGGATGATGCGCTCATAGAGATCGCTAAGAAGGCTATTGCTCAGAAAACAGGTGCCCGTGGACTCCGCTCCATTATGGAGGGTATACTCTTGGACACTATGTTCAGCGTTCCGTCTGATGGAAGCGTGTCAAAGGTAGTTGTCAAAAAAGACTGCGTTACCGATGACAAACAGCCTGAGCTCATTAAATCCAAGATCAATGATAAGCCTGAAACTACGACAAATCCCGCAAGCAAAACAAATAAACCCGCTTAATAGCAACAAGCTGTACAGTATAACCCTGATACTCATATAGAAACTTTATACGAATTTATCGGGGGAAACCTTTCTGAGGAAAGGTTCTCCCCCGAACCCCCTTCCAAAGACTTTTAATAGAATTTTTCCCCTGAGAGGGCGCT
>Ga0129306_1002262_pt1 | contig 17810 bp, 7 predicted proteins | sample P827metagenome_FD_94438 | JGI IMG/M metagenome (GOLD analysis project Ga0129306, IMG submission 94438) | Capybara group fecal microbial communities from Wisconsin, USA - P827 metagenome | ecosystem: Host-associated > Mammals > Digestive system > Large intestine > Fecal | place: USA: Wisconsin... | reverse complement strand
GTTCCGGCTGCATATCCAGTATATAGGCCACACCGCCGGACATGCCAGCGGCAAAGTTGCGTCCGATCTTTCCCAGAATCACCGCACGACCGCCGGTCATATATTCGCAGCCGTGGTTGCCAATGCCTTCCACTACCGCCGTAGCCCCGCTGTTACGCACGCAGAACCGTTCCCCGGCCTGGCCGTTGATATACACCTCGCCACCGGTGGCCCCAAAGCAGGCCACGTTGCCGGTGATTACGTTGTCTTCAGCCGCGTAATCCGCTTCCCTGGGCGGGAACACCATCAGCCGGCCGCCGGACAATCCTTTGCCCAGATAGTCATTGGCATCCCCTTCCAGGGAAAGGGTCAGGCCTTTCGGAATAAACGCGCCAAAGCTCTGGCCTGCCGAACCCACAAAGGACAGCTTGATGGTATCTTCCGGCAGCCCTTCCTCCCCGTAACGGCGGGTGATCTCGCTGCCCAGAACGGTACCCGTTACCCGATTGGTATTCTGAATGCGCAGCCGGGCCCGGATGGTCTTTTTGCAGTCCAGCGCCGGTTTGCACATGCGCACCAGTTTGGACATATCCAGGGTTTCCCCGATATTGTGCTTCTGCCGGTGCAGGCAGCGGTGTCCCACTTCCGCGTCCGTATAGGGCCGGAACAGCAGCCTGTCCAGATCCACTTCCGCCGCTTTCCAGTTGGCGGCGCTTTCACGCTGCTTCAGGCGATCAGAGCGTCCTACCATTTCATCGACCGTATGGAAGCCCAGGCGGGCCATAATCTCCCGCAGATCCTGCGCTACATATTTCAGATAATTGATCACGTATTCCGGTTTACCGCTAAACCGTTTCCGCAGCTCTTCATTCTGGGTACAGATGCCGAAGGGACAGGTGTTCAGGTTGCACACCCGCAGCATATGGCAGCCCAGGGCAATGAGAGGACCGGTACCAAAGGCGAACAGTTCTGCCCCGAACATGGCGGCAATGGCCACGTCCCGGCCGGTCAGGATCTTGCCGTCCACTTCGATGCGCACCCTGTCACGCAATTTGTTCAGCAATAAGGTCTGCTGTACTTCCGCCAGCCCCAGTTCCCAGGGAATACCCGCATGGCGCATACTGGAGCGGGGGGACGCACCGGTACCGCCGTCAAAGCCGCTGATGGTGATGCCGTCCGCCTTTGCCTTAACCACACCGGCCGCAATGGTACCGATACCGGAACCTGCCGTCAGCTTCACGCTGATGTCTGCGTCCTTGTTGGCGTTCTTCAAATCAAAAATCAGTTCCGACAAATCTTCTATTGAATAGATGTCGTGATGGGGCGGCGGGGAAATCAGCGCTACCCCCGGGGTGGAATGGCGGGTCTTGCCGATTTCCGGGAACACCTTGGTCCCGGGCAGATGACCGCCCTCGCCGGGCTTGGCTCCCTGGGCACATTTAATCTGCAGTTCCCGGCCGTTCACCAGATAGTTGCTTGTAACGCCGAAACGGGCTGTGGAAACCTGCTTCACCCCGTCGCTGGGGTCGTCGCCATTCTCCAGTTTCACGAAGCGGGCCGGGTCTTCACCCCCTTCACCGCAGTTGCTCATGGAACCGATCCGGTTCATGGCAATGGCAATACACTCGTGGGCTTCCTTGCTCAGCGCACCGTAACTCATAGCACCGGTACGGAAGTGCAACAGGATCTTCTCCACCGGTTCCACCTCTTCAATGGGAATGCTGCATCCCGGCGGGCAGTAGAAATCCAGCAGGTCGCGCAACCGGTACACCGCGCCCTTGTCGACGATTTTCGCATACTCTTTATAGGCTTCGTAATCTTCTTCCTTGCAGGCCTTCTGCAACAGGCGGATAGCTTCCGGATCCAGAATGTGGGGCTGTTCTCCGCCTTTACGGTACTTGTAATAGTCGCCACCGGACAGGTCGCCTTCGTCTTTATAAGCATTCTGATGCCGCAGCCGGGTCTCTCTGGCAATCTCCGCCAGACCCAGGCCTTCGATCCGGGAAGGCGTATTCACAAAGTATTTCTGGATCAGCTCCTGTTTCAGGCCCACCGCCTCAAAAATCTGAGCTCCGTGATAGCTTTTTACGGTAGATATACCCATCTTCGCCATAACGGCCAGAATACCGCCCACGGCAGCTTTCAGGTAGTTCGCCTGCGCCTGCGCCGCGTCCAGTCCCGGCAGCAGCTTTCCTTCCGTCGCCAGCGCATGGACCGTATCCAGTGCCAGATAGGGGTTGATGGCCGTAATGCCGTAGCCGATCAGGGTACAGTAATGGTGGGTTTCCCTGGGCTCGCCGGATTCCAGGACCAGGCCCACGTCAGAGCGCACCGTCTTTTTAATCAGGTAATTATGTACCGCCGCAGATGCCAGAAGAGCCGGCACCGCTGCCATGCGGGAGTTCACGCCCCGGTCAGACAGTACTAAAATGTTGGCGCCGTTACGGATGGCCCGGTATGCATCGATACAGATGGATTCGATAGCTGTTTCCATAGCCTCCGCGCCGCCGTTCACCGGGTACAGCATGGACAGTGTCACGGCCCGCAGCTTGTCCGTCTGCAGGTTCTTGATGACCGCCATCTCCCGGTTGGTCAGCAGGGGGCGCAGCACTTCCAGCGCCGCCGTGCCTTTTTCGTCCGGCTCCATGATGTTGGCCACGTTACCGATCATGACCCGGGAGGAAGTCACGATGCTTTCCCGTACGCCGTCGATGGGCGGGTTCGTCACCTGGGCAAAATTCTGCTGGAAATAATCATAAAGCATCTGGGGCTTTTCCGAAAGCACCGGCAGGGGCGCGTCGATACCCATGGCGCCTACCGGGTCCTTGCCCATACGGGCCATGGGGACGATCATCTGGGTCAGGTCTTCCTGCGTGTAACCGAAGACTTTCTGCTGTTCTTTCAGGTCGAAGGGGATCATGGTATCGTTGATCATGCTGCCCCGCTCTTCTACCAGTTCATCCATCTCGATGATGTGTTCCCGGCACCACTCGCTGTAGGGATGGGAAGATGCCAGCATATGTTTGATCTCATCGTCTCCCACGATGCGCTGCTCCGCCGTGTTGACCAGGAACAGGCGTCCCGGTTCCAGGCGTCCCTTATAGGCAATCTGGTCCGGAGCCACCGGCACCGCGCCGGCTTCAGAACTCAGCACCACACGGTCGTCCTTCGTCACGTAATAGCGGGCAGGACGCAGACCGTTCCGGTCCAGCATGCCGCCGATCACCGTGCCGTCGCAGAAGCAGATGGCCGCAGGACCGTCCCAGGGTTCCATCATAAAGGTCTGGTACCGGTAAAAGTCTTTTTTCTCCTGGGGCATGGAAGGATCTTTCTCCCAGGGCTCGGGGATCATGGTGATCATGGCGTGGGCCATGGAATGCCCGGTCATCATCAGGTATTCCAGGCAGTTGTCGAACATGGCGGAATCGCTGCCGGAGTCGTCCACAACAGGGAACACCTTTTCCATATCCGGGAAAAACGGGGACTTGGCCTTGCTTTCCCGGGCGTTCAGCCAGTTGATGTTGCCCCGGATGGTATTGATTTCCCCGTTATGCACAATATAGCGGTTGGGATGGGCCCGGGCCCAGCTGGGAAACGTATTGGTACTGAACCGGGAATGAACCAGCGCCATAGCCGTAGTAAAATCAAGATCGGACAGATCCAGATAAAAATGCCGCAGCTGCAGGGAGGTAAGCATACCTTTGTACACAATCGTGCGTGAAGACAGGCTGGCAATGTAAAAGGCCGTGCCCATCACCTGGCTTTGGGGAATGATTTCCTTTTCCGCCACCTTGCGGATAATGTACAGCTTGCGCTCAAAATCCATCTGACTTTTCACGTCCGGCGCCTTGCCAATAAACACCTGGATGATGCGGGGACGGATGGACTTCGCCGCTTCCCCGATGATGCTCTCGTCAATAGGCACCTCCCGCCAGCCCAGTACTTCCTGCCCTTCCTCCCGGACGATCCGTTCAAAAATCTCCATCTGCTTCTTCCGGAAGGACTCATAACGATGGGCAAAAATCATGCCCACGCCGTACTCGCCCGCAGGAGGCAGGGAAAAGCCCAGCACCTCGCATTCCCGGACAAAAAAGTCATGGGGTATCTGCACCAGAATACCGGCCCCATCTCCACTCTTCTGGTCAGCGCCTTCCGCGCCGCGGTGATTCAGGTTCTCCAGAATCTTCAGGGCATCGTCGATGATACTGTAGGATTTTTCCCCTTTAATATTCACGACAAACCCTATGCCGCAGGCGTCATGTTCAAACGCCGGGTCATATAAGCCCTGCGGCGCAGGTAAATCTCTCAGAATCCGTTCCATAGCTATTCCCCCTCTTTGCTTTACTGCAGTCACTTCTCCATCACTGCTCTATATCTGTTACAAGAATAATATATGTACACAGTATAACAACATCAGCCTTATCAGTCAATGAAAATCATGCTTTCAGAAACATAAAATCCATCAAGAAAATATATTTGTATTATATTTTTAACACTTTCCTTGTTTTCATTCGAAAATATAATGTATCCTGCATACAAAAATGCTAAATAACACTTTCCACACAATCACACAATAAAACAGCGACAGGAAATGCTTTGTCAATTCTCACTGTCGCTGTCAGTTCTTAAGGAGACACTGATTATATTATGTTTTCTGTCCGTCATCTGTACCTGCAACGCGTAAGGATTACCCACGCGGTTCAGAAAAACAGGTTTCTGTTTAGCCCCTGTAACGAATTGCCAGCATGGTGATATCGTCGGACTGTTCGGCTCCGCCTGCATGGGCGGTAATGTCTTTGCGCAGTGCAGCCAGCACGTCCGCAACAGGCACATCGTTTCCGGAGGGTATGCCCGCAAGGGCAGCCTGTAACTGTTCTTCCGAATACACTTCACCGGCTTCGTTCATGGCTTCCGTCACGCCGTCAGTATAACAGAACAGCAGTGAACCGGGAGACATCTGCAGCGTTTCCTGAGTAAAGCTGAGGTCCTCCTCCACGCCCAGCATCAGGTTCTTCTTCGAAGGACGCAGGTATGTAAACGTCCCGTCCGAACCCTGCCGCAGCAACGGCGGGTTGTGACCGCAGTTTACATAGGTAAAGTCGCCGGTACGGGTATCCAGAACACCGAAGAAAACCGTTACGAACAGCATTTCTTCATTGTTTTCGCATAACTGCTGATTGGCGCGTCGGATGACATCCGCAAAGGTTTCCTCTTCCCCGGCAGACAACGCGGAATTCTTCAGGATGGTCTTGGCAATAACCATAAAGAGCGCAGCGGGAACGCCTTTGCCGGATACATCAGCAATAGTGATGGCCAAACGGTGGTTGTCCAGCATGTAAAAATCGTAAAAGTCGCCGCCCACTTCTTTTGCCGCAGCCATGGTGGCAAACAGGTCAAAGCCTTTGTTTTGGGCAATCTCTCCAAAATTGCGCGGCAGCATTCCTTCCTGGATATCCGCAGCTACAGAAAGCTCGGTAGCTATCCTTTCTTTTTCTGCGGTAACCTTGGAAAGTGTCTGAATATGTTTCTTCAGGTCACCGGCCATATCATTGACGCTGTCCGCCAGTAAAGCCAGTTCATCCGTCCGGTGGACATCCACCTTCTCATCCAGATCGCCCTGGGCAATACGCTTCACGCCATCAATCAGGGCAAGGATGGGCGTTACAAAACGCTTGGCAATGACGGAGCTGATAAAGAACAGTGGCACTAGCATGAGTAAAAAGGTCACAAGTCCCCAGCGCACCCTGGCGCGGAAGGAATCGTGCAGTGTTTCTGCAAAGCCTTCCATCTGGGAAATAACGTTATCCCTGGCATATGCAGCCGGATACACCACCGCACGCTTGTGATTCAGGACACCATAACTCCAGCCGGGCTTTTCCACAGGGGCAAAAGCCAGAAAAAAATCCTCGCCGCCCAGGGTGATCAGCATTACATCTTTTTGGCCCGCCACCATGGCAGAGGCCGCCCTGGCGATGCTTTTTTCCGGACTCTGGCGCAGATCTGTGGCACTTTGCGGAACTGCCAGCGGGCCTTCCAAAAAGGTTGAGAAAATTACGCTGCCGGTAGCATTGTCCAGCAAAAACCTGGGCTGTTCCGCTTTTATGGCATCCTGGTCCAGATCGTCCTTGTCCCCGGTGCCTGCATTATCTGTCAGGCGGAACAGGGTTTCGGGGTTACAGTCAATGCCGACTACACCCGCCAGTCCCGCAGCATCGTTATAGGGGGCCACACAGGTCAGACAGCGATTGCCGTTAGAATCGGTATAGAGACCGGTAAAACCGGATTTATTACCGTCTGCCGCCAGCCTGTACCAGCCCATCTTCCGCGGGTCATAACTATCCAGAAACGCCTGGCTGAACTGCTTGGCAGAATTGTCCGGCGTCACATCCATGGCGATGAGATAACCGTGAACAGAGCCCACAAAGGCTGCAGTATACCATTCCGGCATCAGCTCAAGGTCGTCTGCGATATTGGAAACCAGACCGATTTCCCCGGCAAAAGCCCCGGCCCCGTATTGCCGCTCCATTTCCCGGCTGAAATTAACATAGGCCTTGCCGGAAGGGATTACGTCATGCCGTGGGTCCGGCAGACGACGTCGTTTAAAGTACTCCGGATTTTTCAGCATCTTGGTCATCCGGTCGGCAAGATAGCGGGTATCGTCCATTGTAGTCTGCATTTCATGCCGGATCAGCTGCGCTTTGCCGGCAGCATCTGAGGACAGCCGTTTCTTAACCTGCTCTTCGGCAAAACTTTCCGTAAATGAAGCTGTATTATCAGCCAGAAGAGCGCCGGTTTTATCTATATTTTCCCGAATCGCATACATACCTGCCAGGGAAACGGCGCCCGCAATAATAAAAGACGCCAGTCCTACTGCCAGCAACAGCAGAAATATCCTGTGATGCAGGTTCATGTTTTGCTTGTCAATTTTCAAGATACACACTCCAGATGTTTAAGGCCGCCGGTTCATCTGTCTGTCTTTCAACGCACAAACAATATTCCCGGCACCCTATTTATTTCTTATCCAACAGCAGGGACAAATGGTTGGCCATCTGCCCAAACATCTCTTCATATTTGTATTCTGCCAGTTTGAAATTCTTCTTTACCAGGAAAATTCCGTAGCCTCCCGGTTCTCTTTCCTCCAGGGGAATCTCTTCCAATGGGCGGTGGTCTTTTACCAGGGGGTCGAAAGGCTTTCCGTGATCCGCAAACTCAATTCGGAAACAATCGCCCTCTTCCGCCGTTTTTACCCAGACAAAGCCGCGATAGTCATAGGCATAGGAAATAATGTTCACCAGAATCTCTTCAAAGCCAAGTTCCAGCCGCAACTGCTGTCGCGGCGATACACCGGCTACTTCCGCAGCGGCCAGTACGTCTTCCCGGATATGTTCATACCATTTCATGTCGGCGTCGTAACGCTGCCAGCTTCCGCTCTTTGCGCCTGCCATGGGACAGCACCTCCGTCAGTCCAGTTCTTCCAGGGATGTATATATCGTGAACAACGCGTCCATACCGCTGTCTTCCAAAACCGATTTCACAATGCCGGAAGGCCTGGCCAGGGTAAACGTCTTACCATTTTTCTTTGCCAGCTTGTTCAGGCGCAGCAAAACTCTTAACCCTGCGCTGGAAAGATATTCCATATCCGTCATGTCCAGCACCGTCTTCACGTTGCGCAGCACAATATCTTCCCCCGTAGCGTAAGCAGAGTCCGCCGTCACCATATCAATGCGTCCGCTCACGCTCCAAACCGTCCAGTCGTTTGGACCGGAGCTTTCTTTCTGTAAAAATTCTTTGGCCATGATTACCTCTCCTTTATATAAGCACTATTATCGTCAACCGTTATTATCAGCATCACACTGTCAGCGTGATAGTATTGAAACCATGGTAGTTGCGGTACAGATACTGGCGGACGTGGGTTTTCACCGCATGAAGGCCCAGAGCCCGTACGTCAACATCTTCGATCTGCTTCGATTCCGGATTCACCGATTCCGCGGATAACCGGAACGGATCCAGTTCCTGCCCGTCATCCCGGAGATGCAGGGTCAGGGTTCCGTCCTCGTTGGCGATCAGTGTCAGCTGGCTCAGCAGGGGATCGCCTTCCCGCCTGGCCGCCCTTTCGTTCATCAGACCGCAGATTTCTTCCATGGCCAGACGCAGGGTATGACAGGTCTTCTCCCCTGCCCCCCAGGTTTTCGCAAAGGCTTCAGCAGTATCTATCTGGGCAGCCACATCCGATACCTTACCCAGAAAGGCCGTACTGTACACCCGGGCCGGATCAACCGCGTGACGCTCGCCCCGGCTGCGCTTATAAAAATACATGATAATCAGCGTGACGATTTCCGCCAGGGGATAAACGAACCAGAATACATAAAAGCCATATTCTGCCAGCACAAGGGCAATCGGCAGGCTGGCGCCGAGACGGCGCATAAACACCACCAGGAATGCCCCCCACTCATCCTCTTCCGACTGCATATAGTTCTGCAACAGCAGGGCTACGCCCATGACCACGGAACCACCGCAGAATACCCGGGCAGCGTAGTAAGCTTTAGTAACATCTTCCACGTCCTCCAGACCAAAGAGCAGGTCGAGGATCTGGGGCCAGGCCATTACAAGGGCCATAGCCAGAATGCCCAGGATAAGGGAATAAATCAGCGCATACCGGAAGACCCGGTGCAGTTCCCCAAAGTTACATTCCGCAAAAAATGTGGAAAACAGGGGCTGGGAAGTTTTGCCAATAAACTCATACAGAAAGATAAAGAGCACTGACAGGTTCTCAATGATGCTGAACACCGCCACTCCTTCCGTCCCCGCCATGTGAGCCAGCAAATGAATGACTACCAATGAAAAGATGGCATCAAAGATGTACTCCGAAGACGTAGCAAAACCCAGGCGCAATGGTTTCACAGCAGCCCTGAACGAAGCAGGCCGACGCTGCAGCTGCAGATTTCCCTTCGGATTCCGGGCAATATATACAATACATAACAGCACTGCCACAAAATTGGAGAAAAAGAACCCAAAGCTGCAACCGGCAATTCCCCAATCGAATACAAGCAACAGTAATGCGCTGATAATGAGATTGGCTATCCCGGTAGCGCTCTGCACCGTGGTAGAAAAGGAATCTGCATCATCATTGCGGAGGTAAGCGGTAAACACTTCCATAAGGATTTCAAAGGGGGCGCCCAGAAGAATATAAAAGATATAATCCTTTGCCATCTGGTACACGGCACCATCCTCCGGACTGGTTCCCAGAAAAGCCAGCACCTGGTCTTCAAAAAGAATTCCCCCTGCCGAGATGATAAAACCTATCACCAGGCTGAGCCTGAGAAAGAAGTTGAAGATACCTGAAGCGTCTTCCTTTTTCCCCTCGTGCATCAGGTTGCTGTAGACAATGGCGCCGCCCATGGACAGGCCAAACACGAAGAAAGTGGTCAGCAGGAACAGAGGGGAAATAAAACCGATGGCAGCCAGACCGTCCATCCCGATGGCATGACCGACCAGAATCGTATCACCGATTTCCGCCAGGGCCAAGCCAATCGCCGCCAGGGGCGCAGGCAGGACCGAGCGGATAAACATCTTTCGGGTAAAATAAGCATAATCTACGGTTTTATCCACGCAGAATCTCCTTTACAATTTCTCCAATGCTTTTGCCCGCCGTCAGGCCATGGATGACAGAAGCGTAATTTTTCAGGAAGCGGGTTACGAAGACATCGCTGTAAGCCAGTGTATTGTAAGTCAGGTTTACGTAGAAATCATCTTTGCGCCGGTGCAGGAAGAAATCAAAGATTTCGTCTTCGTAATCCTCGATTTCCTCATAGCGGGCCGGGGCGCCGCAGAAGGTAAACTCGTCTTCGATGTCCTCGCCCTGATAGGAGAAAGCCGCGATGAGAGGTGCCGGGTCCCCCTCGTACAGGGCGTGGCGACGGCACAGGAGGATATTCTCCTGGGTTTCTTTCACAAAGCTGGATGCTGTCATATCCTCCTGCCAGCGGACGCAAAGGGGGTAATGCCGGTAAACGGCACCCATGGTCCGTTCGTAGCGGATATCGTCCCGCCCGTTATAGATGGTCAGGACGACGGAGGCCTGTTCTCCGTTGGCCAGGCTCTGCAGCAGGCCGAAAGCCGCGGCCAGAACGGTGCCGTCAGTAACGCCGTTTACTTTAGTAAAGGCATCTACGGCTTTCAGATCCACATGAAGGGGCAGCATCATATCCTTCGTCACGTTATCATCACCGGGCTCCAGATCCCCAGCCAGCTCTCCGGGATGCGACGTAAAAGAACTGACAAAGTCAGCGTTCCACTGCTGTTCCTTTTGATATGCCGGGGTTTCCACGCTATCCTCGATTTGATCATAATAATCAAAAATGCTGTACTCTTCCTTCTCCGGTGTTTCTCCCCGGTAGGCAGCATCTACGTCTTCCAGGAAGATGTTGATGGAGTCGCCGTCAATGATGGGATGGAGGAAGTCAAAGTAAAACTCTTTAGCAACTGTTCCGTCTGCTTCTGTAATCGCAAACAGACGCATGACGAACATACGGGTCCCGGGCCGGTTCATGGGCTGGCGGAAGCGTGGCTTCAGGGCTTCAAATTCCTTCCGGGTGATTGTTTCAACGACAGGTTTCAGATTCTGCAGGTCGCCTTGCCGCCAGCGGAACCCGTCTTCCGCCGCGGCAACCAGCCGGGCATCCACGGCCGGATGGGCCAGCAGTGTCTTTTCGATAGCGGCGGCCAGCCGTTCCAGGTCGGTCTCCGGCGCCAGATACACGTGGGCGTCGCAATGCAGGCCGTATCCTTCCTCCAGATCGTTGCCCCACTCGTAGTGCAGCGCCTGAAGCGGACCGAGGAAATGGGTGTCCCTGTGGATCACGACAGCCTTTTCTTTTTCCTGCCTCTGTGCCAGCAGCTTTGCAATACCTGCGGGGGTCTTGCCCTCATATACAAGATTGAAGTTCAGTTTCAGGTCACGGCATTCCGCCAGCAGGCGCACTACACTGAGACTGTCGCCGCCGGCCGCAAAAAAGTCTTCTTCAGCGCTGACCTTTTCCATGCCTAATGCGATGGCAAAGCCACGGGCCAGAGCCGCTTCCGTCTCATTAGCGGGGGCCACATACGGCGTCTCTGTCACGTATACTTCCGGTTTTGGCAGGGCCCGTTTATCAAGTTTGCCGTTCTGGTTTTGGGGAATGGCATCCAGCTGTACGATAGCCGCCGGTACCATGTAGGGTGGTTTCCGCTCACGGATAAAGGCCGCCAGGGCTTCCCGGTCGATGGGTTCATCTGCCACCACGTAAGCCGCAATAAACTTTCCTCCTGCCGGATTGTCGCAGGCCACAACCGCCGCGTTTTTCACCGGTGGGAAATCGCGGACGACGCCTTCCACTTCCGCCAGTTCCACCCGGAACCCGCGGATTTTCACCAGGCCGTCCCGCCGGCCGATAAACTCAATATTTCCGTCCAGACGGTAGCGGGCCATATCCCCTGTCCGGTACGCGGTTTCATAATCAGGTTCCTGAGAGAATGGATTGGGTACAAAGGCCTCTTTTGTCTTTTCGGGCCGGTTCAGGTAGCCACCCGCTACCTGGATTCCCGCCACCCAGAGTTCGCCCAGGGCGCCGGGGGGCACCCGGCGACCGGCACTGTCCACGATATAAATAGCCGTATTATCCATAGGTTTGCCGATGGGGATGTCCGGCTCGTATTCTTTCATACTGTAACAGGTAATGGAAACCGTGGCTTCAGTAGGGCCGTATTCATTGGCAACAATGTAGGGATGCACCGGTTTGAAGGGTACCAGCGTCTCGCCCCCTACCACGATGTATTTCAGTTCCGGGCAGTCCATGGTCAGGGCGAACTGGCGCCCCACCTGGGCCGGCAGGTCCGCCACCACAATATGGTGTTTGTTGATAATCTCCGCCAGGGCCGGCAGATCCAGCTTTTTCTCTTCGGGAATAACGACGATACCGGCGCCCACCGTAAGGGCCGGATACATATCCGCCAGAGAACCGTCGAAGCCGTAGCTGTTGTAACAGGTGACCCGGAACTGTTCCGTCGCCGCAAAATAACGCCGGTACCAGGCCGCATAGGCCATCAGGTTTTTCTGTAGCAGCCGCACCCCTTTGGGTACGCCGGTGGTACCGGAAGTGTAGATCAGCATAAACAGATCGTCAGGCTTCGGCACCTGTATCTCCGCCATCGCAGCGGCATCTGGCAGCGGCAGGGAGGAAATCTCCGACACCCGCAGGACCGTTCCGTTAAATTCCGTAAAATTCTGCAGCCGAGGCAGCAGTTCATCTGCAATAATAATAAGCCGGGCCCCGGCGTCTTTCACCATAAAGGACAGGCGTTCATCCGGATAGTTCGGGTCCAGGGGTTCATAGGCGCATCCCGCCCGCATGACGCCCAGAGACGCAATTACCATATATTCGGAACGGGGGATGAATACCGCAACCACATCCCCGCGGCCCAATCCCTGCCGGGACACATAGCCCGCCAGCCGGAATGCCAGATCCTGCGTCCGGGCATAGGTGTAAGCCTTCTCTTCGTAAGTCACCGCCATGTTGTCCGGATATTCCGCAGCCCTGGCACAGAACTGCTCAATGATGGTAGCTGCTTTATCATAGGCATGGACCGTCTCATTAAAACGGTCCAAAACTTTCCTGGTTTCTTCTGCCGTAATGCAAACGCCGGCCAGTGTTTCGGCGGTGGAAAAACTCATGATGATTTCCCGCCAGGAAAGAGCCATCACCCGGATAAAGGACTCTGTATACAGCGAATTGTCGTAGGAAATGACAAGCCCCCGGGGTGCAAGGCAAAACACCAGCGCCAGCCCTTCACACTGTGCCGGGGGAATCTCCCCGGTCAGGGAAAAGGCCACACGCCGTCCTGCTTCCACTCCCATGACGTCGGCTGCTTCGCCTTCATCCCAGGAAAAGGCTCCGCCTTCCTGCAGCCGGCTCTTTGTCTGTTCCGTCAGCTGGCCGGGCGTCATATCCGGCTTCCATTCCTGCCGCAGCGGCTGACAGCCGTCTCCGTTCCACACCAGAAGACCGGCTTCGTTCAGTCCGCCGTATACGCCCAGCAAGTATAACACCGTTGCAGCCAGTTCGACCGCTTCCGGACGTGTATCTAGGGGAAGCGAAGACCGGCTCCAGGTTCCGCTCTCTGTTTCCCTCAGCTCGGGAAGAGGCAGACAGTCCGGCAATTCTGAAGTAAAACGAGCAGCGCACCATTCCTGTTTATTCATTGTTGTTAAACCCTTTCCGGCATTATTTCAGCAGTTCCGTCACAACGCAGTCCTCGTTCTGCAGGGCAACCACCATGTCTTTCATGATAGCCGCAAACCGACGCATGGCCTCCTCGCTGTAACGGTTGTTATCGTAGTCCAATACCAAAGAGAACGTACCGTCGTCATGGGCGTTCACTTCAATGTCCAGCGTATTTTCCGCCGCCGAAATTTCATTGGCAGGCATTTCTTCGATCACGCCTTCCGTGCCCCCCAGTTTTATGGTTCCCCGGCGTCCCAGACTGCCTTTTTGCAGGATAAAGCTAGCACACTCGTCTTCCAGCCCGCTGGCATAAACCATGTCCAGGCTCTTGCGGTACTGCATGCCTTCGCTGACCCGGGCTTCCAGTCCTCGCAGGAAAGCGCCCGCCGTAATATTTTCGTTAAAATCCCAGCGAATGGGAAACTGGTCCAGCATCAGGCCCATGAGGCGTTTTTCGGCCAGCGTCACCCGTCCGTTGTGGACCCAGCCCATGATGGCCTCCCGGTTGCCCGCGGATTTGGCCAGGGCCAGCAGTGACGCACCCATGAAAAATGTATTCTCGCTGAACTCTTTTCCTCTGAAAAAGTCTTTCTCCATGACCGGGAAAGGAATCTCGATCTCATGCTCCGGCGTGTCGCTTGTCCCATCCACATCGGCAGGGGGCAGATGTTTGTCCTCGTCAAAGACTGCCCGCATCCGGCTCCAGTATCCGTGACCCGTCTCCAGTTCCGCCTCCGGAATCCCGGCTTCCGCCAGGATATACTCCGCATAACTGGCGGACTGACGCCCGGCCTTACCGCCCCGTTCGGGACGAAGGCAGCGTTTATCCACTTCTCTTAAGAAAAGCACGGCCATCGCGGCACCGTCCATGATTGCATGGTAAAAGTCCGCATAGAAATACTTGGCCGTAGAAGTGACCATAAGGAAAATCCGGTACAGAGGATGGTCAATCAGGTCATACGGTTGCTTAATCTCCTGCTTCCGCTGTTCAAAGGCTTCATCAGAAAGTGTCTCCACAACAACTTTGGTAATGTCTCCGTCAAAACGCTGACAGAGGTCCCCTGTTTCCGGGTGGATTACCAGACGGCAGCGGAAAATATCATAAGATGCAAGCACATCATTCAAAGCAGCAGCCAGCCTTTCCATGTCAAGAGACGGATCCAGCCGGATCAGGGCACCGGTATTCATCATGGTAGACTTTGCTTTCATAAAATGCGTATCCACCATCCAGCGCTGGATTGGACGCAGGGGATAGAATTGGGAAACATTCTCTTCCTCTTTCCGCCAGACCACTTTGATCAGATTATCAAAACGGGTCGCCTGCAAAACCTCCCCCACTTCCTGGGAAGGATACAGCAAGGTCAGTTCGCCGCCCTGCTGCGTCATTTTCTTTTTCGCCGTAAACAGGGCACGCAATCCCGCCGAGGAAATGTATTCCACTTTTGAAAAATCCAGCAGGGCCTGTTTCATCCCCTGCACCTTTTCGGCAAACGCAGTATCAAATTCACGTGTTTCCTGCGTACTGAGCCTGCCGCTTAGTTCCAGCGTCAGAGTCGTGCCCTCCACGCTGGAATTGATTCCTAATGCCATTTGCATTCATCCTTTCTTTGTATACTGACGTGCATTGCAATTTCACTGAAATACTGTTACCTTACCGGCTTTTGACTTGTTTCAACTGCGTCCCCGCGGAGCCACTGCTACATGCAGGCCCGTGATTTCAGCCCTTATATATAAGCCCCAGCATGGTCACATCGTCAGACTGCTCCGCGTTGCCCGCATGGCTTTTCACGGCTTCGGAAACCAGCGTCAGGATGTCCTTCGCCTCCGCATCTGCCGGCACGGTTCCCAGCAGATTTTCCAGTTTCTCATCGGAGAACAGGCTTCCTTTTTCATCCATCGCTTCTGTTACGCCATCGGTATAGAGGAACAGGCAGTCTCCCGGGTTAAGCTGCAGCTTGCGTACCGGGAAATCCATCCCTTCCATCAGGCCCATCATACAGGTATCCGCCTTTGGCAGCCAGGAAAAGTCATTTTTACCGTGTCGCAGCAACGGCCGGTTATGCCCCGCGTTCGCATAGCAGAACTCCCCGCTCCGGATGTTCAATATCCCCATGAACACAGTCACAAACATATCCTCTTCATTATTCTGACAGAGCCGGTCATTGGCCCGGGCCATGATTTCTCCCAGGGCCTCCGTCTTTTTCAGAAGAAGCGTATTATTTTGCAGCACGGTTCTGGCCACAACCATAAACAGCGCAGCCGGTACCCCTTTACCGGAAACGTCGCCAATGGTCACGGCAAGGTGATCATCATCCACCAGATAAAAATCGTAAAAATCCCCGCCTACCTCTTTGGCTGCCTGCATGGACGCGTAAATATCAAATTCCGTTTTATCCGGAAAAGCAGGAAAGGTTTTGGGCAGCATCCCTTCCTGGATATGCCGGGCAACAGACAGCTCAGTCGTGATGCGTTCCTTTTCCGCAGTCATTTCGGAAAGGTCCGCAATATGGGTTTTAAGCGCTGCAGTCATGTTATTCACGCTGTCCGCAAGCTGTTCTATCTCATCTCCGGTTTGCAGGGACAGCGTTTTGTCCAGATTGCCCTGAGCAATCTGCTTCACTCCGTCCTCCAGCTCCAGAATTGGCTTTACAAACCGCTTTGCCGACCAGGTGCTGAAACCAATAAATCCGGTCAGCAGCAAAGACATAGCCACAGCCAGCACTGCTGTATTGCCTGCAAACTGGTTCCGCAGCACTGTCCGGAAATCTTCCATCCAGCTGCGCATTTCACTCTTCGCCTCCATTGCAGGCGCCAGCGCTTCTTCTTTTTTCACTAAGGTACCAAAGCTCCAGCCCTGCAGTTTAAGAGGCGCATAGGCCAGATAATATTCCACCCCGTCTACTGAAACTACCTTGATATCGCTTTTACCCTCAACCATACGGGCGGCTTCCCGGGCCAGGGAAGTATCCCCTGACTGGCGCAGGTCTCGACTTTCACGGGAGGCCGACAAAATGCCTTCCTTTTTGGACGAAACAATGACCTCACCCTTTTTCCCTAGAATAAACGAATGCTCGTTCCTGCTGATGGCGGTTTCCATAATCTGCGCGTAAAGGTCCTGAACACTGCAGTCCAAACCGACAACCCCCGCAAAGCCATTCGCATCATAATAGGGCATGACAGCGGAAACACAGAGATCACCGGTTCCGGCGTCAAGATAAGCATCCGTAAATACCGGTTCTGAAACATCTTTGCCCAGCTTATACCAGGACCGTTCCCGGGGATCGTAGGAATTCCGTACGGAATCTTTGCAAAAATAAGAGATTGTACCAGCCTCACCTTTTTCCTGCACGATGAGCAGATAGCCGTTTTTCGATCCTGCAAACGCATTCGGATAATATTCGCTCATGCGTACCAGTGAACCGGCAATGCCGGATGCCATGTCAATTTCATTTTGCAAAGGGGAAGAAATTCCCGTCTTCAAAAGGGCAGGACTGTACAGAATCAAAGGCCTGCCGGCGGGAACGTCGTTATACAGGCCATTGGGAACAGGCTCTGCGGAAAACCTGATGCCCTTCTGCAGCAGATCACTCATTTCAGACGAAATATATTTTACGTCTGCCGCAGTTTCCGTCAGACCGTTGTTAATACCCTGCGTCCGGACCCGGGTGATTTCTTCCAGGCGCTTTTTGATTCCGGCTTCCAGCATTTCTGCCGCATATTCGGCGGCGCCGTTGGCCAGCTCTTCGGTCTGGTCATCCATCGCTTTTCTGGCATGAATCATGTTAACCGCAAAAAAAGCAGTCATCAGCATAAAGGTCAGCAGACTTCCGGAAAGCACCAGTAACAAAACTTTTCGTCTGATATCCAGTTTCAAAGTCACACCTCCGCCCGTCAGTCTTCATACCGCACATTGGGATTCACGCCCGCTATTAAACATCGCTTTACGTTTTCCTGTGTTAAAGTTCCTGCATAATACGTCTATAATTTCATTACATTATATTATTATATCATAAACATCTTACACATTTACAATGTTTTTATAATGTTTTTATTAGGAAAAACACCGCGACATTCGCCAGCACGTTTGCCGGGAATGTCGCGATTCTTCATTTTTTTACTTCCGCTTCGTCAATTATCGTCCCATCCGGCAGATAGCAGCTGAACCGTAATCTGTCGGCGGAAGCTTCCAGCACCACATAATTATTGGTTTCCGGCTGGGGCGCAACGGCAACGTCCAGCGAATGACGTTTCCACAGATTCGGGTACCGTACATCCCCTGCTACCCCGGTGAGGATGTACAACGGCCCCTTCGTATCCCGCTTAAAATCATAAATATGTCCCCGGTTCCGGTATGTATGCAGGTGAGCCGTCAAAACCACATCCACATTATATTTGTCAAACAGTGGCATAAAAGTTTTCCCCTCTTCGGAAAAGCCTTCTTCCCTTGGTGTCTTACGGGTCAGGAAACCATACCGCAGCACGTCTTTATGCATCAGCACCACGTTCCATTTTTTCTTTTCCTTTTCCATATCCGTTTTGAACCAGGCCAGCTGATCCTTCAGCAAATTGGGG
>Ga0129306_1002260_pt1 | contig 17814 bp, 8 predicted proteins | sample P827metagenome_FD_94438 | JGI IMG/M metagenome (GOLD analysis project Ga0129306, IMG submission 94438) | Capybara group fecal microbial communities from Wisconsin, USA - P827 metagenome | ecosystem: Host-associated > Mammals > Digestive system > Large intestine > Fecal | place: USA: Wisconsin... | reverse complement strand
TGGGCAACCACTGGCGCATCGAGGGGCTCCTCGGCGTGGCCGGCGGCTGGTACAGCGACCAGGCCTTCCGCTGCGAGTCCTGCGGCCAGTCGACCGGCTCCCGCACCGGCGCCGCCCTCCTGCCAAACGTGGGTGTCAACGTGGTGTACACCTTTAACAAAAGAGAGAAAAACAATTGAGAAACAAATAATAATAACACATCCATTACACTATGAAAAAGTTACTTTTCATCACCCTGGGCCTCGCAGCCCTCTTCGGAGTGACAGCCTGCGTGGAGCCGCAAAATGTCAGTCCGACTTACAATCCGGTGGACAACACCATCAACACCCAGTTTGTTTTCAACATCTCCGCGGCTGCGGGCGAGTCCGACCCCAGTACCAAACAGGCCGACACCAGCGTGCAGGCAAATGGCAATTTCCGCGGTATCGACAATGCCTCGCTGTTCGGCCTGATCGATTCGACGGTTACGACGAGTACGGCTTCTGCGAAAAGAAAAATGGTGCAGGCTTTTACGGCCACGACCTATCGTGATTTTTCCTCCATTTTGTCTCAAAGTGCCGTCCCTGCCAATCAGAAGGGAGGAACGCGAATCGTTGAGGTCAACCTGCCCGTCGGTACGAACGAGCTGGTTTTCTATGCCAAGGCTGCAAAACAACATATTTCCGGTTTGGACGACAAGGAGTTGTATGGTAGTCTGAGTTACACGACGACGTCAGATAAGTATATGGATCTTTCCGAGGCCATCGGCTCCTTTGCCGAAAGACGCCTGGCCGACGAAGACACCACCGCCTTCCGGATTATGAAGCAACTCATCTCAGGTGTGCTGAATGGCCTTTTCAGAACCTGCATCACGTCAGAGACATCGACCAATTGGTTCGACTCAACGCTGGCGAACCCTACCATTACCTATACCAATGCGAGTCATGAGGTTTCATCATATACAGTAAACGGCAGGCTGTATTTGGCCGACTACCAAAAGGCAGGGAGTGACGATAATCCCCTGTCGCCCCTCGGCACCAACCTGCCTGCTTCCGAGTTGGAAAAAATCTTGGGAAAATTGTTTGTATCCCTTTCTTCGAACCGATACGCCGTCTCTGCCGGATCCGGTTCGGCTTGTGCGCGCGTGCTGTCCGATATCTATAATATCGCAAAATCCGGCGCCGATGCGACCCCGACAAGTATTCAGGAGGCGGTTGCGCAAGTCATGTTCAAAAAAATAGCTTCCAGTGTCGAGAAGTTTTCGGACGCGACCACTTCCCTGACGGGTGAAAGAACGTGGAAACCCGTCAGCACCGTGCGTACGTATTTTGGCATCAATACAAATGCGTATGACAGTTATGACCTGAATGAGTTCCCTGTGAACATGCATCTGCCGCTGGGCGCCGTAACCCTGGGCGCCGGGAGCCCGATCTTGATAGGCACTCCTCCTACTACTATTATTCCGCAGATTAAGTATACAACGGCGCTCGACACCTTGTTGCATGGCTCCGGGCAAGGGATTTATACCTATATGCCGGAATTGTGCTACTATGGCAACAGCTCCATCCGTACCAACAATTCCAATACACTGAGCAATAGTAGCTATCCGACCGATTACACGGATTGGTATGGGAGCGACATGTGGAATGGCGCCGGCTGGGAAGCAGACGGTTCTGCCATTACCAACAGCACCCGTGGCATTGCGTTGACCAATACCATCCAATACGGCGTTTCCCTGCTTTGTTCGAAACTCGTTTTTACGACGACAATGGGTTTGACCGATAACGGCTTGAATATGGCAGGCCAGACGAAATCCTTCACGCTCGACGATACGCATTATCTGGAATGGACCGGTATCCTGATCGGCGGCCAGCCCGAGCAGGTGGGATGGGACTATTTGTTGAAGAAAACGAATGGCGCTGCTGCCGGAATGAATGCCATCGTCTACGATAAGGTCAATTATCGCCTTTCAGAAAAGAATACGGGGAAGGATACCTGTGGAATTGCCATCAACACCAAGTCCAGTGGAGAAGTCTGGGTCGGAGGTACGTCAAAAGCGAACAGTTTTACGAACTATACACTGGTATATGACAATGTAGATCCGTATGCGAATACGGACGATACGCAAGGAGATGTGTATGTCGCGTTGGAATTTGTGAATCGTTTGGGACAGGATTTCTGGGGCCAGGAAGGTCTGATCCGAGACGGTGCTACTTTCTACCTGTTCGCCAAGTTGACGCCGACACCGAATCTGGGTGGTGATGAAGAAACCTTCTGGACAAACGTTTTCAAGGAGGGTGGTTACAACAATCACTATCTGTTGCCGCCGTACAATCCGAACTCGGGAGTATCGCGGCCTATCCGCCGGGTCTTTGTTCAGGACATCAAGACGGGTGTAGATTTCCGCTTCGGACCCACATCCTTGAGCAATGCGTATCTTTCGATTCCGGACCTTCGGTCGGCCAAGATATCCCTGGGTATGGCCGTCGACCTGAAATGGGAGACCGGGCTTAACTATGAGGCAGCGCTGGGAGAACGCTAAAGCTGTTTTGGGGTGAGACGTTTCTTCCGGACATCGGTTCTGCTCTGTGTGTTGCTGGCCAGCCTGGCGACGTCGGGGTCTTGCGCCCTGATCGACGAACAGCAGAAGAACTGTCCGGAGGAGATGGAGATGACGTGCACGGTAAACCTGGTCAACAACAAGGAAGAGGAATTGAACGACAAACTCGGTACGTTGCATGACCTGCCGCTGCGGGCCGCCCTCGAAGACTATCTGTCGGATGTCTTCGTGGACGACGCGCACGACGTGGACATGCTGTTCTACGACCAGCGCCGCCGGGGCAAGATGACCTTCCGCGAATCAGAAGTAATGGATGCGGAGCAGAGGGTCTTCTCGCTGCAGGTGCCGGCGTCGGACTACCGGGTGGCGGCCGTGGCGAACCTGTCGGCGGTGCCGATGCTCTCGTTGCAGGGCGAGGAGGACGGCTATGCGCTTTCCCTGGTGCAGAAGGCGTCGAAAGACCCTGTCCCGTCACACCCCTCGGCCATTTATGCGGCCCGCCGGCGCATGCTGGTCCGGGATGAGGGCGACCAGTCGTTCGACCTGAATTTCCACATGGCCAATACGGTGGCGGCCGTGGCCTTGAACTGCGACTCCTGCGAGGTCCGCAGCATCCGGGCTACTTTTTCAGGCCTGGCCGACACGTTCAGGATCTTGGACAGTGCCTATTCTTTCGACCAGCATATCGTGCTGGAAGCAAAGGTGGTCGATGCTTCGCCTTATGTCAGCAGCACGGTAGGCAACGATGAAGAGGCCGAGCGCTTCCTCTACGACATCTTCTGGGAGCGCTGGACGAAATTGCCGCTGATGGTTTGTGGCGTAGGCTTCCCGAGTCCGAGCGTGGGTTCCGCAGTGGTCGGCACCTATCCGATCATCTGGACCGTCAACCTGTATGTGACCCTGGCCGACGGTTCGACGACGCGCAACGACATCTATATCGGCAAGCCGCTCGAACCCTCCCGCTTGATGATTGTCAAGGGTTGGCTTACCGCCAACGGCAGTTTTATGAACACGCCGCCGCACCAGCCGTATCTTCCGGGGCCGGAGTTCCCGGACAATCCGGACCAGCCTGCCGACTCGACGGTCGTGGGCGTCACCGTGATGCTCAATTGGACGGAAGGCATGAACCAGTCCCCTGATTTGTAACCCTTTGTTTGTATCCATGACGAGAAGTTCCCATATCCTGCCTGTTTTGCTGGCGATGCTGCTGATGGCACTTGCCGGGGCGGGGTGTGTGGAACCGCTTTGGACGGAGGACAAGCACAATAGAAAAGGGGTTGAACTCCCGCTGCAGATTTATCTGCCGACCCGTGTCAACACGGCCACGAAAGCCATTTCCGACGGACCGGTGGAGGGCCTGGCCGCGGAATCAGCACTCTATTCCCTGCAAGTATGGGCCTTTTCCCATCCGGACAAGTCGGAGCAGGCGATGTCCGAAGCAGAATTAGCGCTGTTCCAGCAAGAGAGTTCCATCGCCTATCTGAACGTGCCCGATGTCAACGTGCTGTCCTCGTCGGGTGCAGGTTCGAGCATTCAGGTGGGCCTGCTCATCCCGGATTATGTCCTTTCACGGTCGGATGATGCCTTGAAACTGGATTTCTATGTATTGGGGAACGGCGCATCCATCGGATTGGGGGATGTCGGCGTCAAGAAAAGGAGCGAGATGCGCGATTTGGTATTTGAGGGCAACTATTTTGGGGTCAATGCCACCCGTTCTTCCGAGATTCCGGCCACCGGCCTTCCCCTGGCCTGTTTCTTCGACAACCGCGGAAATGGCTATGACATCGCTTTCTTGAAGACCGATCCGAATCCGACGGAAGCGCGCATGGAAGAAATGGGCCGCGTCTGGCCGGAGATGGAACTGACGCGCTCGGTCGCGCGCATGCGTTTTCTCTTCGCCCAGGCCACGGGCATGACGGGCAATGCCATCGACAGCGTTGTGCTGTTCAATTTCGATGACCTCGACGAACCGGGCCTGATTCCTACGGGAACCTACGTCTTTCCCCGGGAAGACGCCAGTGCCATCAAGCTGCCGGAGGGCAGTGCTTACGAAACGCTGAGCTGGGGTTCGTATTACTCCGGACTGGAAGAGAACATCGGACAGATGGACGATCCCACGATCCTGTGCAGCAACAGCGAAGTGATGCGGAATATGTCGGCACAATTCTTTGAAGACTATCTCCAGCAGTTATTTGCGCAGACAGGCAACCAGAACAAGCCGACATCGAAAGTCCTCTATCTGCGGGAAAGCGACAAGCCGATCAAAGGCAGGATCTATTACAATGGCCAGCGGGATAACGAAGACCAGATTGTCAAGCCCTCCCAGAGCGTGGAATTCACCATGGCCGGCCTGGGCTTTCCCGACAGGACCAATTTCTACCGCAATCACTCCTGGACGGTCTATGCCTATATGATCGGGCAGCACATGGAGGTCGACGTGCGGCTGGACGATTGGGTGGTTCCCTGGACCCGGCAGGAGGTCAACCTCATGGATACGGTCATGGTCAATGTGGACCAGGACGGCAAGTTTATCACGGACGCCACGATGCAGGCCGACAGCTTGCGCTATTACAATGGAAATGTCATTCCGAAAAGCAATGGCAAGCCCAGGAAGAAATGGTTCAACGTGCCGATTCCGGAAGGGGATGAGGGCGTTACGGGGCGCGTGGTTATCTATGCGCCGCAAAACGGAAAGTTGATCGTTACGCCCGTAGCGGTCGATACGGCCGAGTTCTGGCCCAAGCTGTCAGCGTCAGAAAAGGGTGTTTATGAAGCAGATCCATCGGATCCTTCGTATGTAACGAAGTGGTTCGACATTTCCATGACCACGAATGTGATCGACCGCCGTGTCGATGAAGGCAGCGGCATCCCGGGTTTGATCGGCATTACGGTCAAGCGAAAGAATCCGGCGCCCGGAACACAGAGCGGGAGAAAGGCGATCAAGCTCTCGTTCGAAATAGAAGTGATGGAAAACGGTCAGCCCCGGAGAATCGCTGCGGATTCGGAGTTGATCGATGATGAATACCATTTTATCATCCCTTGATGTCATGAGAAGCGTGCGTATCCTTATCCTCTGCCTGGCAGCGGTCCTGCTGACCGCCTGCGTCGAGGTGCTGTCGCCCCCGGTGCAGCCGGCGGGTACGGGCATCGCCCTGACGCTGGTCTGCGAGGATGCCGTCAGGACGAAGGCGGAGAGTACGGAGCCGGGCGTGCGCAGCTACCATGAGAACCTCATCTCCTGGGTTGATTTCTACTTTTTCTCCGGTAAGATACCGTCGGAAAATCCGGCTGCGTGGAAAGATACCTCGGCTGCCAGGCTGCACTACCGCCTGTCTTCCGGCGAACAGAACGAAGCTTCTTTCCAGATGAACCTTTCGGCGACGTCCATCGGGCAGTTGTTCCCGACCAGCGGGGAAGGGAAAGACAAGATGACGGTGCTGGCCATTGCCAATTATCCGGGAAGCTCGATTCCCGCCTCTTCAAGCACGCCGACCTTCGCCCAGTTGGAGGCATTGGCGGTCAGCGCAGATTTCGTCGCTCCGGCAGATCATCGGCAAACCCATTTTATGATGCGGGGCGTCAAGGTGCTGGACCTGATCGGACGGAGTGCCGATCTGGTTTGCCAGGACACCGTCCGGCTCGAGCGCTATGCCAGCAAGATGACCGTCGCGGTGAGGGTGCAGGACACCGTCCAACTAGCCGAACATGAAGTATGGCGGCCCATGCTCGACGGCATGGTCGTCTATCTGGAAGACGGCGTGAACACCGTCCGCCTGGGCGGCCGGGACAGTGTTGCCGCTGACATGGAGTATTTCTCCTATTACGACAACTGGCTCCGCTTCGTGTCCAAAGACCGTCAGGGCAACTATTCTCCCATCATCGGCAAGAGCCAGGACGGATATTACGAGACTTACCCCATGTATATGTATCCCCAGCGCTGGGAACCCGGTTCCGGTGTGGCGCCGACGAAGGAGCCTGACCTGAAGCTGATTATTCCCTGGTATCGCGAGGAATACCATGATGAGGTGAACCACATCGACATTTCTTCCACCCAGAAGCAATGCTACTATAAGGTCATGATGCCGGCGGATTTCGGGAAGCAGTTCCTGTCCAACCGCTGGTATCATCTGGGCCTGGATGTCAAAATCCTGGGCGCCCTGACCGAAGAGACGCCGGTGACGATCACGGGCTCCAGCCATATCGTGTACTGGCAGGACCGCGATGTGGTGGTCCGGCAGGCTGAGGTGGGCAGTGCCCGCTACCTGTCCGTCGACAAGGAGACCTGGGAAATATACAACCAGAATGAACTGGATATCGCTTATTTGTCCAGCCATCCGCTGGTGCTCGACAGCATTACCGTGACGCGGCCCTACTACGGCAGCGCAGCGGCCGGTACGCCGACCCTGGGCGGTGTCGTGATCGATTCGACGGCAGGTACCAAGTATCTGAAGTACGATGCATCTTACTACGGCAGTTGGCTGCATGACAGCGGCACGGAGATCGAGTTCCGTCATACGCTCAACAACAACTACCAGGATGCCTTGTTCGACTATTCGCCCTACACGATTACTTTCCGCATCCGGCATGTCGACAACGACGAGTACCAGCAGACCGTGAAGATCATCCAGTATCCGGCCATCTACATCAGCCGGATCCGGAACTCCGACCCGGACACGGCGGCGAACCATACAACGAAAGACAATGATCCGGCCGCCTGGTCAAAGTACAACGGTTTCGTCATCGTTGACGGTGCATGGAAGTATGACGCCGCCCTTGACTCGGTTACCTTTATTCCGGGCAAGCAGCAGAAGCGAGACAATGTACAGGATTCTGTACAAAAAAAGCTGAGCACCGCTGAACAGAACGACTACCAATGGCGCGCGGTGCATTATACGGGCGGCAGCATCGACATGTATAACATCCATATTTCCGTGCTTCCGGCCGATTTCAAGTTCGTCATCGGCGATCCGCGCGTCTCGGAAATTGACAATCTGGGCTATCATTTCTATCCGGGGACGAACGACAAGCATCTGACCCAGCGGCTCGACGATTTCTCCTATGCGCCTGCCATGTACGGCGCTGGAAGAAGGACACTCGCATACTATTACCCGACGGAAGCGTCCGAACGGACCCGGAATATGCTGGCGCCCAGTTACCGCGTCTGTTCCAAGTTCGGCGGCGTCGAGTTTGGCAAGGTTACCCTCGAATATGCCCGCTATCGCTGTGCCGCGTACCAGGAAGACGGTTTCCCGGCCGGCCGCTGGCGGGTCCCGACCCAGGCCGAAGTGAGCTTTATCGCCCAGCTGTCGGCCAATGGCACTTTCGATGTTCTCTTCAATCTTAACCAGATCTATTGGTCGGCCAATAGTGCCGTTCAGGTTAAAGAGAATGGAGTCGTTACAGCGGTACCAGACGGAAAGGCCTTGCTCCGCTGTGTCTACGACACCTGGTATTGGGGTGAAGATCAGAGTGAGTATGAAGCTTGGCGCAAGAGGTACGATCCGGTTGTTCCTGGAGAGTTCCCGCATGATGTTTTTGTTTGGGGAGATCGTCCGCGATGATGAAGATGATGAAAAAGATAGGATATTGGCTGTTGCTGCTCTTGCTTGTGTTGAGCTGTGTTCCGGAGCTTCCGGTACAGCCGGTTCCGGTCGATGAGGGCTATCCGGAAGGGGCCAAGGCGACGGTTCACTTCTCCGTAACAGGCGGCGGCTCGATGCCGGGCACCAAAGCACTGGGAGAGAATCCGGAGCTGGATTCGCTATACCTGGCCGTGTTCGGCAGTTCGGGCTACCTGAAAGAATATGTGAAGGCGACGATTGACCACAAGCCGACCTATCTGGACGCCGATACGATGTTGCGTTTCCATGCCACGCTGACGCTTTCCGACAAGGAGCGCAGTGTCCATTTCATCGGGAACGGCCCTTCGACCCTGGATTTCGGTTATGACACGGATATTCTTCCCCAGTTGCTTTCCGCCGGCGGTGGACAGTCTTTCTGGCAGATGAAGAAAAATGTGCTCATCGAGGGTGTCAAGCAGCAGGACGGTTCTTACCTGCCGACAGACGCGACCAATGCGCAATTCACCGGTATTCCCCTGATCCGGAATTTTTCGAAGATTGTTCTGGTGAACGAAGAGGATTCCAATTTCACGCCCGACTCTTTTGCCGTCTTCAGCGTGCCGGCCAAAGGCTCCGTGGTGCCATTCCATGACGGCAAGTTCGTTGAGAATTACCAGGATTTCGGATTCACGGAGCTGGCTCAGCAATACCCGGGGAACCTGCCCGATTCTACGGATTTCATGTGGGATGCCGGGGTTGGGATACCCTCCGGGTGGAGAAAGGCCAGGCTGTGTATCTGTATGAGCGGCCCGTGCCGACCGATCAGATCCCCCCTACGTACGTGATTATCCATGGTATCTACAACAATCCTGAGGATCAGAATAGTGAGCATAACAACAAGCCATATTACTACAAGATAGACCTGATGCAGGATGGCGAGTACTATCCGATTCTCCGGAATTTCAAGTATCAGATCAAGATCAACAAGATTCTGTCCATCGGGCACACTTCGCCGCAGGCCGCTGCGGCTTCCGCCGGCAGCGCCGACGTTTCAGCCGACATCACGACGAGTCATTTGAGCGATATCTCCGACGGAGAGGCGCGCCTGGTGGTCCAGCCCTGGATGTCCCAGACCTTCAACAAGCGGCAGGTCAACAACAATCTGCTGCATGTCAAGTTCTTCAGCCGTGCCTTGAGTGGCGATCCGGAGATGTCGTTCGATGCCGTCCAATGTGAGATACAGCATGTCGACGGGCAGGAGGATATCATTGAGAGCGCCAGCATCGGTTATCCCGTGCAGGCTTCCGGCACGGAGAAGGGCTGGCGTACGGTGACGTTTACGACCGTAGAGCCCGGCGCCCCGGGCACGGCGCCCCGGACTCAGGCGCTCCGCATCAAAGGTACCTACAAGACCGCCAATAATGAAACACGGACGCTGTACCGCGACGTACTCATCACCCTGCAGCCGCTGCAGCAGTTCCAGTTGATTGTGGAGAGTCCTGACGACACGGGTACGGGCGTTCCCCGCGATACGGCACAGGCCGTCCAGTTGAAAATCGGGATTCCGACCGGTCTGGCGCAGTCGATGTTCCCGCTCAATCTCACCATCGAGCCGGAAGACATGTCCCTTACCCCCGATAACCAGGTCTCCAACAACAATCTTCCGGTGTCGGCCGGCACCTCGATCTCCGATCATGCCGATTATGCCGGCAAGCGGGCCTTCCAGTTTATCCGGACGCTGACCTACGATGAATACCTGGCGCTGCCGCAGTCGCTGGACCTGGACGGAGAGCCTATCCGCACGGTGACGTGCCATTTCAAGACGACCCGCAAAGACAATGCGACGACCATCTGGGTGGCCAACGATTACTTCAGCAAGGCCCGGGTCGCTTACGCGAACGAACCCGCAGCCCAGCGCCGTTTCTTCTATGTGGAGGCACGGGAAGACAACATCAACAAGGCTGTCGTCAAGTTGTCTTACAGTACGGGCAAACTTGAATACCAAAAGAACAGTGACGGTTGGTCAAGCTATACCTCGAATTCCGAGCTCCGGCTGAAGCCTGGCGACCGGGTATACTTCCGGGGCAATATCAAGGATTGGAGCGGTGCCGGCAAGTTTTTGGTTGAGGACGGCTATGTCAATGTGGGCGGCAACATCGCGTCGTTGTTCCGGGACAATTTTACCGAGGATGATCTGCCCGCGGAGGATTGGGGGGCTGACCAGACGGGCTGGAAATTCCAATCCTTCTTCGAGGAAGAGCCCTACCTGGTGGATGCGTCCCAGTTGATCCTCCCGATGAGCACCATGGTGAGTTCAGGCTATCTGTCGATGTTCAAGGGCTGCACAGGGTTGACTGCCGCACCCGCCCTTCCTGCGACTTCGTTGGCTAGCAATTGCTACCAGTCGATGTTCGAGAACTGCATCGCGTTGACCGAGGCGCCGGCCCTTCCCGCCACCACTCTGTCGGCCAACTGCTACCAGTCCATGTTCCAGGGCTGCAGACAGCTTACTGCTTCGCCTGTTTTGCGGGCAGATGTCCTGGTTGGCAGTTGCTATTATCAGATGTTTTCCGGCTGCAGCAGCCTGGATACGCTCACGATGACCGCAACCAGTATTTCGGCATCTAATTGCTTGAAAGAATGGGTTTCAGGAGTTGCTGCGACGGGTGATTTCTACGGCCATGTGAAAGCGACGATTCCCGTAGGGGTCAACGGTATCCCTACCGGCTGGCTGAAGCGCAATGAGTTCTATGTTGAGGCTGTAGAAGACGGAACGGTATCGTTTAGTGGTACCGGTTTGCAGTACTCCAAGAACTGGGAGGAATGGACGAGCGACGGCATCTCTTCGATAACCGTGGCTGCCGGCGACATTGTCCGCTTCAGAGGCGTCCGTAGCGACGGTACGATTTCTTCTACCGGAAACTTCAACGTGGCCGGAAACATCTTAAGCCTGGCCGCAGAGAATTACCCTTCCGTAACGACCGGTTCCTTTACGGGTATCTTCAAGGACGCCACGAAACTGGTTTCCGCCGGCGACCTGGTTCTCCCGACCACTTTGCAGGCCAACTGCTTCAAGGAGATGTTCTCCGGCTGCTCTTCTTTGACGACGCCTCCGGCCCTTAAGGCCACGACGCTAGCCGAAAGTTGCTACGAGTCGATGTTCTCCAGCTGTTCCTCCTTGAGATCTTCTCCGAACCTTCCGGCCGAAACCCTGGTGGACAATTGCTATAAGCAGATGTTTTCGGGTTGTACTCAGCTGAATTTTGTGATCTTGTCCGCTACAGGCGATATTACAGAAAATAATTACACATACAACTGGCTTGAGAATGTGGCTGGCAGCGGTTTCATGCTTAAATCCAGAGATCTGGTCCTGAATATAAGCGACAACAGCGGTGTTCCTCCCGGCTGGAGTCCGGAGGCTCCGTTCTTCGTCGAGGCCAGGGCGGCGACATGTAAAGTAAAGATTAACAAGGCTGATGTGCGATACAACATAGATGGCTCCGGCTGGTATGATTACACCCAAAATGCTGAGGTTTCTCTATCTCAGGGCCAGAAGATGTTTATACAGGCAACTATCAACGACTGGTCCGGCAAACCCGTGACCATCACCGGTAATTTCGCCATTGGCGGCAGCCTCGCTTCCCTGGTCAAGGGTAATTATACCACTACCGCCGAGGCAACTGGTGCGACGGGATGGAAATTCACGGAGTTTATGTCTGGTAAGACGAACCTGGTGGACGCCTCTTTGCTTGATTTGCCGATGGCAACAGTTGGAGACAGTGGATATAAGAGCTTCTTTAACGGTTGTACAAAACTTGTTGACGGCCCTGTCATGATAGCTGCCACGAATTATAACAAAGAAGCCTGCTATCAGATGTTTTACGGTTGTATTTCTCTTAAGGCCATTCCTTCTTTCCCTTCAACGGTGACTTTAAGCGGTACAAGTATCTTTTATCAGATGTTCCAGTCGTGTACATCCCTCTCCTCGTTGACGGAGCCGCTTTTCAACAAAGATGTTCCTTTGGCGAAAGGTTGTTTCCAGGATATGTTTGCTCACTGCACGTCAATTTCGACAATCTGCGATGGTTTTCTGCCGGCAACCACGCTGGTGGAGGACTGTTACCGTGGCATGTTCCAGCATAATACCAGCCTTGAGCGTGCTCCCTTCCTGCTCGCCCCAACACTGGTTACCAACTGCTATCGATATATGTTTTATGGCTGCACGAGCCTTAGCTATATTAAGTGCCTTGGCGCCAACCTTAATAATAACGATAGTTACACCCAGAATTTCACGACGGGAGTGTCTTCCAGCGGAACCTTTGTCAAGAAGGCGGGTGTAACCAAATGGTTAACCGGTAATAACGGCATTCCTTCCGGCTGGACAGTTACAGAAGAATAGCCCTCTGACATTGCGAGGTTTTATTCCATTTTCCTTCCGCGACACAGACAGTTTAACCAGTTTAACCTTCTCGTCTGTGTCGCGGCTGGTTTTCGGCCCGAAACGGCCCAAACCGCTGACTGACACAGATGAAACGGCGTCCTCTTCAGTGTCGCGGAGGGTTCGGCAGAGCACTGACGAAAATTGCTTTTTTGCAGGCGGGTTTTTGGAAAATGTGTTTATATTTGTCGTGTAAATGTAGGTCAATTGAATTATGACCAATCGGTGGGAAAAGAGCACCGGAACCGGTGGGTTCAGGTGCTCTTAATTTGATTAAGTCGGGCTGGTACTTGAGGCGTAGTTTTCTCCCGTCCAGAATGGGCGCGGGATAGAGAGGGCCCCGCGCCATTTCCGGCCGGGGAAAACTACTCGCACCTTTCGGAAATATGGGGTAGGTCTTGGCCAATCCATTCGACCTACCCCAAAACAGGAAGGGACCTGTCCCAAGATGACGGAAAAATACGTATATTTGCCAAAATATACCTGTTTCTGCGCTTTATGAACACCGACAAGATCATCATGGAGGGACTGACGTACGACGACGTGCTGCTCATTCCTGCCCGTAGCGAAGTCCTTCCCCGCGAAGTGGACATCCAGACCCGCTTTACCCGCGACATCGCCATCCAGGTGCCGATTGTCTCGGCCGCCATGGATACCGTGACCGACGCGAACCTGGCCATCGCCATCGCCCGCGAAGGCGGCATCGGCGTGATCCACAAGAACATGCCGATTGAGATGCAGATGGAGCACGTGCGCAAGGTCAAGCGCGCCGAAAACGGCATGATCTACGACCCGGTGACCATCGACGTCAACGCGACCGTGGGCGACGCCCTGCGGCTGATGGCGCAGAACCACATCGGCGGCATTCCGGTGGTCGACGCCGGCCGTCGCCTGATCGGCATCGTCACCAACCGCGACCTCCGTTTCCAGGACAACCCCGACACCCCGATCAAGACTGTAATGACCTGGGAAAGGCTGATCACCGTAGGCCCCTCGACCACGATCCCCGAGGCCACCGAAGTGCTGCGGAAGCACCGCATCGAGAAGCTTCCCGTGGTCGACGCCGACGGACGCCTGGCCGGCTTGATCACCTACCGCGACATCACCAAGATCAAGGACAACCCGAAAGCCTCGAAAGACGCGCTCGGCCGTCTCCGCGTGGCCGCTGCCGTGGGCGTGAACGCCCACAGCCTCGAAGACGTGGAGCGCCTGGTGAGCGTCCATACCGACGCCGTGGTCGTTGATACCGCACACGGCCACTCCTTAGGCGTGCTCAAGACTATCAAGCGCATCCGCGAAGCCTTCCCCGACCTGCAGATCGTAGCCGGCAACATCGCCACCGGCGAAGCCGCCCTCGCCCTGAAAGAGTGCGGTGTGGATGCCGTGAAAGTGGGCATCGGCCCGGGCTCCATCTGCACCACGCGCATCATCGCCGGCATCGGCGTGCCGCAGCTGACCGCCGTGCTCAACACCACCGCCGCCCTCAAGGGCAGCGGCATCCCCGTGATCGCCGACGGCGGCATCCGCTATTCGGGCGACATCGTCAAGGCCCTGGCGGCGGGCGCCAGCACCATCATGGCCGGCTCGCTCTTCGCCGGCGTGGAGGAGGCCCCCGGCGAAGCCATCATCCTCAACGGCCGCAAGTTCAAGTCGTACCGCGGCATGGGCTCGCTCGAAGCCATGCAGAAGGGCTCGAAGGACCGCTACTTCCAGGACATGGAAGAAGACATCAAGAAACTCGTGCCCGAGGGCATCGTGGCACAGGTGCCGTACAAAGGCACGCTGGGCGAGGTCATCTACCAGCTGGTGGGCGGCCTTCGCGCCGGCATGGGCTATTGCGGCGCGAAGGACCTGGCGGCGCTGCGCGAGGCCAAGTTCGTGAAAATCACGGCCGCGGGCATGGTGGAAAGCCACCCGCACGACGTGACCATCACCCGTGAGGCCCCGAACTACTCCACGCGCTAGCTTTTGGCGCGAGAGTTGCTCTACCTTAGACCCGTGAGAAAAAAGTCTATGATGAAAAAGATAGTTTGGGCCGTGACGGCCCTGATTCTGGCCCTGTCGCCGGCGGCCGCCCAGAAATACGAAGGCGTGATCGACAAGTCGGTGGCCTTGGTCGGCAACGACATCGTCATGCTTTCGGAGATCGAAGCCGAAGCCCAGATGATGCGTGCCCGCGGCCTGACGGTCGACAAGACCGCCCGCTGCGAAATCCTCGAGAACATGCTCGTGTCGAAGCTCTTCCTGACCCAGGCCAAGCTCGACTCGCTGACGGTCAACGACGCGCAAGTGTCGGCCAGCCTCGACCAGCGCGTCAACGAGATCATGTCGACCCTGGGCGGCGAGCAGAAGATGGAAGAATATTTCGGCAAGCCCGTGTATAAGCTGCGCCAGGAGTGGCGGCAGACGCTCAACGACCAGTCGCTGATCCAGGAGATGCAGCGCAACGTGGCTTCGAATACGCCGAAGCTCACCCCGCGCGACATCAAGAAATACTGCGAGGAAACCCCGGCGGAAGACCTGCCGATGGTCAGCACGAAGTACCGCATCCGCCAGATCGGCATCTATCCCGACCGCGAAGCAGCGGAACTGGCTGTGAAAGAGCGCCTTGTGAATCTGCGTGAGCGCATCGTGAACGGTGAGAAGTTCTCCACGCTGGCCCGCCTCTATTCCCAGGACCCGGGCAGCCTGAGCAAGGGCGGCGAACTGGGCATGGCTTCGCGCGCCATCTTCTGGCCCGCATTCTCCGACGCCGCCATGTCGCTGAAGGTGGGGCAGGTGTCGCAGGTGGTCGAGACCCCCGACGGCTTCCACATCATCCAGCTCATCGAGCGCGAAGGCGACATGTTCAACGCACGCCACATCCTCATCAAGCCGCAGTACACCTCGGAAGACCGCGAACGCGCGTTCCATAAGCTCGACAGCATCCGCAACCTCGTGCTCGCCGACACCCTGAGCTTCTTCGACGCGGCCCGCGCCTACTCGGAAGAGAAGCACAGCGCCACCAACGGCGGCCTGATGGCCGACGAGTACACCGGTTCCTCGTATTTCGAGAAGGACCAGCTCAAGCCCAACGACTACAACGTGCTCCGCAACATGCAGGAGGGCGACATTTCCGAGCCCTTCGAGTCGCTCGACAACGAAGGCCGCAACGGCAATACCATCTACAAGATCCTCTATCTGGAAAAGATCCTGCCCGCCCACGTGGCCAACTACCAGGACGACTACAGCATCCTGATCGACGAGGTCAACAACAAGAATGCGATGAAGGCCATCGAAGATTTCATCGTGGAGAAGCAGAAGTCGACCTACATCGTGATCGATCCTTTGTTCCAGGGCTGTGAGTTCCAACGGAAAGGCTGGATCAAATAAGCCATGAAGGCGGGACGGACAGGACTGCTGGCGGTGCTGCTGCTCATACTGGGCTGCAGCGCGCCGCTTTTGGGCCAGTCGTCCGCGCCTCAGGACAGCCTGTTCCGCATGCTCGAGGCCGAGCGGGCCGAACAGTATGAGCAGTACGGCATGCAATACCGCCTGGTGAAGGGGCATGCCCGCTTCCTGCACAATGACACCTATCTGCTGTGCGACTCCGCCTCCTGGAACGTCAACAGCCGCTTCATCGAGGCCTACGGCAACGTCCAGCTCATCCAGGACAAGACCATGCTCAAGAGCGAGGAGATGCTCTACTGGATCGACGAGAACAAGGCCCTCTTCCGGGGCCCGCTGGTGGAGCTCTTCGACAAGGACGGCAACACCCTCCGCACCGAGCGCCTGACCTACAACACCAAGGACAGCGTGGCGGTGTTCGAATACGGCGGTTCGATGAAAGACAAGGACGGAAACGTAATCGAGAGCCGCACGGGCACCTATGACGCGAAAGAGGGGCTGTTTACCTTCGACGACCAGGTGGAACTCTACATGGATTCCATCGAGATCAAGACACACCAGCTGCGCTATTTCAACGAGACGGAGCGCGCGCATTTCGGGCGCAATACCTATGTGTGGCGCGACCAGGGCTTCCTGCGGGCCGACGCCGGCTGGTATGACCGCCCCTCGCAGCTGCTCTATTTCTCCGACCATGTGTTCATGTTCGACCCCAGCTACGACGCATGGGCCGATGAGGTGTACTACCGTCAGCAGGACGGTGCGGTGGACCTGCTGCGCAACGCCCAGGTGCTCGATTCGACCAACAAGAGCGTCTATCTGGGCGACCACATGCAATATCTGCCGGCTACGGATTCGCTCTCGCAGCGGGGCTATCTGACCGGCGACCCGTCCATCATCTACTACGGTGAAAACGAGAACCATGAGATCGACACGCTCTACACGCGGGCCGATACGTTCTATGTGTATTCGGTGCCGCGCAACGAGATTCCCGCCGCGGAGGTGAAAGAAGCGGAGAAGCGGCTCGAAGACATGCTTTTCGACGCGCTGAGCAAGAAGCGCACCGAAGAAGGGGAGACGCGCGAGAAGGAGCGCATCCAGAAGCTGCGCCAGGTGGGCAAGCTGCCGCCGGAATGGGTGGAGAAGCAGCAGCAGGCGGAGCGCGATTCGCTGGCCAGGCTGGACTCGCTGGCGAAGCTGCCGCCGGCCGATTCTCTCGCTGAGATTCCGGATTCCCTTTCCGTCACCCCGGACTCGATCCAGGGTCCCGACACGATCGCCGTCGCGGCGCGCGATACCATCGTGGCGCCGCCGGACACCACCCCCATCCGCTACGTACTCGGCTGGCACAACGTGAAAATGTACCGCAGCGACCTGCAAGGCGTCTGCGACTCTGTCGTCTTCTGTGAACTCGACTCCATCGCCCGGCTCTACGGGCGTCCCGTGCTCTGGAACGAGGTCCGCAACCAGCTCAGCGCCGATGAGATGCAGCTGCTCATGAAGGGCGGTACCTTCGAGCGCGGCAGCATGGTGACCAACGCCTGGATCATCTCCCAGCAGGACAGCATCCATTTCAACCAGATCAGGAGCACCGAGATGCAGGGCTGGTTCCGCGACAACAAACTCTACCGCTTCGACGCCCTGGGCGGCGTGGCGGCCGTTTTCTATCTGGTGGAGGAAGAGGAGGTGACGACCATCAACGTCAAGGAGGCCAAGTCGCTGACCGCCGCCCTGAAGGACGGTTCCGCCCAACGGCTGCTCTATATGGAGGCCATCAAGAGCGATGCCTATCCGGTAGGCGACCTGGAGCTGTCGAAGCAGCGGCTCAAAGGCTTCGAGTGGCGGGGCGAAGAGCGTCCGGTCTCGCGCGAGGATATCACGCAGCGGCAGGT
>Ga0129306_1002259_pt1 | contig 17834 bp, 18 predicted proteins | sample P827metagenome_FD_94438 | JGI IMG/M metagenome (GOLD analysis project Ga0129306, IMG submission 94438) | Capybara group fecal microbial communities from Wisconsin, USA - P827 metagenome | ecosystem: Host-associated > Mammals > Digestive system > Large intestine > Fecal | place: USA: Wisconsin... | reverse complement strand
GAGTGTACAGGTCCCATGCCCGAGGCTATACAGCAGCTCTGGCACGAGCTTTGTGCGGAGTTCTTCCCTACCTCGGACTACACTCCTACCTACGAAATGGACATCGAAGCTTACCCCGACGGTGATATGCTGTCTCCTGACTACAAGAGCCAGATATGGATTCCTGTTGTGAGTGAATAAAACGCAAATACAGTTTTGCCCCTGAACGTTTAAATTAACGCTCAGGGGCATTGTGTTTGTTTAAATGGGGAATGCCTGTACATCCTTGTCGAAATCAATGGAAAATCACAAAACCAGAAAATGAATATGTAGAATACAATTTATAAAAATAGGTGAAGAATATGGAAACATTTATTTTCTATAATTATCTTAAGGCGGAATGAAAAATGTTATTGTGAAAAGGTTTAAAGTTAATTCACAAACAGTCAGCCTCTCAAACAGCAGAGACCCGAGAATAGTATGCCCTCGGGTCTCGGAATAAATATAAAGTTTTGTTAAGGATATGACGGCGCAGCTTTATTATATCGGATCATCATTTCCTTCAGACTCCCTCTCCTCCGAGGTATCCGAATCTGCCTTGTGTTTATGACGAATAATCGCGGTCAATATGATAACAGCCGCAGAAACTGCCATAGTGATGAGGCAGACGATATTCCCCCAAAAGGAGCCTGCAAGTCCGCCAAGTATTATCGGGACTGCTACGACAGCTGTTACAGCAGCGATATGTTTGGTCTGCCCCTTTTTATCCTTTCTTCTCAGCGAGGGCTGAACTGTAAGCGGCAGAAGTTTGTAATTCCCCGAAGACAAAATCGCGGCGTACAGCATAACAGCTGCTCCGAAAATAAGCATCAATATGGAAAATCCGTTATCCATTGCACGTACTCCTCCGTTTATTACAGCTGTCTTTAGTTTTTCTGCTTTTTATCAACTATAGTGCGGCAAGTTCATTTGTTTTGGCGGTAATCTTGGCGTAAAGTGCATTATAATCTCCCGGCGTTTTATTCCGAAGCAATTCAGTAAGCTCACACAACGGGTCGGCAATCGGCGTGAGTGCCATATTATTTACGCCGCCTTTCAGTTTATGTGCGATAAAGTATGCTTTGTCTAGATCACCTGCTTCTAATGCTTCTCCTAGCGCACCGGAGGACAGCTCCTGAATGGTGATGCCCACGAGACGAAGATACAGAGCTTCGTTACCGGCGCAGCGCGACAGACCTGTTTTCGTGTCCGCGCCGTATTCCTGAAGTCTTTCAACAGTCAGCATACGTGTTCCTCCTTTTTCAGTTCATTGATGATCAATTTTTCAAATTCTTCTTTTGGAAGCGGACGGGAGAAATAATAGCCCTGGATAATATTGCAGCCCATAGCTTTCAGCTCGGCATACTGCTCAGCTGTTTCCACGCCCTCGGCGATCGTCGGTACTTCAAAGGATTTTGCAAGCCCGATCATTGCTTCGAGGAGTCTGGTATCCTTCTGCTCTTTGAATGCACTGCGTATGAACTGTATATCCAGCTTAAGAGCATCTATCGGCATATCGATCAGCATACTCAAAGAAGAATAACCGCAGCCAAAATCATCCATTTCGATGTAAAAACCAAGCTTTCGCAGATTTTTGACTGTTGTAATGATTTGATCGGTTTTTTCCGTATATGCCGATTCGGTAATTTCAAGTAAAAGGTTTTTAGTGGTCAGTCCGTTCATTTCAGTGATATTCAGGAGCTTGTCTGTCAGTTTCGGGTCGTACAGATTGATACGGGACACGTTTACCGAGACAGGCAGGGTAATATTCAAGTTTTCCTTCCAGTCTTTGATCTGTGATGCGACCTGCGACCAGACGTAGTTATCAAGCTCCTGGATCAGTCCGTTTTTCTCAAACAGAGGAATAAACACACCGGGACTAACCAGTCCAAGCGTCGGATGTTTCCAGCGTACCAGTGCTTCCGCGCTGCTTAAAACCGGAACGTCCTGTTTTACATCGAATTTTAGCTGATAGTATACGACAAACTGCTTTTCACGGAGTGCTGTGTGAAAACCGTCGATCAGCTGTTCTTCAAGGATCTCAGCTTCACGCATTGAATGATCAAAGAAGCCGATCGGAGCATTCAGATGATCACGGGCGGTATCTGCCGCCATTTTTGCGCGGTCAAATCTGCGTTCTATGTCAACATTTTTATCAGCATTGACGTATACGCCCATTCTGAGACGCACACGGTTTCCGCTTATACTGTCCTCGTCGAGACAGGCAGACAGACGTGCGAGCAGTTCTTCGTAATTGTCTGTGTGTATGCAGTACATCATAAAGGTATCTGCTACGCTTCGGCAAACGATGCCGCCGACCTCATTCAGATATGACAATGCTTTGTTTGCGATTTTTTTCAGAAGCTCGTCTCCGCTGGCTTTTCCGTAACGGTCGTTGTATGTATGAAAATGATTGACATCAAACACGATCGCATCCGTTGGTGCTTCTTTGTGATACAGATCGAATTGCGCAGCATAGTGATAGAAGAATTCCTTGTTGTAAAGTCCGGTCAGCTGATCTCGTTCTGTCAGCCGGAGCGTCTCTCTGTCTTCGGAGAGCTCTATCGTTCGCAGTATGCGGGCGAGGATAACTTTTGAAGCAGGGTACGGCTTCGGTATAAAATCTATTGCTCCAAGTTTCAGGCATTCTACCTCCGCCTCGTTGTCCGATGTCATCACAATGACCGGAAGACGGGAATATTGTGGAGCATTTTTTATCCTGCTGAGGACGTCGGTACCCTGAATGCCGGGAAGATTGAGATCGAGCAGAACTATACTGAGAGTTTCATGCTGGTTTTGAATGATTTCCAGCGCTTCCTCTCCGGTTTCCGCGATCACGATGTCATATACATCACCAAGCGTCGCCTTCAGCATTTCCTGATTCACATAATCGTCCTCGACAAGTAAAATACGTCTTCTTTCTTCAGATATACTAAAAGAATTTTTAGCATTCATAACTATGTTCCTTCCTATTCATAACTTCCATACATTGCGGCGGCTTCATCTATACTAAGCTCACCTTTTCCGACTTTGAATGCCGCGACACGCATCTGGACCGTGAGCGGATCCGTGATCCCGAGCATTTCCGGTGAAATAATGCGATCAGATGGTATCTGGCCGAAAGGAGCGTAAACCGAATCAAAGGACAGATCCGTGGTAGGCGTCATCAGACGCTTCATGGATGCCATATTATTCAGCTCTTCTTTTGTGATCAGAAATCTCATAAATTCATTTGTCATATCCGGATTATCACAGTTCTTGTTGACAGAGAACTCGATGGATGGACTGTCAATAAAGTATCCGCCATCATCTGTCAAAGGGATCGGTGAAAATGAATATTCAAAAGGTGCATTGATGAACGCTTCTGACTGGCTTTCTCGTTTCTTCGTGCCGGATACAGTATCCGCAGTACAGATCATCATCGGTACATCGCCTTCAAAAAAACGCAGGATCACCTGGGTATAGTTGTCTTCAATTTCATCACACGCATTGAGATCAATACATCCGTTTCGTATCAGCTGTTCTACTGTGTTCAGCGCCGGACGCATATATTCTCCTGCCGCAGGATCTAATGCATTGGCAAGTTCAAGGGCTTCCGGGTTCGATGCAAGTGTGGCTGCAAAGGCAGGATAAGCGACCGTGTTCATAAAACAGCCGGAAGACTTGAGACTGTAACCCATCATGGGACTGGTGTAACCTTTGCTGTTGAATGCTTCGCACACGGTCAGCAGCTCTGTCCATGTTGACGGGACGCTGAGACCTTCTTTTTTGAACAGATCGTTGTTCACCAGCATGCCATAAGTTCTGGAAAAAACAGGTATCATCACCACTTGGTCATCTTTATCATGGTTGATCAGACCGGAGCGAATGCAGTCGAGATTCAGCGACAGCTCAGGGTCAGAAAGATCCTCCGCAAGCGCAAACATCTGATCGTATTTTGTGTTTCCTTTCATCCCGGCATTGGAGAAGAAAATGTTGGGCGGGTCATTTCCTTGCAGTGCCATCGATATCGTATTGTTATAGTCATCCAGTTTCACATAACTGAGTCGTACATTCGGATATACTTCGTTGAAGCGGTCAAACTCCGCTTCCAATGCTTCAAAGTTATCATAGCTTCCCGCTACTGTGATGCTGCAGCTGGTATTTGTATCGAGATGCGGCTCGAATCCTGAGTCTGATTCTTCATTATTTTTGCTGCCGCAGGCCGTCAGAGATACGGCCATGAATATAGCTGAAATCATGCAGAAGAGCTTTTTCATATCTTTTTTTCCTCCTTGATTCTGTGAATTTCCTTGATGACGAGCTTAATGTCTACCGGTTTTGAGATATGTCCGTTCATACCGGCGTTCAGACATTCGGTGACGTTTTCGGAAAACGCATCCGCTGTCATGGCGATTATAGGAATGGATGATGCCCACGGATCATCCAGCGCGCGGATATTTTTAGTGGCATCGAGCCCGTTCATCTCCGGCATTTGTATATCCATAAAGATAAGATCATAACTTCCTTCTGCTGCTGATTTGATTTTTTCGACGCAGATACGTCCGTTTTCAGCACGTTCTGTATTGATCCCATACATTTCCAGGAGGGCTGAAATGACTTCCCAGTTGACATCAAAATCCTCTGCGATCAGGATGTTCATTCCATGCAAATCAGAATAGTCATTCTCAGGCTCAGCGGATTTTGCACCAGTGCCGAGAACATCGTTGATTGTATCGTAAAGCGTGGAGCGAAACAGAGGCTTGCTGATGAATGCGTTTGCGCCGGATTTCTTCGCAGCACCCTCAATATCTGTTCTGTCATAAGCGGAAATCAACAGGATTGGGATGTCCGGTGAAACCGTCGAACGAATGCGGCGCGTCATTTCGATGCCGTCGATATCAGGCATTTTCCAGTCGAGTATCACAATGCTGTAATCCTGTTCAGTTTCGTGCCGATGCGAAATCATTTCGAGAGCTTTGGACGCACTTTCCGCACAGTCGGCAGTCACTCCGAGTGATTTAAGCGTATCGGCTGCGGTTTCCAGCAGGATCGGATCATCATCCACGATCAGGACATCCATCGGCTCAAGCACCATATCTTCTCTTTGTCGTTCCGCAATTGGAATATCAAGTATCACGGTAAATGTCGTTCCTTTTCCGGGTTCGCTCTGGCAGTTGATCGTGCCGTTCATAAGATCTACCATTTGCTTTGTGATGGCAAGTCCGAGTCCGGTTCCTTGAATGCTGTTTACACGACTGTCTGTCTGGCGCGAAAACGGCTGATACATATTTGCCATATACTCTGGACTCATTCCGATGCCGGAATCGGATACGATATAGGTCAGCTGCACACATCCGGGTTTCTTGCTTTCATCCTCGCGCATATCCACGCTGACATGACCGCCGGGTTCTGTGTATTTGATGGCGTTGGAAAGGATGTTGATATATATCTGATTCAGCCGAAGCTTATCGGCGTAGAGATATTCTTTTTCCATCCGACTGATGCGGAAGTGAAACTCGATGTTCTTTTCCTTGATCATCGGCTGAGAAATGTTCACAAGATTTTCCACTGCCTCGACGATAGAGAAGGTTTGCGGGCTGAGGATCAGTTTTCCGCTCTCGACCTTGGAAATATCAAGGATATCATTGATCAGAGTGAGCAAATGATTGCTCGCCAGCGTGATCTTTTGCAGATTCTCACGGACTGATTCCGTATCTTCGAGATTCTTTTTTGCGATCGTTGTCAGACCGATGATCGCGTTCATCGGCGTGCGGATATCATGTGACATCGTTGAGAGAAAATCTGTCTTTGCTTGGTTTGCAAATGCCGCTTCTCTTGCTGCTGCATGAAGTTTCTGATTGAAGTAAAGCATAACTGTCAGATCAAACACGAACAGGATCAGAAGACCGACTGAAACAATTCCGACCAGCATCCAGTTTTCAGTGTTGACGTTCAGCTCATTCATCGGCATAAAGCTGAGAAGCACCCATTCCGCTTTTGAAGCGATCGGAGTATATGCGAGGATACATTTCTCGCCGCGGGAATTATACATAGAAAATGAACCGGTTGAAGAAGTGATTTTTTCAAATAGCTCCTGTGCAGCAGTATCACCGGAATTGTAAGACCTGTAAAATTCAAAGAAATTGGAATTTTTGAAAGAATGATCCTTGATGATATAATTGCCGTCCGCATCGATCATGGAAAGCTCAGCATTTTCATACTCTTCCTGAGGAAAGATCCATTTCTGCTCCAATTCTGATATTGGCAGTACACGCAGCAATATGGCGTCTTTGGGAACATCGGTATCCGGATCGTAAAGGGTTATAAGATTGCAGAACGCCAGAGATTGTTCGCCGTTGACCGGATTCGTATATGCACGGGAGATATTAATGGAGCTTCCGATGTCAGAGATCCAGCGCACATCTTCGAGGAGAGACACCCGCGCATAAGAAACGCTGTAATCGTCAGGGGCGTCCTGCCTTGCTTTTGAAGAGAGCCCGGACAGCGAATCAAGAAACACAATATGGGCAGAAGCGTTAGGAAGCACATGAGAGATCCGGATGAAGGAAACGGCTTCGTCAATTGTCATGTTCCTGCTGTTGATATAGCGTGCCCACACATCGCAGATGCGTTGTTCGCCTTCAAGGTAATTCTCAGTGACACGTTCCATCGCGATCGTGGTATTTTCAAAATGTTCTATCTGTCTTTGCGCTGTGTTTTGGCTCTGAGTATTGGAATACAGAACCACAAAGATCAGCATAGCAATCATAATGAACACGTTAACAATAATGACCATGGTTTTTTTCATAACGTATTCCGCTCCTAAATAATCTTACTTCCATGCCTCTTAGTAAAAGTTGTTACGGAGGCTTATTTCTGATAAACGATAATGACAGTCAACATAAGTTTCTTGTCAAATACGGCAAAGAAGATGATATTGAAAAATTATATAAAGTATCATTATATCTTATATAGTAATAATATCATTGCATACGAATAAAGTCAAATATATTTTTGTTAATAATATACATATTTGTATTTTTTTGTATGATTATACAATTCTAAAATATGTATGTTGTATAATGCGACAAGATAAAAATGCTTTAAATCGTTATATTTCAATTGCAGCAGCATACAAAATTAACGTTATAACATGATGAACGCCGAATTGATATAATCCCCTTAAGCAGAGAAGTGTATTTCCGAGCGATACAGCGCCCTTGAAGGCATTGTATCTTGCAACGCATGAGATAGCTAAGAAATGGACTATGCCGCTGTGAAACTGGGGTAAAGTCCTGGGCGAGCTGGAGATCATGTACCCCGACAGGCTCGGCTGAGCCGTCGGATATCAGCCTGATTCCATTCCGCTGCGCTCCATTTCAGCAGGCTGATATTCAAAGAACCTTGACAAATTACAGTATCCGTTGTATACTGTAAAAAAATCGGAGCGGCTAATCATCCAAGCCGCTCCCATATATCGTTTTTTATCACAGTTTTTGAATTTACAGAAATTTTTTCGCAGAGCCGTTTGAGAAACAATAATGCCTCCCATGGAGATCATGGGAGGCATATTTTCTTTATTCGGAAACGGTACTTTCTTCCTCGACGAAGATGCTCTCAATACCCTCCTTGATGTCTATGAAATCCTGAAAGCTGTAGCTCTCGCCGCCGATACCTATCATCGGCTCGATAATAACGTCCTCATACAGCGGCTCGCTGAAATCAAACGTCTCGTTTGTTCCGTGAATACGGTACGACAGTTCAATTCGAGTCTCTTCATTGGTAAGGTCGTCGCTAATATCAAATATATCCAGCTTCTTGACCATCTTATTGATATCATAGTAAAGCTTTATGCCATCGGTAGATACGCCGAACATACCAAGCTTGTCAACGATGTCCTCAAGGTCTATCGTCTCTCCCTTGTCAATGTAGAAGACCTCAGCCTTATCCATGTTTTCGGGCTCGGTCATATCAAGTATCGTGAGCTTTACCTGTCCCTCGTGCTTTTTGTTCGGGTCGGTACGGGAGAGATCGAAATCGAGCATGACCTTGCCGCCGTTGAGCGAAACGATCTGCGAAGCGCTGTCATACCCCTTTGCCTTTGCTCTTATCTTGACCTTTCCGTACCACTTCTCATCAAAATCGAGAACAAGGTCGCCATTCCTGTCTGTTTTACCGACGATGTTGCCGTTAATTGTGATAGTGGCTTTCTTGAGGTTGCGGCTGCCGCTGTGGACGTGAATGTACGTCTTGCCCTGCGGCTTGTACATATTTGTTTCGTAAAGCGCCTCTCTTACCGCGTCTTTCTTTTCCTGACTGAACGATAATGAATCTGCGCTGATAATGAGTGAGATAGCAGCCTGCTCAAAGCCGGTTGATGTAGTGAGGTTATTCATCGAGTTGTAGAAAAGCTCGGCTATCTCATCATTCGTCAAGCCCTTCTGGCTCATCAGATATCCTGCATGGGAAACGATAGTTGCGTTGTCGTGCTCGTCTGCGTGCTTTGTTTCACCTGCATCATCGACATAAGTAAAGGGAACATAATGCTCTCCCCCAACTTTGGAAGGAGCGTCATATTTTCCGGGATCAATAGCGCTTCTGACTACGCTCTGATAGCCATACCATGAGCTTGGGAACTCATTCTGCATAAATTCCCAGTCGTTTGCAGCAATGGAGCCCATTACGTCGGCATAGCCCTCGTTTACGGTCTTTGAACCTATTGAATCGTTCAGACGTGACTTGTAGCAGATGACACCGTGTGTAAACTCATGTCCGAGAGTGCCCTTTCCCGCACAAGGCTGGTCTCCGACTACACCGACCAGAATAGTGTTCGTTTTCTCTATGAAAGCGGCACCTACCATTTTTCCCGGTATTGGGATCAACGTTCCAAACGTTGAACAAAAATCGTTTATTAATTCGTTCCCTGTTCTGACTGAGGCAAGTGCATCGGGAACGTTTACTATTATCTTGATCGGCATATTCTCACCATCAAGTGAATTCCAGCCGAACCTTGCATACATATCATAAGCATTTTTGACGGAATCAAGAGCAAGAATAGAATGAGTTGCAAAGTCGATATTTCTTCCGTCTGAGATATACGAACCAACGTCAAGGTCAACACTTCCATCGGCGTTTTCCGAAATGACAGTGCCACTGAGCGGAATAAAGCACTCCAAGGTGTGACCGCCTGTTATCATGTTGGCTATAACCTGAGAGAAGGCTGTTTTCAGACATCCGTCAGATACCATGATATCACGCTCGGGGTCGAAAATGTTATAGCCCCCGAGGATGCTGTTTTCAAGGTTAACATTGTATATACTGCCGTTGATATTGACATTCAGGTTATCGAATGCCTCGGAGTACAGCGGATACTCTTCAATTATCTCACAGGTGTCCGCGTTCATCAGGAGCTCGGCGGAAGCCGCTTTTCCAGTTACGCAGATATCGTAGACGAGCAGCGGGTCACCGCTTTCGGGGCGCGAAAGGACAGTGAGCTCGCAGCTGAGTATGCTCGCTTCTTCGCCTGCGTGCTTCTTCGCAGCGGCTTCGGCTTCATCCTGCGGTTTCGCAGCGTCGGTATCAGCCTTGACCGGAGTGTATCTTCCGTTCACAGCCTCGACTTTGCCGTCGGGAGCGACTGTAACTATCAGCTCATTTCCGTAAACGGGCACGCCGTTCAGTACCTGCTTGAATTTATAGTATGTGATGTCATTGTATGAGGTCTTCTCGAGAAAGCTGAGCTCGGCAGAAGCGTCCTTGATGCCGATGTCAGCGGAGTGGTTCGCAATGAAATCCATAGCCTCTGATTCGGAGGAGATAGTATCATCAAAGCTGCCGCTCAGAAGCATGAAATCTCCGTTTTCGTCCGTACATACGCTGAGCTGAGTGGCTGTGCTCTTTTCAGGACTTGTAGCGCTGCCTGACTTCCTTGACTTCAAGAAATGTGCGATAATAATACCGTCGGCAATCAAAAGCACCAAAACAAGCAGAAGACATATCAGGATTATCGGGAAGCTTTTCTTTTTCTTCGGCGGCTTAACAGGCGGGACCGCTCTGCTGTACGCTGTATTCTGAAACTGTGCCTGTGAATCTGCATTGATGAATCCGTTGTCATTCTGCTCCATTTTTTCCTCGTTCCTCATCTTATTGATCGACCGATCCATGCACTTTATTGCATAGGTCAGCCGACTTACGTGATTTTAGATAAGTATAGCACAATATAATTAAAAAGTCAACATATATTGTTCCGGCTCCCATAACCACCTACGCGCTGTTTTACAACGGCGAATATCTGACCAACGAGCAGATGAACGACAAGAAATACATCAAGCTCATATCCAAATATATGAAAAATCGGAAACAGTTGAACTGTTCCCGATTTTTTTACAGCCATTTTTTCTTTTTGAAAAAAATGAGACTGACAATAACGATGGCAACGCTGACCACGATAACAGCAGGATAAGCCCACTTGTATTCGAGCTCGGGCATATACCTGAAGTTCATACCGTACCAGCCTGCGATAAGCGTCAGCGGCATGAATATCGAAGTGATTATCGTCAGCAGAGCCATTATGCGGTTCTGCTTTATGTCGAGCTGGGACTGATACAGGTCGCGTATCTGTATCGAATACTCACGGAGCGAAGCCGTCAGGTCGTGCAGACGCGAGACGCGCTGTGTGAACAGGTGGAAATAGCGGGTATTGTCCTCGTTGAAGAAGTCGTTCTCGTTTTCTTCAAGCTCCTGTCCGAGGTCGAGAAGCTGTTCATAGTGGATACGCAAATCACGTAGGTCGCTCCTGACTCGGCTGACTCTCTGCGACGGGTCTTTTTCCTCGCCGTCAAGGATATTCGATTCGATCGTGTCGAGCTCCTTATCCACGCGCTCGAGAATTATCTGGTCACGAGCCACTATCTGCTCGAGGAAGTCATAAATGAAGCGTTCGAGGCTCGGCATGGTCCAGCGCTTGGAGCTGATAATATTGCTTATCGTTTTGTCCACGAAGCCGCTGTCGTCGATGAAAACGATGCCCTTTTCGTCGAGAGCAAAGGCAAAATTTGTGTTCGGAGCCGAAATATTCTCTCTGTCGGGAATAGAGAAAGTACCCGTCAGCGAATCGTAGTTGACCTCCGCCTTGGTGGAATGGATAGCGGAGAGGTCGATGTCCATTTCGATACCCATATCGAATTTGTCCCTGTTCTCCAGCCACTCGGCGGACGTCAGCACAGCAACGAACTGACCGCTTTTGCCCTTGAAGTCCAGCTTATTTGTTTTTTCAAGCGTGTTTCTTATATAGTAATACATAGCCTTGCTCCCGTTATCGAAGATACCTAATTATACCACTATTTCACCGCTTTTGCAACAATTATCACGGATACTGCTTGCTATTTCCGCGAATCTATGCTATAATTTGAAAAAACTCTGAGGAGGTACACTCATGCTTGATTTCATAACAATAAACGAACACAGCAGTATCCGCATCAACGAGGGGAAGGTAATCTACTCAGACCCGTACAACATCAGCGGAGCACCGCACGACGCCGACATCATTCTCATCACTCACAGCCACTTCGACCACTACTCCCCCGATGATATCCGCAAGGTCATGAAGTCCGATACTGTCATCGTGTGCCCGACTTCTATGAACGAGCCGCAGGAGCTTGGTCTGACCGTGAAGCAGGTCTCCGCAGGCGAGCAGTTTGAGGTCCTCGGTATCAGATTCGAGGCTGTCCCTGCATACAATATAGGCAAGCCCTTCCATCCGCAGTCCAACGGCTGGCTTGGATATATCATTGACAGTCCCGACCACGGACGCATCTATATCGCAGGTGATACTGACATCACTCCCGACAACAAGCAGGTGAAGTGCGACATCGCTCTCCTGCCCGCGGGCGGCACCTATACCGCCGACGCTTCACAGGCTGCCGAGCTCGCGAACACTATCCGTCCGAAGTATGCTGTCCCGATACACTACGGAACAGTCGCAGGCAATCCTGCTGACGGGGAGAAGTTCCGCAAGGCTGTGGACAGCGGCATAGAGGTAGTTATAAAAATCTGATGATAATATAAATATCGGTAACGGCTCAATTAGCTGTTCCCGTTTTTATACGATCGCAATTTCCAACTATCGCATATTTTGCGACAGTTCATTTCGATAAAAAACACAGCAGCTCCGTTCGGGATTTGCCCGTATAATCAGAGCTGCTTTGGTCATTTTTTCGGTAGAGACGCGCCTTTTCAACCACTTATTTACCACTTATTGGCACTGAAAATCGCTTAAAATCACTTGAAGATGCTAAAAGTGAAGCTTCGGAATTCCGCGAAATACAGCCATTTTCGCATTTTACTAAAAGCTGCTGAAAGGCTCGGGATTTTTTCAATTCCCGTACGGGTCACCATTTTGCAATCCCACAGATGGCTTAAAATAGCCGTTTGCAAGTTTTCTTTTTTTGCCAAAAATGCCCTCAGCCCCTTGTCAGCCCCTTGTTTTTAATAACAGCTCCTCCCTACGAAAAGCACATGAGCCTTGACTCCGTGCGGCAGCTTCAGGCGATGAACGCCATAATGAAGGAGCAGTTCGCGGCGTATCCTGTCGATACGGCAACGGTGCTCGGTATCGCAGGCGGAAACGGTCTTGAACACCTCAGCCCCGACAAGTTCCGCAAGGTCCGCGGCGTGGACATAAACGGGGACTACCTCCGTGCAGTCTCTCAGTGATATACCGAGCTTTCGAGCGTGCTCGAGTGCCTGCAAATCGATCTGATAATGAAAAAAACCGCCTTGCAAATTGCACGGCGGGTTTCGTTATATTCACTTTGAAATTGTGCTATAATAGCACAATTATTTCTCTGTGTCCTTTGGCTTCTTGGGACGATTCACGCGCGGCATCGGGATAACCCCCTTACGTTTGGGCTCGCGTTTCGGAGGCTCGGGGATAAGGAGGTCAAACAGGTTTTCGAGCTCCAACGCCTTTAGAAGCTTTATGAGATTCAGCAGACCGATATCATACCCGTTCTCGAAGCGGGTAATAGTCCCGACCGAGACCGTCGATTTCTCCGCGAGCTCCGCCGCCGTTATGCCATAGCTTATACGGTACTGCTTAAAGCGCGAGGAGAGCTCCTCAGATATGACCCTTTCCTGCATACCTCTGTTTATCCTCATTGACCTATCTCCTTCTGCAATAATCTACATATATTATACACGATCTCAGAGCACAAATCAACCCACATAAAAACAAAATAAAAGTTCTATTTGTTAGTATATATTAACAATATTGAATAGTACAGTTTTTGTAAGCTATAAAAATATTCCCGAGTTTTAGGTGTATTTTCATATTTTTCAAATTCCAAGAAAAATAAAATCGACTATTGACAAATTCGCTTTAAAGTGTTAAAATATTTGTAACAAGGATAATCAGAAACAAAATGTTATTTTGTTGTTCACAGCACTATTCTTGTCAACACACGCACACGAAAGGAATGTCAATTATGGAGAAAAACAATAATATTGGAAAGTACGGTCGTATGAGAGAGCTGTTCCTCAAATACAACGCTCCCAAGACCTACAGGGAGATGAAAAAGAGCAAGGAACTTATCCCCTATCTTCAGAACGTCGATACGATAGCCGCCGAAATGGAAGAAGACCTCGCACAGAGAATGGCGCGAGCCGACGGTCTGACCGAGGAGATTAAGGAGACCGACCCGCAGAAATGGATTGGTCTGATGAACAACTACCGTATGTGCGCCCGCGAGATTGTCATCAAGGACATAATTGAAGTTTGACGCCGCAAAGGCGATAATGGGACAGGCAGGACTTATCATCATCGGCATTACAGCGCTTGCGGGCGTGCTGACGGGTATTATCGGAGGCTACCGCGCCTCTATCCGTATCCTCACCACTATGGCAGAGGACAAGATACTCTCCGAGCGTTTTTCAAAGATAGGCAACAGCATAGTATTTGTAATGCTCATCTCGGTATCGCTCGCACTGTTCGGCAGGAACACCCTGAACTGGTTCGTTGACCTTACCTCATTCGGCGCTATAGTCGGCTTCGGCTATACCTCGGCAGCAGCCTACAAGCTTGCAAAGACCGAGAGCAAAAAAACAACAGTGATAACGGGAGCGATAGGCACGGTGATATCCGTGCTGTTCATCATCGTCCAGCTCGTACCGCGGCTCACAGCTATGGAGGCAATGGGCGGACAGGCTTTCCTGCTGCTGTCCTTCTGGTGTCTGGCGGGCTTCATCTTCTACTGGCGCACCGTCACCAAGGGCAGTCTGACCGAATACAGCGGTATGTCCGCATCGGGCGTGGTGCTGTTCGCACTGATAGTCTACTCCGCATTTATGTGGCTGGCAAAGACTATAGCTGCAAAGGAGAGCATCGACGATGTTCGTTCCGCACTCGTTTACGGCGGAGTGGTACTGCTTCTGGTCATTTTTACCGGACTCGTCGTAATGCTCCACGTGCAGAATCTTGTCCGCAGGAAGCACGAGGCTTCCGAGCGCGAAAAGATACGAGCAATGGAGAGCGACCTTGCAAGGAGCCAGTTCCTGTTCAATATGTCCCACGACATACGCACGCCGATGAATGCAATCGTCGGCTACACCGAGCTCGCGATGAAGCTGCCTGCCTCCGACGAGCTGCATGACTACCTCGTCAAGATAGAGCGCTCGAACCAGCAGCTTCTGACGCTGATAAACGATATCCTCGAAATGAGCCGTATCGAAAGCGGCAATGTGGAGCTTGAATACGCTCCCGCCGACCTCACGCGCATTTTCGCGGGTATCGAGGAGCTTTTCTCCGAGCAGATGAAGCAGAAGGAGCAGGAGTTCGCGGTGCATTTCTCGCAGATAAGCGACCGCTGTGTATGGTGCGACGAAAAGAACCTCACCCGCGTTATCGTCAGCCTGCTCAGCAACGCACACAAATTCACTCCCGAGGGCGGCAGCGTGTCCGCTTCGATAGCCCAGACATCAGGCGGAAACGGCTACGGCACATACGAGATAAGGGTACGCGACAACGGTATCGGTATGTCGAAGGAGTTCGCCGCGAAGATGTTCACGCCGTTCGAGCGTGAGCGCACCTCTACCGCCAGCGGCGTTGAGGGAACGGGTCTGGGACTGCCGATCTCCAAAAGCATCATAGACCTTATGGGCGGCACGATAGACGTGTATACAGCTCCCGAAAACGGCACGGAGATCGTGCTTGTGCTGAAGTTCAGGCTTGCAGACGAGAGTGAACTGCCGCAGAATGAACCGAAGCAGGAAACAGTCGGACAGTCAGTGGACTTCTCCGCAAAGCGCCTGCTGATAGTCGAGGACAACGCTGTCAATATGGATATAGCGAAAATGATACTCACGCAGGCTGGCTTCACGGTCGAGACTGCCGAAAACGGACAGCTCGGCGTGGATATGGTGAAGGCTTCTCCCGACGGCTACTACGACGCGATCCTGATGGATATTCAGATGCCCGTTATGGACGGACTCACCGCCACAAGAACGATCAGGGCGCTTGAAAACAAGGCTCACGCGGATATCCCTGTCCTCGCGATGACGGCAAATGCCTTCAAGGAGGACGAGGAAAAGGCTAAGGAAGCAGGAATGCAGGCGCATATCGCAAAGCCGATAGATGTTGACAGGCTGCTCGGTACGCTGGCAAGGGTACTGTCGGAGCATGAAAAGGGCTCGGGCTCGTGAATGAAGGAGCCCCATAAACTCCCTTCCCAAAGCTTCAATTTTAATTTTTTGCCCCATAGGGTACTCCGAGAACGGAAGGATTTTCGCCTTGTCGTTCTGTCGGGAGCACACTATGGGGCAAAATTTTGGACTAAAGTCTCCGGAAAACGTTCTTTCCCTGCGGGTTCACATAATACTGCTATATAAGCATCTCGGTCACGAAGGATGGCTTTGTTTTTGGAAAAATTCGGGAAAAGTATTGACTTTTCCACTCACATATAGTATAATGTTAGTATGGGTAATATAACACAAAAAGCGTGGTGATACCGTGGACTATACTATCAGCCTCACAAACAAATGCAACCTTAAATGCAGCTACTGCTATGAACGGCACCTCAACACGGAATACGGCAGCCTCAGCGACGAAACGCGCGACAAAATAGCGGACTACATCAACGCCGCGGCGACGCCGACACGGTATACCTCTTCGGCGGCGAGCCGCTGCTGTACAAGGATAACGTGAAGTATTACTGCACGACCGTAAAGGCAAACCGCTTCGTCATCACGACAAACGGCACCCTCCTCGACGAGGACTTCATAAAGTGGTGCGCCGACAGGAAAAATATCATCATCAATATGTCGCACGACGGCATAAAATGTACCGAGCGCGGCGCAGATGTGGCAGTGCTCGACGCGAATCTGAAAACACTGCTGAAATATCAGCCGCGCACACTCGTGCAGCTCGTCTACACGGAGGATACCCTCCCCGACCTGTACGACAACATCATGTACCTGAAAGGGCTCGGCGTGCAGAAGGTATCGGCGGCGCTGGATTCCTTCCTCGTCCCGACAGACCTCGACAGCTTCGGGGATATGCTGCGGGAGCAGTGGGAAAAGGTCGCGGCGATACCCGACCTCTTCGTGTTCGAGCTCGAATCGAAGAAGAACAGCATAAGGAAGAATGAGCACCCGCTCTGCGAGATATGCAAAAAGAAGGTGTTCATCAACTGGGACGGCAGCTTTTACCCGTGCGTGCAGTTCCAGAACCGCGCGGAGTTCCGCTGCGGCGACATATTCACGGGTATGGAAGCCGAAAAAACAAGGCAGGCTCACCCCGACTACCCGATACGCTCGGAGAGGTGTAAGGGCTGCGAAATTGCCGAATACTGCCGCAACTCCTGCGCGTGCAGGAAAATGGCTACGACAGGCACGCTGAGAGACATCTCGGACGCGGCTTGTATGGAGGAGCAGGTGCATATCCTTACTGCACTTGAAATATTAGCAAAGGAAAGAGGTAAGAAATTATGAGAAAATTTACTAAAGAAATTGCAGCACTTTTAGCCACAGCCGCAGTCAGCGCCTCTGCGGGAGCAGCCACAGCTTCCTCGGCAGAGGAGGTGACCCGCACGGAAGGCGTGGCTATAAATCCCGAAGTGACCGCGCCCGTTACCACCGCATATGACCCTTCATGGGACGAAGAGCCCACCTTCTCGGAGGGCACATTCGAGGCTACGACTACGACCACCACAGGCACATATCTGATGGGCACACAGGTCTACAACACCACCACTAACACCACCACTACCGCAACTGAATGGGAGGATACTCCTCTCGCAGGCGATATTATCGAGACAACTCCCAATGAAGACGATGAGACCTACTGGGCAGGCGTTGATATGCCCGTAACAACGACCACAGCATTCGACGACTGGGGCACGTCTATGATAGGCACTCAGGTCGAGACCACCACCACTACCACCACTGATGACACATGGTTCGCGGGCGGGATAATGGATATACACAGCGGCAGAGGCGATGCCAACCTCGACGGCAAGCTCTCGGTTGCGGACTCTGTGACGATACTGCAATACATCGGCAATAACGACAAATACGCTATCAGCGAGGAGCAGCGCGAAAGTGCTGACTGCTACAATCCCGGCGACGGACTCACAGCAATGGACGCGCTGACTATCCAGCAGGTCGATGCAGGCGTGCTCAGTCAGGACGACCTTCCCGTATATCCCCAATCAGACAACTGATATCGCCGCCCCTTCCACAACAGAACGGACGTGAACAATAAATGACAATAGCTGATTACCTGTCCGAGCACTGGGGCTTACTGGTCGTGCTGGCGGGTATGGCGATACTCCTGTATTCCG
>Ga0129306_1002254_pt1 | contig 17856 bp, 15 predicted proteins | sample P827metagenome_FD_94438 | JGI IMG/M metagenome (GOLD analysis project Ga0129306, IMG submission 94438) | Capybara group fecal microbial communities from Wisconsin, USA - P827 metagenome | ecosystem: Host-associated > Mammals > Digestive system > Large intestine > Fecal | place: USA: Wisconsin... | reverse complement strand
TGCCCATTCGTTCTGCATGATGCCGAGGAAGTTAACCATCTGGTTGCAAAGCACGGATAAGTGTTTTGCGGGAGCGGAAGTGATCTTGCCGGGTATTCCGCCCAGTCCCTCGGTAATAAGCTGCTTAAGTGACCATCCGGCACAATAACCGGTGAGCATCGAAAGATCGTGAATGTGTATATCGGCATTACGATGAGCTTCCGCGATCTCATTGTCATAGATTTCGGAAAGCCAGTAGTTGGCCGTAACCGCGCCGGAGTTTGAAAGAATAAGTCCGCCGACGGAATAAGTAACGGTGGAGTTTTCCTTTACGCGCCAGTCTTCAACCTTAACGTAACTGTTTACAACATCCTTATAATCGAGAATGGTAGACTTCATCACGCGCATTTTTTCGCGCTGTTTGCGATAAAGAATGTATGCCTTGGCCACATCGGTATAACCTGCGGTCTCAAGCACCTTCTCCACGCTGTCCTGAATGTCTTCCACATGGATGGCTCCGTCTTTTACCTTGGGCTGGAAATCAGCGGTTACTCTCAAAGCAAGAAGGTCGATAACATCGTTGCTGTACTCCATTTCGGTGGCAACGAAAGCCTTCATGATGGCATCGCTTATTCTCGTTAAGGTAAAGTCTGAAGTTTCTCCGTCTCGTTTAATAACCTGATACATACTTTTTGATAATCTCCTCCCGATTATTATACCCCGGTACTTCGGTTGACATAACAGAGTCTACGTCCGTACAAATCAAGTATACTAGAGAAGGTATCAAAAGTCAACAAAAAACACTATATATCCCGTAATTATTTTTATGTAAACACAATATCTAGTAATTTTTCTTATTCTTTTCCGTTCCAGCAATAGGTGCAAAGCTTGTTTTTATCGATGCCCACGGCGTCCAACATATCGTCCAGACGGTTAAATCTTAAGGAAGTGAAATTTAATTCCTTACGGATCTCTTCCACCATGGTCTCGTACTTTTCGCTCTCGGGATCGGCATATTCTTCCAAGACTTCCGGTGTTACGTTACCCTTTTCCAGTCTGTCGATAACACGTCTCGTAATAAGGTCCATTTCCGACGAAGATCTTGAGAAATTCAGATATTTACAGCCATAAAGAAGGGGCGGGCAGGCGGGACGGATGTGCACTTCCTTTGCACCGCTCTGATAAAGGAACTCGGTGGTCTCCCTAAGCTGCGTTCCCCTAACGATGGAGTCGTCTATAAGAAGAAGCTTTCTGTCTTTGATAAGGTCTTCCACCGCCAGGAGCTTCATCTTGGCGATAAGGTTTCTCTGGCTCTGCATGGTAGGCATAAAGGAACGGGGCCAGGTAGGCGTATATTTGATAAAAGGTCTTGAAAAAGGAACCTTGGATTCGTTTGCGTATCCGATGGCATGAGCAAGACCCGAATCAGGCACACCCGCCACCACATCGGGAGTTACATTGTCGCGCTTTGCCATCTTCTCTCCGCAGGCATAACGCATTTTTTCAACGCTGATCCCCTCATAGGAGCTGGACGGGTAACCGTAATAGATCCAAAGGAATGTACACATCTTCATTTCGGTTCCGGGATTTTCAAGAGTTATGCAATTGTCTTCGGTGATAACCACGATCTCTCCGGGACCCAGTTCTTTATAGTCTGTATAGCCGAGATTTTTATAGGCGAAATTTTCAAAGGATGCGCAGTAAGCACCGGCCTTCTTGCCGATAACCACGGGGGTTCGGCCGTATCGGTCTCTTGCGCAGTAGATTCCCTTCGGAGTCATAAGAAGAAGGGAAAGGGATCCGTCAATCTTTTCAAGGGCGAATTTGATGCCGTCAACGAGATTTTCTTTTTCATTTATAAGCGCGGCCACAAGCTCCGTTGAGTTTATGTCTCCGCCGCTCATTTCAAGGAAGTGTGAATGACCGTTCTTGAATACAAGCTCGGTAAGTTCTTCCGTATTGTTTATTTTACTGACAGTTGTAATGGAGTAGGTGCCGTGATGGCTTCTGACAAGCAGGGGCTGGGGCTCATAGTCGGATATGCAGCCGATACCGTATCTGCCGTGCATAGACTGCACTTCTTTATCGAATTTGGTTCTGAAAGGAGAATTTTCTATACTGTGAATCGCGCGATTAAAGCCTTCCTTCGTATCATACACGCACATACCGCCGCGTCTGGTTCCCAGGTGCGAGTGGTAATCGATACCGAAGAACAAATCAAAAACACAATCTTCTTTAGAAGTTACGCCAAAAAATCCGCCCATATCAATCTCCTTTAACACTATTTAATTATCGGTCCCACGTGACCCGTATCATTAAAGTAACACAAATCCGCGGGTCGGTCTATTAAAAAAAGAAGCCGAAAAACAGATTTGTTAATTTTTTTAAAAATAGCAATACCGTGATGTTTTTATTGTGCGATTATGCTAAAATATAAAGCATGAAGAAAAAGTGTTTATGGGGATTGACCGCTTCTTGTCTCATTTTCACCGCACTCTGCGGATGTAAGAAACCATCCACCGCCTTCTATGATGCGGGAGTCGCATATCTTGAAAACAAGCAGTACGACTTTGCGGAAGAGAATTTAAGACTTTCCCTCGAGCAGGAATCACCCACAAAAGAATGTTATCGTCTTTACGGAATCGCATGTCTTGAAAACGGCAAATATGAAACCGCTGTCGAGGCCTTTATAAGTGCGCTTCGAAAAAACAACGGCGACATACTCGAAATAGATTTTGACATAAACAGATATCTTGGCTATGCCTACGAAAACATGGGGGACTACCAAAGTGCCGTTGACGTATATAATGCGATTCTCCCCGTTCGTCCGAAGGATACGGACAGTTTCTTCAGACGTGCGGTATGCTATCTGAAATTAGGAGACATGACGGCCGCTGACAATGATTTTTCCACCGTTACCAGCCGGGACCCTTCCAATTTCGACCTGCACTTAAAGATTTTCTACGCCATCAGTTCCGCAGGCTATACCACCGAAGCTTCTTCCTACTTAAAGGCCCTCCTGGAAAGCGAAAGAAAGATCTCTGACTTCAACATCGGAAGGATCTACTTCTATCTCGGCGACTATTCAAACGCCAGGGTTTATCTTGAAAAATCGAAGAACATGTCCGATGCGGACACCATTCTGATGCTTGGCAAAACATATGAGGCCATCGGCGACTTTAACTACGCCGGGAGCCTTTATACCGAATACTTAAATGCCAAGGGCGGGAACGCCGCCGTTTACAACAGGCTCGGAGTCTGCAGAAGCCTTTCCGGGGACTATGAAGGCGCCCAATGGGCCTTTTCCCACGGCCTTACCATGGACGAAAAGAACGAATACAACCGCGTCATCATGTTTAACGAAGCCGTCACCGCAGAATTCAGACTCGAATTTGACGAGGCAAAGCAAAAGTTTCTTGATTACTTAAAGCTTTATCCCAAGGACGAAGCCGCACTTCACGAGCTTGCTTTCCTTGAAACACGCAAGACCGGAACCGATGAATCAAACGAGAATAAATAAAAGCTTAATATTGAGGCTTATTGTCCTGATCCTGGCGATGGGGGCAATAGTCGCCGGCGGACTTGTTTTCCGGGGTATGAGTAAAGTCTCATCCTCGGATATTTCCTTTTTTGCCATGGATACACACATGAATGTGCGCATAACCGGGAAAGATGCCGAGGAAACCGCGAGCCTCATACAGGCTGAGATTGAGCGGCTGAACCGTCTCTTTGACGTTAACAAAGAAAGCACCGTTTACAAACTGAACAAAGAAAAGACCGCGGTCCTTGATGAGGATACCCTTCTTCTTTTGAATAAAAGCGAAAAAGCACGGGTACTTACAAACGGCGCCTTCAACATAATGATATATCCGATTGTAAAGGAATGGGGCTTTTCAACGGGCGAGTATAAGGTTCCTTCCAACGACAGGCTCAAAGAACTCTGCGAGCTTCTGGATTCATCCGAACTGACCGTTGATACGGTCTTAAAAACAGCCTCTCTTTCAAGCGGGGCCATGGTCGATCTTGGCGGGATTGCAAAGGGTTACGCTACGGAAAAGTGCGTTGAAATATTGAAAAAGCATTCCGTAAAGACCGCCCTTTTAAACCTTGGCGGAAACATCTATGCCTACGGTCTTAAACCGGACGGAAGCCGTTATAATATAGCGATCAAGCATCCCACCGATGAGGGTTCCTACCTTGGGACACTCCTTGTTACGGATCTGGCTGTGATCACTTCCGGAGGGTATGAACGCTTTTTTGAAGAAAAGGGTCTTGTTTACCATCACATTATAAACCCGGAAACCGGTTATCCCGCCGATAACGGCACGGCTTCCGTCACCATCGTAAGCGATGACCCCACTCTTGCGGATGCCCTTTCCACCGCCCTCTTTGTTATGGGACGCGACCGGGCAATCAGATTCTGGAAGGAGCATTCCGGACAGTTTGATTTTATAATGTTTGAAACAAACGGAAATCTCATGGTTTCCGAAGGTATCTCGAAGGATTTTTCCTCGGAGTCGGAATATGAAATTATCAAAAAATGATCTGATCCTTACAGCGGTCATAGTCTTGCTGGGTCTTTCCTGTCTTTTTGTCTTTAACAGGTCCTCAAAAGTCACGGGAAGCACCGCCGTTATAAGCATAGACGGAAAAGAATACAAAAGAGTTTCCCTTGATAAGGATGACTCCTTTACCATAGAGACGGATTACGGTATCAATACGGTTGTTATAAAGAATGGTGAAATATTCGTTGAAAGCGCCGATTGTCCCGACGGGATCTGCGTACGCCACTCTCACATAAATAAGCTTCATGAAAATATTGTTTGCCTTCCCCACAGGCTGGTAATCGAAATAATCGAAGGAAATAAGGGGGATATCGATGCTGTCGCCGAATAAAAAGATCGACAATCTCACAAGAAAAGTCGCCCTGTCGGGAATCTTTACGTGCCTTGCTCTCGTATTTTCCTATGTGGAGCACCTGATTCCCATTCCCTTCCCCGTGCCCGGGGTTAAACTCGGCCTTGCAAATCTGGTGGTGCTTTCGGGACTGTACATTCTCTCTCCCGTAAATGTACTCCTTATCCTCACAGCAAGGGTCATTCTGGCCGCCTTTATGTTCGGGAATCTTTCTTCCCTTGCTTTTTCCCTTTGCGGAGGAATACTGAGTTTCTTTGTAATGCTTACGTTAAAACGTACTTCGGCGTTTTCAAAGATCTCCGTAAGTATTGCGGGGGGTGCAGCCCACAACTTAGGGCAGTTTGCTGTTGCCTTTTTCTTTTTAAAAAGCAATGCTCTCCTGATTTATCTTTCACCCTTAATACTGCTGGGAGCCCTTTCGGGTGCTCTTATCGGTATCATCTGCGCGGCGGTATCAAAGTACTTTAAATCCCTTGATTAGGATTATCTTCGGATCCCAATACGATAAAAACGCCCCATGCGATGCATGAGGCGTTTCTTTCTTTTAATTCAATATTACCGATTATTCAGCGTCGCTTAAAAGGTGCTTTGCAACAAACTTGTCAACGAAACCGATCTTGATGGTATTCATCTTAAGTGCGAAGAGTGCAAGAAGAAGGAATACAACATCTTCTACGATGCTTACAACATTGCGGATAAAACCGATAATCTCCGAAAACTTGCCGTAGTTGATGGTTGATTCCGCACTGAAGATGCGGATCATGCTGTTAAGGCAGTTAAGTACATTGGGAATAGCTCCGAGGAAGAAGTTCAAAAGAACAAAAGCAAGAGAAATTACCAAAGCCTTGGCAACGGTAGTCTTGAGCCATTCGTTCTTCTCTGCGATAAATACATAGCCTACGAGAAGGATAAGTACGGTATATCCTCCCCAAAGTGCAAGAAGAAATGTAAGTGCGGCAAATGCGCCTGCGGAAATTCCGATTTTAGTTTTCATGTGAAATGTCCTCCTTTATTATTTATTTTTTATCATTAATATCACATGATTGCAAGGTTAAAATATCAGATGCGGTTAACACCCGTCCTGATGGCAGCCTCTTTAACCGCAGCCGCAACGGTCTTTCCCACTCTTTCATCGAATGCATAAGGGATTATGTATTCGGGGTTCAATTCCTCTGAAGATACCAGACCCGCGATGGCATAAGCCGCCGCAACCTTCATTTCGTCGTTGATGTCTCTTGCTCTTACGTCAAGAGCACCTCTGAAGATTCCGGGGAAAGCAAGCACGTTGTTTATCTGGTTGGGATAATCGCTCCTGCCGGTGCCCACAACCGCCGCACCGCCTGCCTTTGCTTCGTCGGGAGTGATCTCCGGTACAGGGTTTGCCATGGGGAAAAGAATGGGATCCTTTGCCATGGTGGCTACCATTTCCTTAGTCACGGTACCGGGTGCGGAAACACCGATAAATACGTCGGCTCCCTTGATAACGTCCGCAAGAGTGCCCTTTTCGCAGTTTATGTTGGTTATCTTTGCCATCTCGATTTTCTCGGCATTTAGGCCTTCACGACCCTCATAGATGGCGCCTTTACGATCACACATGATAACGTTTCTAAGGCCCATGCTGATAAGGAGCTTGATAATGGCGATGCCTGCAGCTCCCGCTCCGCTGGTCACAACCTTGATGTTCTTTATATCCTTGCCCACGATCTTTAACGCATTGATCATGGCCGCAAGAACCACAACTGCGGTTCCGTGCTGATCATCGTGGAATATCGGAATGTCGCAGCATTCCTTTAATCTTCTTTCAATCTCAAAGCATCTGGGTGCGGAAATATCCTCAAGATTCACTCCGCCGAAGCTTCCCGCAAGAAGCTTAACGGTATTTACGATCTCGTCCACGTCCTTTGAACGTATGCACAAAGGAAAAGCGTCTACTCCGCCGAAGGTCTTAAACAATGCGCATTTACCTTCCATAACGGGCATTCCGGCTTCGGGGCCGATGTCTCCCAAGCCTAAAACCGCTGTTCCGTCTGTGATGACCGCCACAAGATTATGGCGTCTGGTGTACTTGTAGGAAAGGTCAACATCCTTCCGGATTTCAAGACACGGTTCCGCTACGCCCGGGGTATATGCCACCGAGAGTTCTTCCTTGTTTGATATGGGGGCTCTGGAAATGACTTCGATCTTTCCTGCCCATTCTTCGTGCTGTTTTAATGCAAATTCTTTCTTGTCCATTTTTAAGGGAATACCCCTCTCTTTATATTTACCGCTCTCAGTCCATGACTGTGGCGATATCTTCAAGATAATCGGTTATGGCAAGGTGCTGGGGACATGCGCCCTCGCACTGCATGCACTTGATACAGTCGGAAGCCTTTCCGACGCCCTTCGTGCACTCTTCGTACATTGCACGGCTCTTTGCCGTATTTTTGAAAACGATCTCTTCGTTTCTTGCGGTAAAGATCTCGGGGATCGGAATCCGCATGGGACATCCGTCCGTGCAGTAGTGACAGCCCGTACACTTGATATTGTCTACCTGCATAAGGGCAAACTGGGCTCTTCTGATTGTAGCCTGCTCGCTTTCGCTCAGAGGCTTAAAGTTTCTCATGTAGGAAAGGTTGTCTTCCATCTGTTCGATATTCGACATACCCGAAAGTACGGTAATGATACCGTCAAGGCTTGCCACATATCTGATGGCCCAGGAAGCAAAGGAGGTGTTGGGATTTGCTTCCTTCAGAATGGTCTGAACCTCAGGGATGGGATTTGCAAGAGCACCGCCCTTTACAGGTTCCATAACGGTTATGGATTTGCCGTGCTTTCTTGCTATCTCGTAACAAGCACGGGAAGCAACATTGTCACTCTCCCAGTCGGCATAGTTGATCTGAAGCTGGATAAAATCCACCTCCGGATGCTCTGTTAAGAGTTTCTCCAGGGTCTCCGGCGAATCATGGAAGGAAAAGCCGAAGTACTTGACCAGGCCCTGAGCCTTCTTTTCTTTAACAAAATCCCATATTCCGTAGCTGTCATACTTAGGGATGTTTCCCTGTGACAGAGCATGAAGCAGGTAGTAGTCAAAATAGCCGCAGCCGAGTCTCTTTAAACTTATCTCGAACTGCTGCTTGGCAGACTTTTCGTCTGCTGCCGCACCCGCATTCAGTTTGGTGCATATGGTGAATTTGTCTCTGGGATAGCGCTTAACAAGCGCCTCGCAGGTGGCTTCTTCGGATTTGCCGCCGTCATAGACGTAAGCGGTATCAAAATAGGTGCCGCCGGCCTCGATAAAAAGGTCTACCATTTTCTTGGTAGTCTCGATATCGATCTCTCCGTCCTTCTTGGGCAGTCTCATCATTCCGAAGCCGAGTTTGAATACTTCTTTGCCAAAATAATCCGACATAATTTTCCCCTTTCTTATGTGAACACAGACAACATTCAACCCGCCGTGGCGGAATAATACACTTACTTGGAATTATAAGGTTACGCCGTTTTTCTCAAGAAGAGCCTGAGCAGATTCAACCGAATCGATACCGGTCTTGTTCTTGATGGGCGCAAATTCTTTCTCTCTTACAACTTCGAAAGGCAGGCAGCTGTCGGACATGTGAATCATGTCAAGCACCAGCTGTTCAAACTTGTGGCCGTTGGGTTCCTCGGGCTTTACAAGGTTGCCGTTTTCGTCAATGTAAGGGATCTTCTTGTCAACCACGTGATAAGGAAGACTGGTCTTAACGATCTCTTCAAGAGAGGAAACGTTAAAGAGATAATTCAGGATAACACCGAAATTATATACTCTTTCGCCGCGCTCGTCGACTTCATCACGCATGGAATCCGTAAGCTCATAATACTCAACGACGGAGGGTCTTCCGTCTTCAAGGCACACAACACCCACCTTCTCATCGGGATGGTTCTTTCTGACAACCTTGGCGCCGATATCACGCTTGTTTAAGATGGTTGCACCGATAAATACGGGATCGCAGATGTACTGAAGTACGTTGTCAACTGCGAAGACATTAAACCATTCTATCCCGTTTTTCTTTACATCGTCAATAACTTTCGAACGGATCATTGAAAGGAACCATCCGCCGTTACCGTTGGGGCTGGTGGATACCTTGGATTTGCTCTCAAGGAAAACCTTGCCGTTCATATCGCAGCAGGGCGCCATGGCCTGCTTAAAGAAAATGACCTGATCCTTGGGATACCCGAAAAAGTTTTTCTCGTTGAAGAAAGAAACGGTAGCCTCGTAGTTTAAGTCGCTGGTCATAACGTAGAGCCTGATGTAGCGGCCAATCCTGTCAACAACCTTCATCATGTTGTTTATAAGGCATTCAAAGATATATAAATCTCTGGTCTTTCCGATGTTGAATACGCCCTTGGGAGCATCGGATCCGAGTCTGGTGCCCATACCGCCTGCGAGCAATACAGCTGCGACCTTTCCTGCCTTTAAGGCCTCGATACCCGCTTTTTCATACTCATCTTTATGTTTTTCGATCTCCGAAAGTTCCAGGGATTCAAGGGGTGTGATCTTTCCCCTCTTTAAAACTTCATTGCTTTCGCTCAAAGCAGAAAGCACGTCAAAATCCAGTTCTTCTATCTGAGCCTTGAGTTTGTCTGCTTCTGCGGGTGAAAGCTCGTCCACATACTTAAGCAGCTGCTCCTGGCCGTATTTCTTGACTTTCTCTATTGCATTCATGGTACCTTTGTACTCTCCTCTCAAAAATGATCGTAATAGATCGCTTTTGCCATTTTCTCGGCAGCTTCTTTGCCGGATATGGCTTCAATGATTTTAAGTGTAAAATCAACGGCCGTTCCCGCGGAACGTCCCGTGATTATCTGCCCGTCCCACTCTGCGGGCGCCCCCGTTACTTCTGCGCCTTTAAGCTCCTTTTCGTATCCGGGGAAGCAGGTTGCACGCTTTCCCTCTAAAACTCCGGCGCGTCCCAAAATGGAAGGTGAAGCGCAGATTGCCGCCACAAATTTCCCTTCCTTCGGGAATTTCTTAACATATTTCATAAGCGCATCGCACTTTTCAAGGTTTGTGTGCCCCGGCCCACCCGGAAGCACAAGAACGTCATAGCTTGAAAAGCTTACTTCGCTTATGCAAAGATCCGCTTTGATCTCAACGCCGTGAGAACCTCTCACATGATGCGAATGACTCACCGAAACAGTCTCCGTATCGTAACCTGCGCGTCTCAAAATGTCCACCGCAGTAAGTGCTTCGATCTCTTCGAATCTTTCCCCAAAAAGAACACCTATACGCATGTTAACCCTCCTGAAAATGTATAATTTCCCACGTTTCGATTATACAGGAATTGCGTGATAAATTCCACCTGTGATATACTTTTTTTAAGAAAGTTAAAAATATAATCCAGAAATGAGAAAGGTAAGTTTAACGGGTATGGAGATAGAGCGAAAATTTCTTACAAACTCGGAAAGTTTTGATTACGGAAAGTACCCTTACATAGTTTTGGAACAGGGTTATCTTTCCACCAATCCCGTCATCAGGATCAGAAAATCCGACGACAATTACTATCTTACCTACAAGGGCGAAGGCCTGATGGCAAGGGAAGAATACAATCTCCCCCTGACCAAAGAAAGCTATGAACATCTGCTTAAAAAATGTGACGGCGTCATAATCCGTAAACGCCGTCACATAATACCCTATGAAAAATATACCGTTGAACTTGATGTTTTTTCGGAACCCTTCGCCCCTTTGGTTATGGCAGAGGTGGAATTTGAATCCGTTGAAGAAGCAAATTCCTTTGTTCCTCCCGCCTGGTTCCTCAAGGAAGTCACCGAGGACAAACGGTATCATAACTCTAACATGTCAAAGGGAGAGATTCCTCCCGCTTATCTTGCGTAGAGTTCTTTATACTTTCTCATCTTTTCGGCGAGGGCTTTTGTGAGCGCTCCCCTTTTCATCCGCCAGACCCAGTTTCCGCCGAGGACCGAAGGCACGTTGATGCGGGCTTCATTCCCCAGTCCCAGCCAGTCCCAAAGCGGGATTATGCAGGTATCGCAGACCGAAGAATATGCCGCGCGGATGAAGACTTCATCGATATTTTCAACGGTGACCCCGCCAAAATAATCATCTATGTGCTTTGCAACATGCTTGTCTTCCTTAAGGCACCGTTTATACCAGCCCTTAAGGGTTTCGTTGTCATGGGTCCCCGTGTAGATGACGGAATTTTTCGAAAGATTGTGGGGAAGATATTCGTTGCCTGCGTCCCCTCCGAAGGCAAATTCAAGCACCTTCATGCCGGGATAACCGGTCTTTTTCACAAGCTCTCTTACGCTGTCCGTCAAGAATCCCAGATCTTCCGCAATAACATCGATGTCCCCGAGTTCTTTTTTAAATACGGCGAAAAGCTCGTATCCCGGGCCCTGTCTCCACTCACCGAACTCTGCGGTCTTATCTCCGTATGGAATTGCATAAAAAGCATCAAAGCCCCTGAAATGGTCGATTCTAACCACATCGTAAAGTTTAAAGCAGATGCGCATGCGGCTTACCCACCAGGAATAGTCACTTTCTCTGTGTTTGGCCCAATCGTAAAGAGGATTTCCCCAAAGCTGGCCCGTGGCGGAAAAAGCATCCGGAGGGCACCCCGCAACGGCCTTCGGAACATAATCCCCGTCAAGATCGAATAACTCGGGATTTGCCCACACATCCGATGAATCGTAGGCCACGTAAATGGGGATATCGCCTATGATCTTTACCCCGTGATTTCCTGCGTACTCTTTAAGTGCAAACCATTGTTTGAAAAAGTAAAACTGCGTGAATCTGTAAAAGTCCGCTTCTTTTTCGCATTTTTTTGAATAAGCTTCCAAGGCTTCGGGACGTCTCATTCTGATGCCATCATCCCAATTATCCCATGAAACGCCGTTGAAGCTGTCTTTTATCGCCATAAAGAGTGCGTAGTCATCAAGCCAGAAGGCATTTTCTTCGCAGAATTTAACGTACTCTTCGCTGTCCTTTAAGTTCATGCGCTCAAAGATCAGGCGCAGAAGACCCATTCTTTTTTCGTAAAGTTTCTCGTAATCGGCCTTTTCACCTGCCCCGCAGGAAAAAGCATCGCACTCCGATCTTTCGACAATCCCTGCCTTGATAAACTCGCTTACATCGATAAAATAAGGGTTTCCCGCAAAGGTGGAAAAGGACTGATAGGGCGAGTCCCCGTAACTGGTGGGTCCCATGGGAAGGATCTGCCAGTAGTTTTGGCCCGCGGATTTAAGAAAATCCACAAAATCATATGCTTCTTTTGAAAAACACCCTATGCCGTAGTCCGATGACAAAGAAAATATCGGCAGCAATACTCCGCAGGTTCTCATAGTTTCCCCTTTCAGACGTTTATCAGTCCATCTTGGGCAGTTTCCAGATGTCTTTGCTGTATTCCTCGATGGTGCGGTCGGATGAAAAATAACCGGCCTTTGCGATGTTCACAAGCATCTTTCTCTTCCACAGCGAACGCTTTTCGTAATCTTTAAATACCCGGTCCTTAACCTTTATGTATTCCTCAAGATCGATGAGGGTCATGAACCAGTCTTTGTTCAAAAGCTCGTTATAGAGGCGGGTAAGGACTTCCTTCTGACCCACCTTTAAGCAGCGGTCGCTTACTATGAAATCCACCGCTTTCTTTATCACCTTGGATTTCTCGTAATAATCTCTCGAAACGTAATCGGCCTTCTTGTAGTGTTTGATTATCTCGTCGGATTTCTTGCCGAAAATGTAGATATTTTCGGGGCCCACCAGTCGTTCGATCTCCACATTTGCGCCGTCGCTGGTACCCAGAGTCACCGCTCCGTTCAACATAAGTTTCATGTTGCCGGTACCGCTTGCTTCCTTGCTTGCAAGAGAGATCTGCTCGGAAACGTCGCAGGCGGGAATGAGCTTCTCCGCATAGCTTACGTTGTAGTTTTCCACCATCAGAACGGTCATATACCTGTTTGCTTCGGAATCGTTGTTAACGATCTCCTGGAGGCACAGGATCAGGTGGATTATGTCCTTTGCTATGGTATAAGCGGGAGCCGCCTTGGCGCCGAAGATAAAGGTTATGGGCGTTGTGGGAAGGATCCCTTTCTTGATCTCCAAATACTTATTGATGATATACAGGGCATTCATCTGCTGGCGCTTGTATTCGTGCATTCGCTTGATCTGAATATCGAAGATGGAGTGGGCATTTAAACGGATGCCCTCTTTTGCCTTGACATAAGCAACAAGCGCATTCTTTTTGTCCTGCTTTATTTCCGCGATACGGTCAAGGACCATCTCGTTGTCGTAATATTCAAGAAGCCTTTCAAGGAGCATTGCGTCCTTCTTGTAATTGTTGCCGATAAGCTCCGTTAAGTAGTCGGAAAGCTCATGATTGCAGGAAAGAAGCCAGCGCCTTACGGTAATGCCGTTTGTCTTGTTGTTGAACCTTTCGGGGTAGATCTTGTAAAAAGCCTTAAGCTCCGTCTTCTTTAAGATCTCCGTGTGAAGCTCCGCCACGCCGTTTGTGGACGAAGAAAAATGTATGTCGATGTGAGCCATGTGGACACGATTTTCTTTGTCGATGATATGAACGGATTTATCCTTAAAGCGGGCCTTAACGTATTTGTCCAGTTCTTTTATGATGGGCACAAGCTGGGGAACCACCTTCTCAAGATAGGCAAGGGGCCAGGTTTCAAGGGCCTCCGCAAGAATGGTGTGGTTGGTGTAGGCGCAGGTCTTTGACACCACCTCCGCAGCCTCCTCGAAGGTAAAGGCCTTGTCGTTTACCAGTATCCTGATAAGTTCGGGAATGATCAGGGTCGGGTGCGTGTCGTTTATCTGGATGGCACAGTAATCGTACATCCTTCGAAGGTCGTACTGCTTTTCTTTAAGCTCCCGCAAAATAAGCTGAGCCGCATTGGCAACCATAAAATACTGCTGGTAGATCCTTAAGAGATTGCCGTTTTCATCGGAATCGTCGGGATAAAGAAACAGTGTGAGGTTCTTTTCGATATCCGTCTTGTCAAAATCGATTCCCTGCTCGACGATGGACTCGTCCACTGTCTCGATGTCGAATAAGTGGAGCTTGTTTATGCCGTTTCGATAGCCCACAACATCGATATCGTAAAGCTTTGAATTTACCACCCGTTCACCGAAATGCACCGGGAAAGATATACCGGTATCGTGAAGCCAGTTCTTTTTCTCGATCCAGCGGTCCGGCTCCGCTTTCTGCAGGCGGTTCTTGAAGACCTGCTTAAAGAGTCCGAAGTGGTAATTAAGCCCGATCCCGTCTCCCGAGTACCCCAGGGTCGCAATGGAATCAAGAAAGCATGCGGCAAGGCGCCCCAATCCTCCGTTTCCGAGGGAGGGTTCCGGCTCGTACTCTTCTATCGCCGAAAGTTCTTTGCCGTATTTATCAAGAATTTCCTTTATTTTGTTGTAAAGCCCCAGGTTGATGAGGTTATTTGAAAGAAGCTTTCCTACGAGAAATTCCGCGGAAATGTAGTACACCTTCTTTTCGGAACAGATAGGCTCCGAAAGCGATGCCATGTTCTTGGTAAGTTCAAGTAAAAGGTAATAGAGTTCCCTGTTGTCGCAATCCTTAAGATCCTTATTGTATGCTTCCTTTGCACGGGTCTTTAACTCGTTTTCCATGTTTAAAAGCATTACTTCCTGCTGCATTTTGGCTCTGAGACTCATATTATCCTCCGCAAACTGATTAAAATGCCGATGCGGTCATTAACCTAAAACATCGTGGTATTCCGTTTTCCCCACAGTATACCCGCAAAGTACTTTTCTGCCCTTCTTTCCGGACAGAAGCTCCGAAAGTTCCGAAACCGCCGCGGCGGCAACACCTTCGAAATCGATCCTGACGGTGGTCATTCCGTCTGCGGCATATGCCATAAGAGGGATCCCGCCGAAGCCGCAGACATGCTTGAACACGTCCATTTCGGTAAGGGCCTTCATGGCGCCGATGGCACAAAGGTCGGAAGAAGCCACCACCATGCGGTAATCTTCTTTTTCGTTAAAGATGATGTCCCGCGCTTTCTTTTCGCTAAAATCGGCGTTTCTGACCAGTATTTCAACATTCTTGTCGGAAGCGGCCTTTTTCGCACCCGAAAGCCTTTCTTCGGTCTCGAATCTGTCTTCGCTTCCCGCAAGATAGAGGATCCGCTCCACGGGATTGCTTTCAAGCATCGCTTTAACTTCGTCATAAGACGCGGCGCACTGGTCCACACCCACAAAGCTTGTGGAATCGTTCACCGACATATAATTGGTGACCACCTTTTTAAGAGTGGTTACCTTTAAAAGTTCAAGGGCGTTTTCATCATTCTTTGAGAGTCCGAAAAAAACGAGCCCCTTCACATTCCGGTTTCTTAACTGCGTGAGAGTTTCTTCCACGCTTTCATTTCTTAAAACGGACGTATACAGGGTTTCCGCGTCCAGATTAAGTTCCGAAGCTTTCTTAACCGCGCCCGATAAATACTGCACATTTATGCCACCCTTAACTTCGGGATCGTCATCGTTTATGACGATTCCTATCTTCGCAGGCTGCCTTGCGGAAATGGCGGAGGCTAAAGACCCCGGCACAAAACCCAGCTCTCTTATGGCTTTGTTGACTTTTTTCTTCATGGCTTCACTTACGTTCGGATAGTCGTTTACGACCTTCGATACGGTAGATACCGCAACACCCGCACGTTTTGCAACATCTTTGATACCTATCATGATTTCCTCCCGTTATTAAATTGTAGCCGGAATGAATGAATCACATTCAGTCCGAAAATTTAACTATAATCAAGCCATTCTCAATCTTTACAGACCCATCGTCGGGATATGAAGGCATTGCCTTAAATGCCTCGCTTTCCATAAGCTCTGCCGTGGGATAGACCTCGTTATACTTAAATCCCAGGAAAAACTTGAAGAAATTTGCCCTTCTTTCTTCGCCGTTCATTACATACCCGGTGTTATAAGCTCCCGGCAAGGCATCCGCGTACCTTAACTCCCAAAGTCCCGACGTATCTTCATATTTGCCCGCAAATACAATAGGCATCATGTTATCGTACCCTTCCAAGCTGCGAATCCTGCCTGCAAGGGACGAAAACTCGAAATACGCCTGGTCGTAATGGATGTTGTAGCCAAGATAAGCCATGTTCGCATATTTTACATACAAGAATACCACGAGCATCAACACGGCCTGTACCACCCGAACCCCGATCATCGTTACCTTCGCTTTCTTTTCGCAGACACGGTCCAGAATGAGCATGGGAGCCGCAAGCATAAAGAAAGCGGAATAGCACATAAGTGTATAGATTCCGTCAAGGAAACCTGCGCACATCAGGTTTATCAGGAAGATTGCAAAGGGTATCAAAAGCGTGAGCCCTGCGATAAACACGATGTTAAGCGGTTTTTTCTTTAAACGGGTAACGATCAGATAAACAAGGCCTGCCGCAAAAAGCACCCAGGCGGCAAGCACTATGCCGTTTAAAAACTTATAGGGAAAAATATAGTAATAATCATTCGTCAGTGTCTTAAAGAAATCGGTGTAGCATTTGCCGAAGGCATTTACCAGGCTTTCAAGGGAATAATTGCCCATGCTGCTTAAGTTCTGGTAATCGGTCATTTCCACATGTTTAACGACGACAATGATCTTATTTACGATAAAATAAAGAACAAGACCCGCCACCAGCATTGTAAGCTGTTTAACGGCAAGGAGGATACTCTCCTTAAGGGGCTCATCCGACAAAAGTTTCATAAAGAAAAGGAAAAACACAAATGCGGCCAGAAGCCCGAAGTAAGCCTGATAGATGCCGATGGACCCGCAAAGCGCAAAAATACCGAAAATAAAGCCGTATTTATATTTTACGGACACAAAGAAACCGAGAGCCGCAAGGAATATCCCGAAAGCATAAAAGGGTGCGGTGGCCATATACGAAAGAGTCGCGGTGGTTACGGGAAATACCATGAACAGAATCATGAACAGGTATTTAAGAAGCTTGTTCCCGATCTTAAAGGGCTCCGCAAAAAGCAAAATCGCAAGGGAAATAAAGGAAACATAAATAAGTCCGCTGAGCCAGGGCATGGAATAGCAGCCGTCTATGCGAAACATGAAATTTCCTATCATGGTATGAAACCAGCGTCCGAAATCATAGCCGCTTCCGTGGTGGAAGATCGATATAAACTCGTCCTTGTTGGGGCTGTAGGAAAACATTATATATCCGTGAGCGATAAGACCCGCGATAAAGGGAATCAGCGCTTCTTTAAGATCTATTCCGAATTTTTCTTTGACGTACTTCATCTCGAAACTCCTTTTGAAAGTATTGTACCACAAATTTTCCGAAGTCATACAAAGAACTTTTCTTAAGACACAAAAAAGGCCCGCCTGCGGGCGGGCCTTGATGGTTTATGGAATTAATCCACTTTCTGTCCCTTTTCAAGGGCAAGGGTCTTGGTGGTAATATCGCATACTTCCGAAGGTCCGAAGTACTGGATGGCACCGGGATAGGTGAAGCTGGTCTTAACTGCCCACTCATCTCTGTGTGCGGCAAAATACTTGAAGGGAGCGCCCTCAAGCTCTACAAGAGCCTTTCTGATAACAGGCTTGTCTTCACCGTTTCTTCTTTCCATGTTCATCATCTTGGTGATGGGCATTCCGCCTGCAACCCACTCTTCTGCGGGCTTGGAAAGGTTTGATACCTTTGAAAGATATCCGGTATAACCGTACTGGATCAGCATAAATGCATTGTATCCAAGGGAGTAGCAGTAGTCTGCATCAAAGTTTGAAGGGAATGCGCAACGTCCTTCGTATCCGAAGAAGTGATGAAGGGCTGCAAATTTACCCTTGTAGCTGCCTGCCGCTTTTCTCTTTGCAAGCTCGTTCTTTACCATTTCGGAGAAGAGCTTCTCGGACTCGATAAGGGAAACCTGAACGTTACCGTGAGGATCTCTTTCAAGGAACAGCTGCTGCTGTACGAACTGAGGAAGGATATCAAATACCTTGAAAGCTT
>Ga0129306_1002251_pt1 | contig 17879 bp, 14 predicted proteins | sample P827metagenome_FD_94438 | JGI IMG/M metagenome (GOLD analysis project Ga0129306, IMG submission 94438) | Capybara group fecal microbial communities from Wisconsin, USA - P827 metagenome | ecosystem: Host-associated > Mammals > Digestive system > Large intestine > Fecal | place: USA: Wisconsin... | reverse complement strand
AATGGCTTGCTTATTGGCGGTGAGTATGACCATTATGTCATAAGTGTAAAAAATCATCTCAGTGATTTGAAGGCCCAAAAGGAAAAAGCTCAAAGGGAAGCTCAAGAAAGGGCTAGGCAATCTTCAAGCTCTTCTTCAAGTTCCAGCTCCAGTCATAGTCATTCAAGCTCTTATGATAGTTATGATGGTGCTGAAACCTGTCCATACTGTGGAAGCGAAGCTGTTTATTCATCAGGAAATGGGTATAGATGCGCTGAATGTGGAAACTATATATCAAATCCAGATGACTTGAACTTGAATTACGAAGAGGGGTATTATGAATTAACACTCCCTTCGTTTATTAATTCTATAAATAAGGTTTAGGATATGCGTTCCCTTCGTTTATTAATTCTATAAATAAGGTTTAGGATATGCGTTCCCTTCGTTTATTTATTCCATAAATGAAGTTTAATAGTAAATTTCAAATTTACTATTTTCTATTTTTCATTTATTGAAATCACAGCTGTTCCATCCATCTATTTTTTAAAAATAAGCAAATTAATTTTCATACTTTTTCAATAGCTCTCTATAATTTCCGATTTGCAATTCAAGACTGGTTATTGTAGCATTATTGTCCTTAGCCAATTGCTTTGCGGAATCAATCATTTCCTCAATTGTCTTGTCCTGCTTTTCTATGATTGAATCCTTTTGAGAGAGGAGATTGTCATAGGTTCTTGTTATCTTCTTAAGTTGCAATTCCAAGTTGTCGGTATTGCTTTTTACCTGCTCCTTATAGTCATTGATTAGGCTTCTGAGATAGTTTATTTGATCCTGCTTGTCATCAATGATAGCCATTTTCTCATTGATCTTCTTCTCCAAGTCATCCATCTCTTTCATTCTGGACTTTTCATAGTTGATTTCATTCTTCAGCTTCAAATCAAGCTTTTCCTTTTCAAACTTGTATTTAATGAGTGTGTTATTAAGAGCAGTGATCTTTTTATCTTTTTCATCTATCTTTTGGCTGTATTCATCGATTTCGACGCTTTTCAATTCCAAATCATTTCTAATGTCTTCTATTTTTTCATCTTTCAATGACAATTCATATTTCAATTCCTGAATCTCTTCATTTTTGATTTCAAGCTGTTCTTTCAATTCATTAATTTCTTTAATTAACTTCTTATTGGAATTGTTTTTATTTCTCTTGGAATTGTTTTGTTTTTTTGATGAATTATCAGTCATTTTAAGCCCTCTTAAAATATTAAAAAATAGTTTTTGAATTAAAATAATAAAAAAAGTAAAAAAAGTAAATTAATAGCTAAAAATAGCTATTTAATGTTTTCATTTATTTTGCATACTCAAATGCAGCTATTGCCTGAACAATTTTTGCATCATCTTGAGGTTTGGCCTGCAATTGCAATCCTACAGGAATGCCATCAACTTCACCAGCCTTTACGCTTGCTGCTGGAATACCTGCCAAGTTAGCAATTACGGTAAGAACGTCGTATGCATACATTTCCATAGGTTCTAACTTTTCACCTAATTTGTGTGGTAATTTAGGTACGGTTGGACCTACAATCAAGTCAACGCCTTCAAGCATTTCATTGATTTCATTTCTAATGACTGTTCTTGCTTGAAGCGCTTTTTGATAGTATTTGCCGCTGAATTCCTTTTGTGAAATGTATGAACCCATTTGGATTCTTCTGAGAACCTCTTCACCGCATACCTCTTCGATTCTGGAACCGTATTTTCTTCCATCGTATTTTCTGGTTGCAGAGAAGAATTCAACATAGTTGATAAGATAGTAAGTAGGAAGACAAATGTCGATGTAGTTGAAGCTCAATTCAACAACTTCAGCACCTAATTCCTCTAGTTTTGCAACGGATTCATCAATGATTGCATTGATTTCATCATTGGTGACTTCCTTGAACTGCTTACAGGTAGCTATTTTCATGCCAGCCAATGGCTTTTCAGCATCTTTGACAGATTCAGCTATTTCAGTGAAGTTTGGAGCATCCCATTTTAATGTGGTACATTCGGTTGGGTCATATCCAACAATGGTGTCTAAAGCGAGGGTGATTCCAGTTATGTCACGAGCCATAGGGCCGATTTGGTCTAAACTCATTGACAAGTCAAGCAATCCTTGTCTTGAAACTGCACCATAGGTAGGTTTCATACCCAGCACTCCACAGTGGGAAGATGGGTTTCTGATTGATCCACCAGTATCGGAACCGATTGCAATGTCACACATTTCCGCTGCAACTGCAGCTGCACTTCCTCCACTTGAACCACCAGGGATTCTTCCAGGTGCTGCTGGGTTGTTTACAGCTCCATAGTATGAGGTTTCAGTTGAACTTCCTGCTGCAAATTCATCCATGTTGTTGATTCCTATGATGATTCCATCTTCAGCCTTGATTTTCTTAACTACAGTTGCATCATAGCTTCCGATATAATCCTCTAAGGTTTTGGATGCAGCAGATATGATAAAGTCTTCTACATTTATGTTAGCTTTAATACCAAACACTAAACCAGCAAGAGCTCCGACTTCTTCTCCAGCCTTTATTTTAGCATCAATCTCTTCTGCTTTAGCGATAGCTTCTTCCTTATTTAATTCAAGAAAAGCGTTAATGTCATCGTTCTTTTCTTCAATAACCTTAATGTAAGATTCTACATTTTCCTTTGCAGTAATTTCTTGATTTTTAATTGCATTTAATTTTTCAAGGATATTCATTAAAACACCTTACTTTCTTTTAAAACATTGTAATTATGATTAAGTAATCTTAATAATCAAATTTTATGTTAAATTTTTATCAAATTTATACCAAATTTTTTTATAAATTTTGATAATTTTTTATATAATAATATAATTATATTTTTCAAGTTATATAAACTATTAGTTATAAAATAAGGAATACAAATATATATTTTTCCAGTTGTATAAACTATTAGTTATAAAATAAGGAATACAATATCTCATTGCATATTTTCCAATGCTTTCAATGCCTTTTTAGACCACTCAGCATCCATTATCATAGCCCTGCCAATGCCAATCAGGTCGCAGTATCCCTCTTTCAGCAGATTTTCAGCATCTTTTGCTTTTTTCACTCCTCCAGTAAGAATCACTGGCACGGAAGATGCTTCCTTAGCTATTTTACTAAGTTCCTTAAAGTATCCTGGCTCTCTGCTATATGGATTTTGAAATCTGCAAAGACCGCCGCTAATGTCAATCAAATCCACTCCAGAATCTATGAAAGATCTGACAGCTATTGGGATTTCATCTAATTTGCTTCCACCTTCCCAATAATCATAAGCGCCAAAACGAATGGCCACAATATAGTCTTCACCTACAGACCTTCTAACTTCCTGAATGATTTCATTAATCAATCTCAAGCGATTTTCAAGATTTCCACCATATTCATCAGTTCTTTTGTTTGTGAGGGGGGAATAAAAATGATTTAATAGGTATTCGTGAGCGGCATGTATTTCAACACCATCAAAACCCGCTTTCTTGGTTCTTATGGAGGCATTTTTAAAATCATCTTTAACTTTTTCAATATCCTCTTTTGTCATATTGTTTACATTTGATTTATCATATGCAATTGATTGAGGCCTGGCATGATTCAATTGAGCTATTGCAAAACATTTTTCATTGTGAATGGCATCTGTCAATTCTTTAAAGCCATCTATAACGGAATCATCTGCCATTGAAAGCTGCTTTTTACTTGACTTGCCTTCTAAAGACACATATGCATGTTCAACTATTACAAGCCCAGTATCTTCAGCCCTTTTTCGATAATATTCTATTAAATCGGTTGATACCCTCCCATCATCACTCATCTCTCTTGCCATGGGAGGCATGACTATACGATTCCTAAGGGTTATATTTTTTAATTTAAATTCTTCATTGAGAAACATTATTTCACATTCTTAAATTCGGTGGCCATCATTAAAAATAATTCTTTTAATGCCCATTCAATAATTTAATATATCATTAACTTTAAATTAATATTAATTGTTTATCTTTTTAAAAATTGTGATGTAAGTGGTTTAAATGACTAAAAAAGCTATTGTATTCGATAACTCTGGAACATTGTTGGAGCGGTTCAGGGTTATTAAGGATGTGTCCACAGGAGAATTGATCACTCATGTAAACTCTTTGGACTTGATTGACACTTGCTTGAATGCTGCACTTGTAGTTCTTCAATTCAATACAACTCGTCTAAAGGACTTGAATCCAAACACTTTAATCAGTGACTTTGTATTGGAAAACAATATAGACTTTGACATAAGCTATTATTCAACAGATGTTACAAAAGAGGAAATCACAGCTATTCTTGAGAAGGATACTGCGGTCATCAAGGACATTACAGACACTTTCCCCCTATTGAAGGAAAGGGTGCCTCATATGGAATTGTGCAATGGTTCAGCTGTTATCATAGACATTGCAGAAGAGAGAATAGCTTATACAATCACATCTGCAGGCCAATTGTTCGGTGGTGTAAAAGACACTATAGCTAAGCTTCAGGATAATGATATAGATGTTTTCATAGCTTCAGGTGATAGGTCTGGAGCAATCAAAAGGCTTGCAAACATCACTGGAATACCAGAAGACCATGCATTTGCAACTGCAAGCACTCATAGAAAAGCTGAAATTGTCTCAAATCTTCAGGATGAAGGCTATAAGGTCATGATGGTTGGTGATGGCCCAAATGACATTTTGGCATTTGAGCAAGCTGACCGTGCTGTTTTAACAACTGAACAGAAAGATGGCGATTTTCCAGACAAATTGAAAGGGTATGCTGATTTTGTAATAGAAGACATTTCAGAAGTTCTTCAAATAGATTTTTAGATTAGCTTTTAGACTAGCTATTTTAAGTTTTTATAGCTAGCTAAATTATTATTTCTTCTTAACTAATTTTCATTAATTTTTTAATCTTTACTTGTTTTCACTCAAGAAATCCTCTATTACCTTTTTGCTTCTCATCACATTATCGAAATTATTCAATTCAATGATTCCATTTTTCACATGTTTCAATAGATTCAAGTCAAGTGTTCCGTCACCAATGGCTTGATGCTTATCCTTTATTCCATCATTGTCATTGATGTGGTTATAGAGAATGTTTGGTATCTTAAAGAAGCTCAATTGATCTTCACATGTATTTACATGGCCTAAGTCTATTGTAATGTTGCAGCCGGTCTCATTGGTAAGGTTTTCCAATTCATAAGCACGGTTTCCAAGATAGGAAAAGCGTTCTGGCATGTTTTCTATGGATATTTTTGCTTCCTTATCCTCTGCATATGCCACCAGTTCATGAGTGGATTCAGTTAAGAGTTCAAGTGCCATATCCCTTAGATACTTTTCAGGTCTTCCTATTTTACCTGGATGGGCTGTTATGCCTATTGCACCTATCTCATCTGCAAGGTCAAGGCAATCCTTGGTCTGTTTCACTGACTCCCTGCGTATTCCTGGGTTAAGGCTTGCAAGGTTTATGTCAACGTTTACTGCATGCATGTAGATGTCCAAGTCATATGAGTGAAAGACTTCAGTGATTTCCTTATTTCCAAGCATTTCATCAGGTCTGTATGGGCCTTCAGCCAATAGTTCAACACTATCAAATCCATTTTCAACTGCTATATCAAGCATTTCATTTACATCTTTCATGAAAAGTGAAAGAAGTGAAAATCCTAATTTCATTTCAATCCCCGTGTTAAATTTTAGTATTAGCTATTTTAAAAATAAATGTTAAAATTATTTTTTTCTTAATTGATAGATAATGGAATCATTAAGATTCTCATTACCTACCAATTCCTTTGATTTATTGATGTTATGTGGATAATCATAAATTTGATAATTAATTATCTTACAAATGATTAAACAATGTCCATATTTCAGGATACTTTTCAGCTATTGCAGCATCTATCAAGTCTGATGCTTCACTGCTTATGCTGAATTCAGGTTCGGTTTTTCTCAAGTACCTTAGTACGGCTGCTGATCTTGCAGACCATAAAGTGATTCTTGGATTTTTTTCTACAGTTTCGATGACTTCATCTATCAGTTTCTCTTCTTTTTCAGAAAGAAGACTACCAACTTCTTTTAAATCATCAGAAGCTTCAATAATTTCACTACTTGTATCAGTTTCTTCATTTAAATTAACTGTAGAATCAATATTTTCTACACTTTTTTCTGAACTGATTTTTTCTTCAGTTTTTATCTCATCATCTTCCACTTTTTCATCGTCATTGAAGAAAACATTTGTGTACTCGGATGAGTCTTTAGGTTTTTCATCTTCAACATCTGCTGATTTTTCTAAAACTTGAAGTTCATCTTCACCATCAAATTCCTCTTCAACTTCTTCCACCAGTTCTTCAAATGTTTTTGACTCATCTTCGGATTCCCTTAATAAATCTTCAAGACTAATGCCCTCTTCGACTTCTGTCTCTTCGATCTTTGGAATCAATGAATCCAATCCTCTTCCTAATCCTGTATTCTTTTCCTTTTTAGCCATTTTACCAAACCCTTTCGTGTTTAAAATTTAAAATTTAATTATAATTCATAATCATCAAAATCATTGTTCTAAATCAATATATCCTCTCTTTATTTTCCATCTCTTTCCAATATTTCCTTAGCAAGTTTCAAGTAAGCTATTGCTCCTTTACTTTCTGGATCATAGACAATACATGGTTTTCCATAACTAGGAGCTTCTGCCAAACGTATGTTCCTTGGAATTACTGTATTGAATACATATTCCTTGTCCTTGAAGTATTTTTTTAGTTCGGAATAGACTTCCCTTCCTAACCTGGTTCTTGCATCATACAGTGTTAGAAGTATTCCCTTGATAGGTGTTGGGCTTCTTAATCTTGTTTCTACTAGCTTGATTGTGTTCATCAAATCAGCAAGCCCTTCAAGTGCGAAGTATTCTGCTTGGATTGGTATCAATACGCTGTCTGCAGCTATCAATGAATTTATTGTAATTATTCCAAGAGATGGTGGCAAGTCTATAATAATGTAATCAAATATGCCTTTAATCGGTTCAAGCAAGTTCTTTAAAGCTATATGATAGTTTGCTTCCTTGCTCAATTCCACTTCGATACCGCTTAAGTCGATATTGCTTGGAAGTATGAATAGGTTTTCGATTTTTGTAGGAATTGTAGCTTTTTGAACACTGCATTCGTTTACTAAAGCTGTGTATACTGTTTTCTTGATTTCTGTTTTATTTATTCCAAAACTTGTTGTAGCGTTAGCTTGCGGATCCATATCAACTACAAGGACTGCCTTTCCCATTGCTGCAAGTGATGTTGCTAAATTCACTACAGTTGTAGTCTTTCCACATCCGCCTTTCTGATTCATTACGGCAATTGTTTCTCCCATTATATTAATTCTCCTTAGTATTTTTTCTAAAATAAAGTGATTAAATTTTATAACTTATAATGAATAACTTAGTAGTTTTTTCTTTTCACTTATTAGTGATTACTTACTAGTTATTACTTATATATTATAATTTATAAGTTATACTATATAAGTTTTAAGTTATATCTTATTACTTTTACTTTATAATTTATCATTTATAACTTTTTACTTTTAAGTTATTTCTTATATTTTATAAGTTATTAGTTATAACTTATAACTTATAACTAAAAATTATTATAAAAAATAAGAGAAATATAAGAAAAAATACCTAAAAAATACATAAAAATAGGTGAAAATATTAGAAATAATTCATCAAAAAGAGAGAGAAGTTATCACTTATAAGTGATAACAAGAGTTTTTATTCGTATAAAATCAGTATTCTATGCAAAAAACAATAAAAATATAAGAAAATAAGGGAATGGAAATCTATTTGGAGTTTTCCATAGATCCATCCATATAACTTGCGTAACCTTTAAAGTCCATTAAACCATGGCCAGAGAAGTTAACAACAATAGTTTTCTCTTCACCAGTTTCCTTACATTTTTTAGCTTCATCAATAGCTGCCTTGATTGCATGGTTTGTTTCAGGTGCTGGAATGACTCCTTCGCACATTGCAAACATTTTACCTGCTGCAAATACATCTCTTTGGTGAACAGCTACAGGTTTGATGTAGCCTAAGTCTCTAAGCAAGGATACTTGAGTGTTCATACCGTGGTATCTAAGTCCACCTGCGTGTACGGAAGGAGCAACGAAATTGTGTCCTAATGTAAACATCTTCAAGAGTGGAGTGAATCCAACTTCATCACCAAAGTCGTATCTGTATTCACCTTGAGTCAAGGTAGGACATGCAGAAGGTTCTACAGCAATGAATTCAGTGTCAGAATTGCCTTGGATCTTGTCCTTAATGAATGGGAACAAGGATCCACCAAAGTTACTTCCTCCACCAACACAAGCAATCATTGTATCTGGCTCTTCTTCAACTTTTTCAAGCTGCAATTTAATTTCCTGACCGATTGTAGTTTGATGCAATATAACGTGGTTCAATACACTTCCTAATGTGTATTTTACCTTTTCATCAGTTAAAGCATCCTCTACAGCTTCAGAAATTGCAATTCCAAGGGAACCTGGAGTGTCTGGATGTTCTGCAAGAACTTTTCTTCCTACTTCTGTATGTTCACTTGGGGAAGCATGAACCTCTCCATCATACAATTGCATGATAGTTTTTCTGAAAGGCTTTTGATCGTATGAAACCCTTACCATATAAACGGTACAATCGATTCCCATCATGGAAGCTGCAAGGGATAAAGCAGTACCCCATTGTCCTGCACCGGTTTCTGTGGTAATTCTTTCGATTCCTTCCTTTTTAGCATAGTATGCTTGAGCTATTGCACTGTTAAGCTTGTGACTTCCGGTAGGGGATGTATCTTCCCGCTTATAATAGATTTTTGCGGGCGTATTAAGCTTTTCTTCCAATCCTCTTGCTCTACATAAAGGAGTAGGTCTTCCTAATCTTTGGTAGAGTTCCCTTACTTCTTTTGGGATACTAATGTATCTGTCAGTAGCGAACTCTTGATTAAGACACTCGTTTACGAATATTTGAGGCAATGTGCCTATTTGATCTTTTCCTTCACTGTTTTTAGGAGCAGGAAGTTCTACAGGTAAATCAGCGTTAATATTGTACCATTTGGTTGGTACTTCGTCATTGGATAAATCAATTCTATATTGCATAATATCACTTTTTGTTTTTTAAATAATCTATTGTAAAAATTTTTTAAGAATGTCCTTTAATCATTCTGTACTAATATTATGTATAATGTACTATATAAAGCTTTGTAGTACATATTTGTACATTAAAGAACTTAAATATTAATCTCTTTAAGTTATATTTCTACCATTATTTTTAAGAAAAAACAAATATTTAGGCATTATTTTTCAATTTAATGATTTTTATTCATTTTTTCATCAATTCAAAAAAATTTAAATATTTACAAAATAAATAAAAAACTATGAAAATTTTAGCTATTGATGTAGGAACCGGTACTGAAGACATTCTATTGTATGACAGTGAAAAAGAGATTGAAAATTCAATGAAATTGGTCATCCCTTCTCCTCATTTAACCATTGGCCAGATGATATCCGAATGCGAAAGTGACATTTACTTTGACGGCGTCATTATGGGTGGGGGAAAGATCAAGGATAGATGTCTTGAACATATGGAAAAAGGATATAAAGTTGCTTTTGAGGATTTGGCAGCAAGAACAATCCGTGACAATATAGATCAAGTAAAGTCATATGGGTTTGAAGTTGCTGAAGAAAATGCTTATGAAAAGGATTCTGCCTATTCAAATTATACAAAAATTTCTTTAAAAGATGTGGATGTAAACCATTTGATTGACATATTCTCTTCATTTGACCTAGACTTGAAGGTTGATGAGCTTATAGTGGCTGTTCAAGATCATGGATACAGTGAGGATATGGGGGATAGGGACTTCAGATTCGAGAAAATCAAGGAAAAGCTCCCAAAACCTATGGAGCCTGAAACATTTGCAATGGAGGCAGAAGAAGTTCCTGAATACTTTACAAGGATGCAATCTGTAATAAAGTCATTAGCTAAAGATAATCCTGAATTTAAACCGGTTCTCATGGATACAAAATTTGCATCAATCGCTGGAGTATGCTACGATAAGGAAGTTCTAAAGCTAAACAGCTTTGTTGTTATGGATATAGGAAACGGCCATACTACTGTAGCATCCATTGAAGACGGTAAAATACAAGGGGTATTCGAGCACCATACAAGAGATTTAACCCCTCAAAGACTCGAAGAACTCGTTTTAGCCCTTGCTGACGGAACAATTAAGCATGAGGATGTCCATGGTGAAGGAGGACATGGTGCATTTGCATTGAATCCTATTTCAAAATTGGAAAAGGTAATTGTTGCAGGGCCAAAAAGAGCATTGATTGAAGGCACTAATCTTGACTATTACCATGCAGCTCCAGGTGGAGATGTCATGATGACAGGAACAGTTGGGCTTGTAAAGTCAATGGAATTCTTAAGAAAAAAATAAACTTATATATTTGTTATAATCATTATAATCAATATAATCATTATAATTATTATAATTTTATAATTATTTTTGATATTATTGAAATATTTTTTATGATAATTTCATATGAATAATATAAATTAATTATAATATAGTTAAATTCAATTTTACATTTAATAATAATTTAATAAAAATCTTATAAAATCAATGTATTTACATACATTTTTTCTTATTTTTCTATTTTTTCTTATCACTTTTATTCTTTATTCAGTAATTTTATTCTAATATTTTCTCATTTCCTAGTTACTTTTTTATTTTTCCTTGCAACTTTTTTCGAATATACAGTAAATTTTTTTTCAAGATATTTTTAGTTTTGTGAAATTTTTCACTGATATTTACGGATATATAAAAAAAGTTTATAATGGATTAATGCTAATATAACAATTGACAATATTAATCAATAGTAATTTTATTTTATACAATAAACGAGGCATAATATGAAATTTGATCCGCATATCCATAGTGTTTATTCAGGTGATTCCCGTTCAGAAGTTATAGATATTTTGATCCAAGCTGAAAAGAAAGGTTTAGATGCTATTGCAATCAGTGATCATAATGAGATAAAAGGTTCAAGGCTTGCTAGGTCTTATGGTGGAAGCATTATTGTAGTTCCATCAATAGAAATTTCATCCGACAAAGGCCATATTTTAGGATTAGGTGTAGATGAAATAATTCCAAAAGGGTTGTCTGCTGTAGAAACTGTAGACCGGATCCATGATGCAGGTGGACTAGCTATTGTTCCTCATCCGTTTTCATATTATAGGCATGGTCTTTTCTGCAAGGTTGACAAGAATCTCGGTGTGGATGGAGTGGAAACAAAAAATGCGAGATACATTTTCGGATACTCAAACAAGCAGGCAGAAACTTTGGCATACAATAAAAGACTTGCAACTTTAGGTGCCAGTGACTCTCATTTTCTCAAATCTGTAGGAGATGCATTCACTGAAGTCAATACCAAGGGAAATGATTCTGTAGATGGAATCCTAAAAGCAATTAAGCATAGACGTTGCAAGGCAATGGGTCATAGGACAAGCAATTTCCTGATAGCTAAGGAAGTCTTTGTAAAAAAAGTCCTTAGAAGATATCCTAAAAGAGAAGAGTAATTGAAATCATAATTGATATGGATATGTGATGATAATATGCCAACTGTAGACACTTTTCTTCCAGATATTATACAAACTACTTTTTTCTCTGGATACACTGTTTTCAATACAATAGTCTATACACTAATTTTAGTGATCTTCATATTGGCAATCATTAAAATGTTTAAGAAGTTGGAGATTGATCCGCTTTCAATTTTCTATTCAATCATTCCATTTATTTTTCTGGGATCTTCAACTCGAGCTTTAGTGGATAATGGAATTCTTCCAAAAACTGTTTTTCTAATCACCCCTGGACTTTACATTCTTGTAGGTTTGATTACAATTCTATCATTCTTATTTTGTATTTACCTATTCAATAAAAAAGGAATTGATTATAGATATTTATTATTTTCATTAGGAGTTATTTTTTCATTGCCTAATATAATATTTTTTTCAAATGTAAATTACACTGCACTCATTAATGTCATCTTGACATGGATGTTGTCATCATTGGTATTTCTTGGGATTGTGTTTTTAGCATTATACATTCGAAACAGTATTTTCAAAAGTGATGATAAGATTAATCTTTCAAAGTTCATTGAAAAAATAAAAAAATATAAAATTAATTTTTCCATTGTGCTTGCACATTTGTTCGATGCATCAACAACATATGTTGCTGTAGAATACTTCAATTATGTGGAACAGCATGTTTTACCAAATGCTATAAATCAGCTATTCGATACATATCTTACATTATTTCCTATGAAAATTATAGTCATAGTTGCAGTATTATACATAATCGACCAATATTTCGATGACTTAACAATCAAAAATCTATTAAAATTAACAGTATTTGTATTAGGATTAGCACCAGGATTAAGGAATATTTTGACATTAATTCTTGGTACTGTATGATTGAAATTTTATGAAAATTTAAAAAATTTTTCTTCAAGTTTCGAAAAATATTTTTTTTCAAATTTTATAATATAAATTTTTAAAAATAGTAAAAAAGATTAAAAAAATAATAAAATGAAAAAAGATGAAAAATAATAAAAAATAATAAAATGTAAAAGATTAAAAAAATAATAAAATGAAAAAAGATGAAAAATAATAAAAAATAAAAAAATGTAAAAGATTAAAAAAATAATAAAATGAAAAAAAGTTTAGCTATTTTTCTCAATAGCCAATAATCTATTGATTGAGTTGATGACTGCTACCACACTTGAAATGATAACGTCCTCTCTAGTAGCTCTTCCTGTTGCCCTATGGCCATCCTTGTCTGAAATCACTACAAAGGTTTCTGCCAATGCATCAGTACCACCACTAACCGCTTCAAGCCTGTACTCTTCAAGGTTGATATCAACGGTTTCCTTAACCAGTGATTTGATTGCACCGATAGCTGCATCAACTGGACCAACTCCTATTTGAGAGGTTTCAATAACCTTTCCTTCAATTGAAAGTCTAACGGTTGCTGTTGCAGATACTGACTCTCCAGTCATTACGCTCATTCCAAGCAACTTGATGTACTCTTTTCCACTGGTACTTAATTCAGTGATTGCAATGGATTTCAAATCCTCATCTGTAATGCATTTACCCTTATCACCAAGTGTCTTTACCTGATTGTAAATGTTTTCGAATTGCTTAGGACTTACTTCTATATTGAACTCTTCCAATTTGGACTTTATTCCAGCATGGCCGGTATGTTTTCCAAGGGCAATTCTTCTTTTGTGGCCTACAAGTTCAGGTGGAATCGGTTCATAGGTTGAGCTGTTTTTCAATATTCCATCAACATGGATACCGGATTCATGTGCGAAAGCATTTTCTCCAACAATTGGTTTTGTAGGAGGCATCTTTATACCTGTAATTGATCCGATGAAATTGGATGTGTCATAAAGTTTGGTTGTGTCTACACCTATGTTTGCACCATAAGCTATCTTCAAGCTGACAACAAGTTCCTCTAAAGAGGTGTTTCCAGCTCTTTCACCGATACCGTTTATTGTACAATGCGCCTGGTTTGCCCCTTCTTCAATCCCGATGATTGAATTTGATACAGCAAGTCCAAAGTCATTATGGAAATGAAGACTGATTGGAACATTGATTTTCTTTCTCAAGATCCTTATTAAATCTCTTGTAGTGGATGGGACTAAAATTCCAACAGTGTCTGGTACATTTATCACATCTGCTCCTGCACCTTCAACGCCTTTGTAGAATTCTATTAGATAATTAAGTTCTGTCCTTGTTGCATCTTCAGCTGAAAATTCAACAGTGAGGCCATGATCTTTAGCATATTCAACCGCTTCAATGGCTTGGTTCAATATCTCTTCCTTGGATTTTTTCAGCTTATAGTCTCTATGAAGTGGGGAAGTTCCAATAAACAAATGTGCATAAGACAAGTCAGAGTCGATCACTGCATCGATATCCTTTTGCAATACTCTTGCAAGACCGCATATGTTAGACTTGAAGCCTAGTTCAACCATTCTTTTTGCAGCCTTTCTTTCACCTTCTGATACAGTTGGGAAACCCATTTCAATAGTGTCCACTCCAAGTTCATCAAGCTTTTGAGCTATCTTTATTTTCTCATCTACAGTTAATGCGATGCCTGGAGCCTGTTCACCATCTCTTAAGGTTGTATCAAAAATTCTGATCTTATCAGGGAGTTTCAGTTCTTCCTTTACATCTTCTATGTTTATTGCATTCATTTTTCCCTATCCTTTTTGATTTAATAAGTATAATCTTAATATAATCTTAATATAATCTTAATATAATCTTAATATAATCTTAATATAATCTTAATTTTTTATTTTTTAGTATTTATTATTTTTTTATCTATTAGTTTATTGTATATTAGTAATTATCCAAAGCTGATTGATAATTTCCATCTAATTTTATATATGGCTCTGCCCTTTTTACCACAACACCTATTCTTTGAAGCTCTTCCAATTTTTTAAATGGCTTGTTTCTGCGTATGGCCATAATCTTCCTTGCAGATTTTGGGCCTATTCCCGGAACTCTAATCAAATGCTTGTATGATGCATAGTTTATTTCTACAGGGAAAATATCCATTTCCCTTGCAGCTAAAATTTTTGGGTCTTCCCTTAAGGATAATTTGTCATCATCATCAAATACAAGTTCCTTAACATCGAATTTATAATCGCTAATTAATGCATCTGCATGATACAATTTAGCGGTTCTATCTGTATTGCAGGATTCCTTTTTCTCAAATTCTGTTCCTTCTACAGGTGAAAATGCGCTGAAGTAGCTTCTTCTCAAGTCCACTTTTTTATATAGGCTTTCCATTCTTTTGAGAATTTCAAGGTCTGTTTCATCATTTGCACCAACAATCAATTGTGTTGTATGGCCGGATTTTGCAAAACTTGGATTCTTTCTTGCTATTTCATTCATCCAATCAAGTCTTTTAAGGATATCCTTATTGTAATCCTTTGTGCTTGTGATTTCATTGAGACCGTCTTTAGTGGCTGCCTCGATGTTGAGACTCACCCTATTTGCCAAGCTCATAGCTCTTTTTATTGAATCCTTTGATGCTCCTGGAATGATTTTCAGATGTATGTAGTCATCATATCCATAGTCTTTTCTTAGTATCCTTGCAGTCTCTATGGTCTTTTCCATAGTGTTGTCTATTGTATCGCCAATTCCTGAACTTAAAAAAAGTCCATTGACATAACCGTTGTTGTAGTAGTGCAGGAATGCTCTTGAAAGTTCTTCAGGACTTAATTCAAGACGAGTGAAATTGCGTTTGCTTTGGTTAATGCAATATTTGCAATCGTTTTTGCACTTGTTTGTCATCAATGTTTTAAATAGAGGTATCTTGCATCCATTATGTCCAGTGGCATGGTAAATCCCAGGGAGATTCACTTGTGAGCTCTTGCTATGGCTGACATAATCGCAGAGATCATATTGTGCGCTATCTGCCAAAACCTGCATTTTTTCTAATGTAGACATAATTCACCTCTTTTAATTTTTAAATATTTGATTTTGTTAAGAAAGTATTTTTCATTTTATAATTTTTATAAATACCCTTTTTTATAAATCTTCTGTTTATTAATATCTATATTAATATTAATAAATCTTATAAATTATAATTATTCTTTTTGTATTACTTTTTTTTCAAAAATCCCTTATTTTTATTATTCTTATCAAAAATCAATTAAAATTTAAAACAATTACTTCTAGAGTTAAGAAAATTTTATATAAAATATATGCTAATGTAATATTATGAAAGTCGTACTAGCTGGAACTGGAAGTGCTGTTGGAAAAACCACTATTTCTACAGGAATAATGAAGGCACTTCAAGATGAAAATGTCCAACCCTTCAAGGTTGGCCCTGATTTTATTGATCCTTCTTATCATACAATTGCTACAGGCAATGTATCAAGGAACTTGGATTCATTTTTCATGGATGAATTTCAAATAATCAATTCATTTGAAAGAGCTTTAAAGATATCCAAATCTAATATGGGAATTATTGAAGGTGTAAGAGGATTGTATGAAGGTATCAGTCCTATCAGTGATATAGGTAATACCGCATCCATTGCAAAGGCCTTAGATGCGCCTGTAGTTCTTCTTATGGATTCAAGAAGCTTGGTGAAAAGTGCAGCAGCTGTTGTATTGGGCTTTAAGGCACTTGACCCTGATGTCCGTATAGAAGGGGTTATCTTAAATAAGGTCAAAGGCCAAAGACATTTCCTAAAGGCAAAGGAGTCAGTTGAAAAGTTGGCAAATGTTCCGGTAATAGGCGGAATTCCAAGAAATGAAGAGATTGCAGTGGAAGAAAGGCATCTTGGCTTGGTCCCTGCTCTTGAAAAGGAAAAGATCAATAGGAATATTGAACTTTGGGGGCATATTGCTGAGGAATATATAGACTTGGATGCTTTAAAGGATATAATGAAAACATCCAGCAAATCAGCTGTAAAAGACAATAAGAATAAAGCCAAAGAATCTATGGAAGATGATTATCATTATGGCCATCGTGTAGATTTATCCATTCATGAGGATGAATTTAATAGGGAACATAATGAGGCAATCAATCTGGAAGTCACCAATGGCTCAAAACCTGGAGAGCTATGGAAAACTGGAAATAAATCTCCTATAAAAATTGGTGTTGCCATAGATGAGATATTCACCTTTTACTATAAGGAAACATTGGAATCACTGGAAGATAATGGCGCTAAGATAGTTCCATTCAGCCCTTATAAGGATGAGGAAATTCCGGATGTTGATGCCCTTTACATTGGTGGAGGATACCCAGAAGTCTTCAAGAAAGACCTATCTCAAAATGAATCAATGTTGAAATCCATCAATAAATTCCATAAGGAAGATAGACCAATATACGGTGAATGTGGCGGATTAATCTATTTATCAGAATCCATTGATGGCTTAGGAATGGTAAATGCAATTCCATACAGCGCTGAAATGACTCCTAGAGTTCAAGGATTGAATTATGTTGTAGCAAGTTCAAATAGGGATAATCTCATATCTGAAAAAGGTGACATTTTCCGTGCACATGAATTCCATTACACTAAACTCAATATTGACAGTACAGATGATCTTGTATTTGATGTACTTAGAGGCAGAGGAGTATTGAATAATATGGATGGAGTCAGCATTGGAAACACTTTAGCTAATTACATTCACATTCATGCTTGTTCATGTCCTAACTTTGCATATAATTTCACTAAAAATATAGCAGAGCTAGACTAAAATTTCATTTTTTTCTTTATCTTTTTTTAAAATTATTGGATTCCAGTTTTAATTTTTTTCATGTTTAATATTTTACATTTTTTCTATTTCCTTGAACTTTTTTTAAAATTTTCTTTTGTATAATGTATACAATTTTTTCATCATTTTTTCCATAATTTTTTTACAATATACAAAATTTTTCAATTTTCGATGAATTTTTTCTCATAAAAAAGTATTACTTCAGGAATCTGGAGGATTTTTTCCATAAAATTTTTTAAATATCAAAATCTATTTTAATTATTTATTTTATTCTAAAACTTGAGTTTTTTTAGTTATATTTTTAAATAACAATAATGAATCTTTATTTTTTTAAAATATTTATTTTAAACTATTATTTTCATCAATTTTTTTAATGCATTTTGTAACTACTTGTAGATACAACGTTAACTCAATGATATTACATGCTATATTTTTGTACATTTATGCATATCAATTCCATATTTTTTTAATCTTTTTCGAAAATCAGAAATTATGGCAAGGATCTTCATATTTTTTTAAAAACAGCATGTTAATATCATTTGAGATTTTTATGATTTTTTAAAAATTTCATTT
>Ga0129306_1002250_pt1 | contig 17884 bp, 16 predicted proteins | sample P827metagenome_FD_94438 | JGI IMG/M metagenome (GOLD analysis project Ga0129306, IMG submission 94438) | Capybara group fecal microbial communities from Wisconsin, USA - P827 metagenome | ecosystem: Host-associated > Mammals > Digestive system > Large intestine > Fecal | place: USA: Wisconsin... | reverse complement strand
GTGTTCCAGCTTCCGCCGTGGATTTCGACGTGTCCGTGCGTGTCGTAGTCTTCGGTCGCGGTGACGATGTTGATCATTCCGGCGGACCCGACGTCTCCGTGGAGGACGTTCTGCGAGCCCTGCAGGATCTCGACGCGCTCGATGGAGCCGAGGCTGACCTGCGAGAGGTTGGGCGCGTTCATGTCGGGGCTGTTGAGGCGCTCGCCGTCGACCATGACGAGGAGGCGTCCGAATCCGTTCTCTCCGTATCCGCGCGGCGCGAGCTGGGTGAGGGCGGGGTTGTTCGCGCCGAGGTGCGCGAAGTCGAGCATGGCGGACTTCTTCTGGAGGAGGTCCGCGAGGTCCCTTGCGCCGCTCGCGGCGATTTCGCCGCGCGTCACGACCTGGACGGCGGACGGCATTTCAGCGGGGGTCTTTCCAATGCGCGAGGCCTCCACGACGACGCGCGGCAGTTCCGCCGCGGCGGATTCGGTCTCGTTAGTTTCGGCGAGCGCGGAAAGCGCCGCCGCCGCGGCGATGGCCGCGGGAATCAGTTTCTTCATCTGTGTTCTTCTTTCCCCCTCTTGCGAGGGTACTTGAGGTTGTTGTTCGGTGACGGCTCCGTATTCCGGCTGTAACGGCTGCGCGACAGTGCCTGGATTCCACAGGGCTTTCCGAATCCGTCAGGCGGGTATTATACCATATATCTTTTCCGCACGGCGTTCGTGAAATATGATATAATAGAGAAAAAAAGCGCGATAAGCAAGGAGAATCATGACGAACATAGTGTCGGCGGCCACGACGGCCCTCAAGGTGATTGCGGCGGAACCGGAAGCTGCGCAGACCGCCCAAGTGGCGCAGACGGTGGAGGCGACGAGCGACTGGCTTGCTGATTTCACGGCCATTGTGGACAAGATAGACGGATATGTCTGGGGTGTTCCGCTGATCGGCGCCATTCTCGTCACGGGGCTTCTGCTCACCTGCATTCTCCGCTTCACACACCTCTTCAATCTCCGCGAGGCGTTCCGCATCATGTTCGCCGGCGAGGAGGGCAAGGGCGCGCACGGCGAGGTGAGCCAGTTCGGCGCGCTGTGCACTGCGCTTTCCGCGACGATAGGAACTGGCAACATCGTCGGCGTCGCGACGGCGATTGGCACGGGCGGGCCGGGTGCGCTTTTCTGGATGGAGGTCGCGGCGTTCTTCGGCATGGCTACGAAGTACGCGGAGGGTCTGCTTGCCGTAAAGTACCGCGAGATAACGCCGGACGGACGCGTCCTGGGCGGTCCGTTCTACTACATCGAGAAGGGGCTTGGCTCCAAGTGGAAGTGGCTCGCGATACTGTTCGCTTTCTTCGGCGTCATGGCGGGCATCATGGGCATCGGCACCATCACGCAGATCCACGGCATAACGTCCGCCGTGCAGCGCTTCTTCGACCCGGGGTTCAATCCGAAGGACATGGCGACGGGGCTTCAGCTCTTTGGCACCACTTACTCGGTTTCCGTCGTAGTCGCCGGCGTGATCGTGACGGCGTGCGTGGGGCTTGTCGTGATCGGCGGGCTCAAGCGCATCGCGAAGGTCTCGACGGTGGTGGTTCCGTTCATGGCCGTCTTCTACCTCGTCATCATCATTCTCCTTCTCTTCGGGAACCTGTCGAAGGTGACGTCCGCAGTGGAGCTCATCGTCCGCGCGGCGTTCAATCCGTCCGCCTTCACCGGCGGCATGGTCGGCACGATCTTCATCGCGATGCAGAAGGGCATTGCGCGCGGAATCTTCTCGAACGAGGCCGGTCTCGGCTCCGCGCCAATCGCCGCGGCAGCGGCTAAGACGAACGAGCCGGCGCGACAGGGGCTCGTGTGCATGACGGGCACGTTCATCGACACGATCGTTATCTGCACGATGACCGGACTTGCCATCGTCGTGACCGGCGCGTGGGAGCCTTCGCTCGGGCTCAAGGGCGTCGACATCACGATCGAGGCGTTTAGCCGCGGACTCGCGTTCCTCGGTCCGAACTCAGGCGCAATCGCGTCCTTCTTCCTCATGACGGCGCTTGCGTTCTTCGCGTTCACGACGATACTCGGCTGGGACTACTACTCCGAGAAGTGCCTCGAGTACCTCGTCGGCTCGCACCGCATGGGCGTCGTCAAGCTCTACCGACTCCTCTACGTCGCGGTGGTGTTCGTAGGGCCCTACCTCACCGTCTCCGTCGTGTGGGGAATCGCGGACACGTTCAACGGCCTGATGGCGTTTCCGAACCTCATCGCGCTGATTCTCCTCTCGCCGGTCGTCTGGCGCGTGACGAAGGACTACGTCGAGCGCCGTTCTCGCGGCGAAGTCGGGGACTGAAAATTCTTCAAATTGCCCCATTGACGGCTGTCGAGGAGATATGATATACTATCCCTCGTTTTTCGGGCTATTAGCTCAGTTGGTTAGAGCGCTTCCTTGACATGGAAGAGGTCAGTGGTTCGAATCCACTATAGCCCACCAGATCCCCCGTAGATGGCATAAGGCAGGAGACCGCGGCGCGCACCGTGGTCTTTTTTTTGTTTTTTGATGAAACTGCCGCGGTCCGCATTCGGAAAAATATGATATAATATGCGAATTTTAAGGAGTAAAAAGAATGGCAAGGCTAACGTTCAAGGAGGAACTTTGCAAGGGATGCGGTCTCTGCGTGACCGCGTGCCCCAAGAAGATTCTGGCTATTTCGAAGACGAAGCTCAACCACAAGGGCCACGCCCCGGTTGAGCTCACGAAGCCCGAGGAGTGCGTCGGGTGCGCGAGCTGCGCGCTGATGTGCCCCGACTGCGTAATCACGGTGGAAAGGTAGGATTAGGAACGGACGGGGACTCTGGCGTCCCCGAACCCCACCCAAGGAGTGAAGCTTATGAGTACCAAGGTTCTGATGAAGGGCAACGAGGCGATCGCCGAGGCGGCGATACGCTGCGGCTGCCGCCACTATTTCGGCTATCCCATCACGCCGCAGACGGAGATCGCGGCGTACATGTCGAAGCGCATGCCCAAGATCGGCGGGACGTTCCTCCAGGCGGAGAGCGAGATCGCCGCGATCAACATGGTCTACGGCTGCGCGTCCACCGGACGCCGCGCGATGACGTCGAGCTCGAGCCCGGGCATTTCGCTCAAGGCAGAGGGCATGTCGTACCTCGCGGGCGCTGACCTCCCTGCGCTCATCGTCAACGTCCAGCGCGGCGGCCCCGGCCTCGGCGGCATCCAGCCGTCGCAGTCCGACTACTTCTTCATGACGCGCGGACCAGGGCACGGAGACTTCCACATCATCGTCCTCGCCCCGGCGACTGTGCAGGAGATGGCGGACATGACGCGCCTTGCCTTCGAGCTCGGCGAGAAGTACAGGATGCCGGCGATGCTGCTTGCGGACGGCACGATGGGCCAGATGATGGAGCCGGTCGTCCTTCCCGAGGACACGGTCGACCCCGAGACGATCCCCGCGACGAAGCCCTGGGCCACCACGGGCACGCAGATGAAGCGTCCGCACAACATCGTCAACTCCCTCTACCTCAAGCCGGACGAGCTCGAGAAGACGAACTTCGAGCGCTTCGAGCGCTATGCGAAGCTCGAGAAGGAGGAGTGTCGCTGGGAGGAGTACCTCATGGACGACGCGGAGGTCTGCGTCGTGTCCGTCGGCATCACGGCCCGCGTCGCGAAGAACGCGATCGTCGCCGCGCGCAAGGAGGGCATCAAGGTCGGCATGATCCGTCCGATCACCCTCTATCCGTTCCCCAAGGAGCCCCTCGCCAAGGCGGCGTCGAAGGTGAAGAGCTTCCTCACGGTCGAGCTGAACATGGGCCAGATGAACGAGGACGTGAAGCTGGCGATCAACTGCTCGAAGCCGGTCAACATGTGCAACCGCGTCGGCGGAATGATTCCGAGCGCGGACGAAGTGCTCGCCGCGATAAAGAAGGAGGCGAAGTAAAATGGCAATTGTTTTCCAGAAGCCGAAGGCGCTCACCGACGCCGTTCTCCACTACTGCCCGGGGTGCACCCACGGCATAGTTCACCGCCTCGTTGCTGAAGCTATAGACGAGCTCGGCATCGAGGGGCGCACGATCGGCATCGCGCCGGTCGGCTGCTCCGTGATGGCGTACGACTACTTCAGGTGCGACATGATCGAGGCGTCGCACGGTCGCGCCCCGGCGGTCGCGACGGGAGTTAAGCGCTCCATGCCCGACAACATCGTCTTCACCTACCAGGGCGACGGCGATCTCGCGTCCATCGGACTCTGCGAGACGGTCTCCACCGCGTGCCGCGGCGAGAACATCACGATCATCTTCATCAACAACGCGATCTACGGAATGACCGGCGGACAGATGGCGCCCACGTCGCTCATCGGACAGGTCACGCAGACCTCGCCGTACGGACGCGACCCGAAGACGCAGGGAATGCCGATCAGGATATGCGAGCTTCTCGCGTCCCTCGACGCCCCGGCGTACCTCGAGCGCGTCGCCGTCAACTCCGTCGCGCACGTGCGCCAGGCGAAGAAGGCGATACTGAAGGCGTTCAGGAACCAGGTTGAGGGCAAGGGCTTCTCGCTCGTCGAGGTCGTCTCGACCTGCCCGACGAACTGGGGCCTCACGCCCGACAAGGCGTGCCAGTTCGTCGAGGAGAAGATGATTCCGTTCTATCCGCTCGGATGCTACAAGGACCGCACGGCGGGGGAGGCTAAGTAAGATGACATACGAAACGATAATGGCTGGCTTCGGCGGACAGGGGCTTCTGTTCTCCGGAAAGGTCCTCGCGCATGCGGCGCTCATCGAGAACAAGGAGCTTTCGTGGCTTCCGTCGTACGGACCGGAGATGCGCGGCGGAACGTGCAACTGCTCCGTGATCGTCTCCGACGAGCCCGTGGGCTCGCCGATCATCGCGCACCCGAACGTGCTGATGGTGATGAACGAGCCGTCCCTTGACAAGTTCGAGGACACTGTCGCGCCCGGCGGCACGATCTTCGTCGACTCCTCGCTCATCGGGCGCAAGGTGCGCCGCACCGACGTCGAAGTCGTCTACATCCCGGCGACGCAGATGGCGAAGGACATGGAGGCCCTCTCGCTCGCGAACATGATCATCCTCGGCGCGATCGTCGAGAAGCTCCGCTGCGTCAATCCCGACACGATCGAGACTGCGCTCCGCGAGACGATATCCGCCCGCAAGGCGAGCCTCCTCGACCTCAACCTCAAGGCGGTCGCGGCGGGACGCGCGTTCATCCGCGGCTGAAAAGGCCTGCGGATGGGCCGTGTCGCCCTTGCATTCTGCGCGGGGGATATGATATAATATTCGGCGAACATTCCCAAAAAAAGGACAATTCAAGATGGCAAATATCAAGGGTGGACGCGCCGCTCGCAAGCGCGATCGTCAGAACGAAAAGGCACGCAAGCGCAATTCCGTCTGCAAGGCGAAGCTCCACGACGCTCACAAGAAGCTCTTCAAGGCTGCCGACGCGAACGACAAGACGTCCGCCGAGAAGAAGTTCAAGGAATTCGTCTCCGGCCTCGACAAGGCCGTGAAGAAGGGCATCATCACCAAGAACACCGCCGACCGCAAGAAGTCGCGCGCCCAGCTCAAGCTCAACAAGATGGCGAAGGCCGAGGCCAAGTAACTGAAATCAGGGAAGACGGGAATGTGATGGAGGAGGGCATCGGAATGCAAACCATTCTGGTGCCCTTTTCAACATTTTAAAAACAAGAAAGGAAACAAAAGAAAATGGACAAGAAGACACTCCGCGACGTGGACCTCAAGGGCAAGCGCGTCGTGATGCGCGTAGATTTCAACGTTCCGATGGCCAAGGACGGCTCCGGGAAGATCACGGACGACACCCGCATCGTCGCCGCGCTCCCCTCGATCAAGTACGTCCTCGAGCAGGGCGGCAGCCTTGTTCTCATGAGCCACCTCGGCCGTCCGAAGGGCGTCAAGCTCGGCGCGGCGCCGAATCCCGACAACGCGGCGTTCACGCTCAAGCCCGTCGCTGAGGCGCTTTCCGCCAAGCTCGGCATCGAAGTCAAGTTCGTCCCGGACTGCATGGCAGCCGACGACGTCGTCAAGGCCCTCAAGCCCGGCGAGGTCGCGCTTCTCGAGAACACCCGCTTCTACAAGGCCGAGGACGGCAAGGTGAAGAAGGATGACGAGAAGAAGGGCATCCACCTCACGGACGAGGAGTTCGCGGCGAAGAAGGCCGAGCTCAAGGCGCAGCGCGCCGAGATGGCCAAGAAGCTCGCGAGCTACGGAGACCTCTACTGCAACGACGCGTTCGGCACGGCTCACCGCGCCCACGCCTCGACCGCGGTCATCGCGGACTACATCCAGCCCGCCGTCTCCGGCTTCCTTCTCGAGAAGGAGATCCAGTTCCTCGGCGACGCCGTCGAGAATCCGGTCCGTCCGTTCGTCGCCATCCTCGGCGGCGCGAAGGTCTCGGACAAGCTCGCGGTCGTTAAGGCGCTCCTCAACAAGGTCGACACGCTCATCATCGGCGGCGGCATGGCCTACACGTTCAAGAAGGCCCAGGGCATCAAGATCGGCACGTCGCTCTGCGAGGACGAGCAGGTCGCCTACTGCAAGGAGATGCTCGAGGCCGCCGCGGCGAAGGGCATCAAGATCCTCCTCCCCGTCGACAACGTCATCGCGAACAAGTTCCCCGAGACGAAGGACGCGAGCGACATCGAGATGAAGACGGTCGAGGGAGACATTCCGGATGGATGGATGGGCCTCGACATCGGACCGAAGTCCGTCGCCCTCTTCGCGGACGCCGTCAAGGGCGCGAAGACGGTCGTCTGGAACGGACCTATGGGCTGCTTCGAGTTCGCCCCGCTCTCCAAGGGCACCTACGGCGTCTGCGACGCGGTCGCGACGGTCAAGGCGAACGGCGGTACTTCCATCATCGGCGGCGGCGACTCCGTCAGCGCCGTGAAGAAGTCCGGCAAGGCCGCGGAGATGAGCCACGTCTCGACGGGCGGCGGAGCTTCCCTCGAGTTCCTCGAAGGCAAGGTCCTTCCCGGCGTTGCGGCTCTCACCGCCAAGTAAGGGCTGAAGGAGGCGGTTCGTGAAGTTCCGCTTTCTCGGCACCGGCACGTCCGTTGGCGTGCCACAGATCGGCTGCACGTGCAGGGTATGCACGTCAGCCGATCCTCGCGACCGTCGGAGGCGTTGCGGCGCATACGTAACGTCCGCCGGCGGCCCGTCGTTTCTCGTCGACACTCCGCCCGAGATGCGCCTCGCGTGCATAGAGTACGGGATATCGAAGGTCGACGCCGTTGTGCTTACGCACGCGCATATGGACCACATTGCCGGATTCGACGACGTCCGCCGTTTCAACACGATCAACGGCACGCGCGTCCCCTGCGAGCCGGGCGATCCTCTCTACCGCGGCCTCCCCTACCGCATCGTCGGCAAGCCGATGACATGCTACGCGATGGAGAGGACCGTCGAGCAGATGCACACGATATTCCCCTACATAAGCGCGAAGGGCGGGGAGAACGGGCTCTTCCGCCCGATGATCGAGTTCTCGAGCACAGATGCGTTCTCCATCGGCAGCGTCTCCGTCGAGCGTCTCAAGGTCGAGCATAGTTTCCCCTGCTGCGGGTATGTGTTCAGGGAAGAGGGGAAAGGGGCGAGGGAAGAGGGAGTTGCGTCGATTGCGTACATAAGCGACTGCCACGAGATTCCCGACGAGACGATAGAGAAGATGCGCGGTGTTGACGTGATGGTGCTGAACTGTCTCAGGGAAAGGCCGCATCCGACGCACCTGAGCCTCGAGAACGCGCTCGCGTACATTGCGCGCATCGCTCCGAAAAAGGCGTATCTCGTCCACATGTGCCATGACCTCACGCACGAGGAGTGGCTTGCGCGCCTCGCCGGCACTAACGTCGAGCCGGCGTATGACGGGTTGGAGTTGAAGGGTTGAAAAGTTGAAAGGTTGAAAAGTTATGAGATATGATTCCTATGCCTCCCTTGCCGCGCGCGTCCCTCATGCCATTAGGGGCGTGCTCTTGACGGCACTTGCTTTCGCGGCTGCGCCTGTCTTCGCCGCGACGGTGGACATCAACGTCGACTTAAGGCTCGACAACCTCGACTATGTCGTGGGAGAGCGCATCCGCGCGGTCGTCGACGTGGCCAATTCGTCGCCGGACCGCGTAAGCGTCGGGTACTCGAATTCGCCCGACAAGTTTTTCGTAGAGGTCTACCGCTCGGGCGACGCCGTGATGATGGACCGGGTCGGAAACGGCGCGTTCGTATCCCGCTTTATGGTGGAGTCAAACGAAGGTCAGAAGCTCGAGACCTTTCTTGGCGACCACTATGCGCTTCAACAGCCTGGCAAGTATCTCGCGAAGCCTGTTCTTGTGCATAACGGCATGCGCTATGAAGGACAGCTCAGGGCGTTCGGAATCGTTCCCGGCATGAAGGTGGGCTCCGCATTGCAGATGTTCTCCAACAGACCCGGACTCCGTCGCGAGTTCGAGCTCCTGACATGGAGCCGGAAGAACAAGGAGCACCTGTTCCTGTCCGCGCGCGACGAGGGAAGCTCGGAGAGGAAGTGGGCGACGACCGATCTCGGCACGCTGATGCGTCTCAACAAGCCGAAGGTGTCGGTACTTCCTTCCGGAGAGGTGATTGTCCTCCATCGCTTCAACCGCGACCAGTTCTGCCGCACCGAGTTCTGGAGCCTCCCCGACGCGCTCGAGATGAACAAGCGCGAGCTTGTGATGGATCCCGAGACGGCGGGCTCAGAGCGCGTGAAGGAGCTGTACAAGGAGTCCGGCGGCGTAAAGCCCGTCAACCGCCCGTGGTGGAAGTTCTGGTGATAACGACTAACGACTAACAACTAACGGCTAACAACTTGACTATCATAGGCATAGAGACGAGCTGCGACGAGACGGCCGCGGCGGTTGTGAGGGACGGACGCGAGGTCCTCTCCAATGTTGTGTACACGCAGATTCCGCTCCACCAGCCATACGGCGGCGTCGTCCCCGAAATCGCCTCGCGCGCGCATGTCGAGAAGATCTCGCAGGTCGTGGGCGATGCGCTTTCAGGAGCGGACGCGAAGGTCGACGCGGTGGCGGTTACATACGGCCCCGGACTCTCCCCCGCTCTCATCGTCGGACTCAACGCGGCGAAGGGCCTCGCCAAGGCGCTAGGCGTCCCGCTCGTAGCGATCAACCACATAGAGGCGCACCTTCACACTCCGTTCCTCTACGACTCCGGCGAGATGCCGAAGGCGCCAGCTCCGGAAGACTGCTGTCCGGCGCTCGGGCTTGCCGTCTCCGGCGGAAACACAGTCTGGATCGACATGCCCGAGTACGGGAAGTACGAGGTGATCGGCGAGACGCTCGACGACGCCGCGGGCGAGGCGTTCGACAAGGCGGCGAAGCTGCTGGGGCTCGGGTATCCAGGCGGACTCAAGATCGACCGCATCTCCGCCGCATACCGTGAGCGCGGCGGATCCGCCGCGCTCATTCCATTTCCGAAGGGGCGTCCGCGCGACGGCGTGACCGCGCTAGCGGGGCTCCCGGCGGAGCTGTGCGTGTCGTTTTCCGGACTCAAGACGGCGCTTCTGCGCCATGTCCAGCAGAACCCCGAGCTCCTTTCGCCCGAGGCGGAGAAGGTGGACTTCGGCGGATACATGGTCTCGCCTGCCGTCGCTCGCGTCGTCGCGTCCTACCAGGAGGCGATCGCGCAGGCGGTTGCGGACCGCACGCGCGCAGCGCTTCGCCGCCGCGACTACAGGGCGTTTGTGCTGGGCGGAGGCGTCTCGCTCAACAGCCGCATCCGCGCCGTGCTCGGCGAGGTGTGCGCCGCGGCGCATGTGCCGCTTCTCATGGCGAAGCCGAAGTACACGGGCGACAACGGGGCGATGATAGCGGGGCTTGCGTACTACAGGCGCAACCTCGTCGGCGACGAGGCGATGTGCGCCGACGCGTCGCCGTCCCTCCAGGTTGGATAAACCGCGCATCGCAGGAAGAGGCAGAATAATGAGGGCTTTTGTCATTGCGATGGAGAAAGAGGCGGATCAAGTGCGTCCGTACCTTGGGGATGGCGACGGGCTGTACGTATCAGGCGTGGGCAAGGTCAACGCGGCCGCGGCAACGCAGAAGGCGATCGACGAGGGTGCCGAGGAGGTGCTCAACTGCGGGGTGGCGGGCGGACTCGATACCGCGATGGAGATAGGTGACGTGTACGAGATATCGCAGGCGGTCGAATACGACTTTGACCTGACGATCCTCAACGGCACCCGCCTCGGCACGCACAACGAGCGCACGACGCCTTTTTTCGACTGCCGTACGACGGGGAGGTTTCCGGCGCGCATACTTGCGTCAGGCGACCGCTTCACCGACAACGAGCGGGATACCACGGATCCGCTCGGACTCGGCGCGACGATAAAGGACATGGAAGGCGCCGCGATTGCCCATGTCTGCGAACGCAACGGCGTTCCCTGCCGGATGCTCAAGTGCATCAGCGACGTCCACGGCAGGGGCTCGATGACCGGCCAGTACAAGGACAACCTTGCGAAGGCGCTTCGTTCCCTTTTCGGGGTGGTTCCTTCCTGGTGCGCTAAGTGACGTCCGCGGACTAGATGTTGCCGCGCGAGCGCTCGCGCCAGGCGGACGGCGTAAGGCCGGTCTGGCGGCGGAAGGCGGCGTTGAAGTACTGCGCGCTCGAGAAGCCGCATTCGCGGGAGATGTCCGAGATCTTTCGGTCCGTCTTCTCCAGCATCGCCCGCGCCATGCGTATGCGGTAGCGCGCGAGGTAGTCTGCGGGGGAGAGCCCGGTGTGCCGACGGAACAGGTCGAAGAGACGCGAGCGCGAGTAGCCCATGTAGGCGACAAGTCCGTCCATCTTCACGTCTTCCGCGAAGTGGCGCTCCAACCATGCCGTCGCCTCGTCCATGAGTCTCGTCTCCGGCTTCGCGCCGTGCACTTCGGCGTCGTTTCCGGCGCAGGCCTGGAGTACGAGCGCCGCGAGTGTCCGGGCCAGCGCGAGCTGCCTGGGCGAGAGTGAACCTTCTCCGAGTTCCGCGAGTGCGTCTAGGCGCAGGAAGATGCGCACTAGGTCGCGCGACGCCTGGACGGGGCGGCAGGACTTCTCCAGCAGCGAGGAGAGGAGCGCGCGTGCGACGGAGTGCGGGAATAGCGAGTAGTCGGCTCCGGCGCGCGGAGGGCGCACGAGGAGCTCGATGCGGTGTCCGGCCGGGTCTATCGCCTGCATGTGGCGGTGCCTGAGCCTTGCGGGGATCACGATGTAGTGTCCGGCGGTCAGCACCGCGCCCGGCCGACCCTCGAACTCGTATTCGAACTCGCCCTTGAAGCAGAACAGAAGCTGCACCTCTCCGTGCGCGTGCCAGAACGACTCGCCCGCGGAGGGAGCCTTGAGGTGGCGCGCGCCGGCGAGCCAGGCGAGGGAGAAGGCCTTTTCGCCGATGTCCGGCGGGGTCTGTCCGTATGCATATTCAGCCATATGGACAATGATACCAAAAGATTGTGAAATCGTCCATTGGATAATTGTGCAATATTTCGAATTGCCGTTTGAGGCAGAATTGTGGTATACTCAATGCAAACAGAAAGGATACTATCGATGGACAGACGTCAGTTTCTCTGTGGTGCGCTCGCCAGCGGTGCGGCGCCTCTTCTCTTCGGCGGATGCGCGGGCAAGTTCCTCGCGAACCGCAAGATCAACATCGGCGTGATCGGATACGGACGCATTGCGCACACGATGGACGTCCCGGGCGTGCAGCAGTTCACGGACCGCTGCGTCGTCACTGCGGTGTGCGACTACGACGCGACGCGCGCCGAGTACGGCAAGAAGGTCGTCGAGGAGCGTTATGCGAAGAAGGGCATCGTCCAGGTCGTGAAGACGTACGGCGACTACCGCGAGATGCTCGCCGACAAGTCGATTGACGCCGTGCTGCTCTGCATACCGGACCACCAGCATGCGATCGTCGCGACGGACTGCCTCCTCGCGGGGAAGCACATCTATCTTCAGAAGCCCTTCGCGCAGACGATCCAGGAGGGTCGCGTCGTCGCGAACATCGCCACCAAGAAGGGGCTTGTCGTGCAGGTCGGCGCCTGGCAGAGGTCGCGTCCGCAGTTCCGCAAGGTCGTGCAGCTCGTAAGGAACGGAAGGCTCGGAAAGATCGCCCGCGTCGAGGTCGGCATCGGATGCGACCACTCCGGCGGCGACCGCACGCCCGAGCCCGTGCCCGCCACGTTCAACTACGACGCCTGGCTTGGTCCGACGGACCCGACCGTGCCGTACAACTGGACGCGTTGCCACAACCGCGACCTCAAGCACATAGGCGACCGCCCGGGATGGATTCAGCTCGCGCCGTACGGATGGGGCATGATCACCAACTGGGGCGCGCACCATCTCGACATCACGGCATGGGGGCTTAACTGCGATCCGACGTCCGTCAGGGGCACGTGCGGATGGATGGACCTCTCCGGCAACAAGCTCTGGAACGTCCACACGACGTACGACCTGCACTACGACTGCGGCGGGACTGACGTCCACGTCAACAACAAGTTCCAGATGGGCGTCAAGTTCATCGGCGAGAACGGCGACTGGCTCTGGTGCACGCGCGGCGCGGTGAAGGTCACTCCGAGCGACCCCGAGCCGAAGGTCGCGCCCGGACAGCTCGGCGCCATCGCCGCCTCGAAGCCGGAGCTCCTCGACGACCTCCTTCCGTGCGAGATAGAGGACAACGCGCTCGCCCATGGCGGCGAGAAGTTCCTCACGACCGACGACCACTTCCTCAACTTCCTCGAGGCGGTGGCGCGCGAAGACCCGCAGTACACTGTCTGCGACGCGGAGGGTGCGCACAAGTCCACGGCGTTCTGCTCGCTGGGCCGGATGTGCATGGAGCTCTCGCGCGGAAAGAAGGACGGCGCGACGCTTGCGTGGGATTCGAAGAAGGAAGTCTCCGGAAACGCCGAGGCGGACAAGATGCTCGTGCCGTTCGCGCGCGGCAGGTTCGACCTCGCGCTTTCGCTCAAGGCCGCCGGACTCGACTACGCGAAGTATGTCAAGCCGATGGCGTGAGCTGAAAGTTTAAAAGCTGAAAAGTTGAGAAGTTTGGAGTTGAAATAAAATGAAGAAGATTCTGGTTGCGATTGTTGCGATGGCGTCGATCGGCGCCTTCGCCGCAGTTCCGTTCAAGATTGGCGTCGCGGGGTACACGTTCAACAAGCGCACGATCGACGACGCCCTCGCGATCATGCAGAAGGCGGACGTCCACTACCTGTGCGTAAAGGACTTTCACCTTCCGTTCAGCGCGACTGACGAGGAGATCGCCGCGTTCAAGGAGAAGTGCGCCTCCTACGGCGTCACGCCTTACGCCATCGGCCCGATCTACGACAAGGACGCCTCCAAGCTGCGCGGACGCTTCGAGTTCGCGAAGCGTCTCGGCGTGAAGACCGTCGTGGGCGTTCCGTACGAGCCGACGGATGAGAAGGACACCTGGAACAAGCGCCGCGGATCGCGCGCGCTGCTGCTCGAGATCGACAAGCTCGTCAAGGAGTTCGACATCCGCTACGCGATCCACAACCACGGTCCTGCGTCGCCGGAGATGTACCCCGACGTGGAGTACGGATGGAACCTCGTGAAGGACCTCGATCCGCGCGTCGGATTCTGCATCGACGTGGGCTGGGAGTACGGATGCGGCAAGGACCCCGCGGATTCGATCAGGAAGTACGGTGAGCGCATCTTCGACGCGCACATCAAGAACTTCGAGATCGGCAAGCCCGACGGCGCGTCCGTTCCGCTTCCGCGCGGCAAGATCAACCTCGTCAAGGTGTTCCAGGCGTTTGCGGACGTCGGCTACGAGGGCGTGTGCTCGCTCGAGTATGAGCGCGACTTCCAGGACAACCTGCTCGCCGTCGTCGAGTGCATCGCCTACGAGCGCGGCGTATGCGACGCGATAAAGGCGAAGGCGAAGATGAAGCCCGCGCCCGAGGGCGCGAACACGCTCACCGACGCGGAGAAGGTCGAGGGCTGGCAGCTCGCGTGGGACGGCAGGACGTTCGACGGATGGCTCTCCGTTAAGAGCGGATGCAAGGAGGCGCCCTCCAAGGGCTGGGTCATCAAGGACGGCACGCTCACGATGCGCCCCGTCAACGGCATAGCGGACGGCAAGTGGTTCCCGCTTCCGCCCGAGGACCAGAAGCTCGGCGGCGGCGGAGACATCGTGACGGCGAAGAAGTACCGCGACTTCGCGTTCAAGTTCGACTTCCGCCTCACCGAGGCAGCCAACTCCGGCGTCAAGTACTTCTACGACGAAAAGCTCAACAAGGGGACGTGCGAGGAGTACCAGATCCTCGAGAACGGACACCCCGACTCCGACAAGGGCAAGGACGGCAACCGCAAGTCCGCCTCGCTGTACGACGTCATCCCCGCTCACGCCGACGGCATCCTCAAGGGCGCCGGCGAGTGGAACAGCGGCATGATCGTCGCCAAGGGCGCGCACGTCGAGCACTGGCTCAACGGCGAGAAGGTGCTCGAGTACGACCGCGGCACTCCCGCGTTTAAGGCGGCGGTCAAGGCGTCCAAGTACGCCGACTGGGGCGTAGGGGCGGACGGCAAGCCGCAGGACTGGGGTGAGATCCCCGAAGGGCGCATCCTCCTCCAGGACCACAGCGACTCGACCGTTTCGTTCTGCAACCTGAAGGTCAAGGAACTCTGAGATACTGAAAACATGTGTGTCCACCGCGTCTGTCCCGCAACCGGGGCAGACGCGGCTCTTTACTGCGCGGAGCTGATTTGGTAACATATCCGCAATGAAAGGCAGCTATGGTTTTGAATCGAGGGCATACCTCCTGGACGTGACCGACCGGTGTCCGAACCGGCGCACGATGCAGGAGCTCGTAGATGTCCTCGCGCGGTTCGGCTACAACGAATTCTATCTTCTCGACGCCGCGAAGGAGCGGGAAGTTCCGCTCGACACCGCGAAGACCGAGGCCTACTGCCGCATGCAGGGAATCGAGTTCAGGTCCGTCGGCGAGGATTTCCGGCGCGAGCTCGAGGGAGATCCGAAGACCGTCTCCGCGCCGACTTTCGCCGCGCGGTCGCTGTGCGGACGCATCGAGGACATGCGCGTCGCGATGGAGCGCGCGGAGGAGGCGGGACGCGAGCGCAAGGCGTCGCGCTTCGTGGTGACGGACTTCTCCGACGGCTACGCGTGGCATCCGCTGTGCGTGTCGCTCCCCGGGATTGTCCTCGGCGGGAACCTCATGACGGCCGGACGCATCGCGGCGAAGATGGACCTCGAGAAGGACCTCTGCTCGGTGATGGACCTTCCCGTAGGCGGACTCCTCCAGCGGCTCGGCACGCTGTACCTGCGCGGCGGCGCGACGCGTCCCGACGCCTCCGAGTATTTCAACATCCTCGCCGGCGACGTCGGCTACTCGCGCCATCCGGGGATCACGCAGTTCGTGCTCGACGACGTCTCTGCGGTCGCGCGCGGCGCGCGCATCGCGCTCGAGCGCTGGCTCGACAGGAGCGACTGGGCGAAGGAGATATCGTACGCGGCGCTTCTCCTCGAGTGCGCGTGCCACCGCCGCGACGAGCGGCGCCTGAGGGAGGCGCGCGACATGCACGGACACGTCTGGCGCATGCGCTTCGAGCCGGAGGGCCGCGTGGAGTCGCTCTCGCGCCTCCCGAGGTTCTGATCGGACTCGCCGGCTGAAAAGATGATATAATATCCCAAAAGGCAGAAACGGATGGAAGAAATCAAGAAAGCACTGGTAACGGGCGGTGCCGGGTTCCTCGGCAGCCATCTCTGCAAGAGGCTTCTCGCCGACGGCTACGAGGTGACCGCGCTGGACAACCTTTTCACCGGCACGAAGGAGAACATCTACGAGCTTCTCGACGACAAGAGGTTCTCGTTCGTGCTGCACGACGTTACGCAGCCGTTCTGGGGCCAGTTCGACGAGATATACAACCTCGCCTGCCCCGCTTCGCCGATCCACTACCAGAAGAATCCGGTCGAGACGACGAAGAGCTCGATGCTCGGCACGATGAACATGCTCGAGCTCGCGCTCAAGACGAAGGCGCGCATGATCCACACCTCGACGAGCGAGATATACGGCGATCCGCTCGTCCATCCTCAGATCGAGGAGTACTGGGGCAACGTGAACACGATCGGCCTCAGGAGCTGCTACGACGAGGGCAAGCGTGTCGCGGAGACGCTCTGCGCCGACTACCGCAGGCAGTACGGGGTTGACGTCAGGATGGTGCGCATATTCAACACCTACGGACCGAAGATGCATCCGAAGGACGGACGCGTCATCTCGAACTTCATAATGCAGGCGCTCGCGAACCGCGACATCACGCTGTTCGGCACCGGCAGCCAGACGCGCTCGTTCCAGTACTGCGACGACCTCATCGAGGCCATCCGGCGCTACATGGACCTTTCGGAGAAGAAGATCGCGTCGTTCTTCGGCGGGAAGGATGTCGAAGGACGCATCACGCCCGCCGTTCCCGTCATAAACACCGGCAACCCCGGGGAATACACGATAAAGCAGCTCGCCGAGGAGATCCTCCGCCAGATGCCGGAGTCGAAGTCGAAGATCGTCTACCGTCCGCTTCCCTCGGACGACCCGAAGCGCCGCAAGCCGGACATCACGCTAGCGAAGGCGCTCCTCGGTTGGGAGCCGAAGGTGCCGCTCGCCGAGGGCATCGCAAAGACGATCGAGTACTTCAGGTCGAGGCGCTGACCGTTTTGTCCGCACTTGCGTGTCAGATTCCGCCCCGTGCGGCGAGTATGGGGTGAAATGAAGAGGAAACTGGCATGGCTTTTCGTCGCCGCGTGCATTTTGGCCGCGGCGTTCGTCGTCGCTTCCTGGCTTTTCATCGGATGGACCGACGAGGGCTGCGGCGTATTCCCCGGCGGAGCGGTCATACGCGACTCTGCTGGGCAGATTCTCCGCGTGACGCTTGGCCCGGATGACGTCGACTGCCGTCCGTCCTACTCCGCGTCGCGCGACGACTGGATCGTCAAGGCCGTCGTCGCGGCGGAGGACGGAACGTACTGGGACCACTGCGGCGTCCGCCCGCTCAGCGCGCTGCGCGCGGCCGTGCAGAACGTCTTCAGCTGGCGGCGCGTCTCCGGCGCGTCGACGATCACCATGCAGACCGTCAGGCTCATTGCGCCGCATCCGAAGTCGCTCTGGTGGAAGTGGAAGGAGGCGGTGAAGGCCGTCAAGATGGAGCGCGCGAAGTCCAAGGAATGGATTATCTCGCAGTACCTCAACCGCGCGCCGTTCGGGTCGAACCTCGTCGGAATAGAGTCCGCCGCGCGCGGCTGGTTCGGCAAGGGCGCGCGCGAGCTCGGAATCGGCGAGGCGGCGATGCTCGCTGGGATGGTGCAGGCCCCGACGCGGTTCCGGCCGGACCGCTGGGGCGACGAGTCTCGGCGCGCGAGGGCGTTCAGGCGCAGGGACTACGTGCTTGGCAGGATGCTTGAGCTCGGCTACATCACAGAGGAGCAGCTCGAGGGCGCGCGCTCCGTCCAGCCCGAGGTCTGCCGCTCTCCGCGTCCGTTCGCCGCGCCTTTCTTCTGCGACTGGTTCATGTCCGAGCTCGCCCGCGGCGGATGCGCCGCGCGCGGCGGGAGCGACTTCACTACCTCTCTCGACGCGGACGTGCAGCGCCTCTGCGAGAACGCCGTCTCGTCCGCCGCCGCGAAGGGCGGCTTCTCGTCCGCCGCAGTCGTCGTGCGCGTCGCGACTGGCGACGTCCTCGCTATGGCGGTGAGTGACGACTACTTCGGGAAGAAGGACGGACAGGTCAACGCGGCGACGTCTCCGCGTCCTGCCGGCTCCACCCTCAAGCCGTTCCTCGCCGCGCTCGCGATGGAGCGCGGAATCGTCACTCCCGAGACGCGCCTTCTCGACGCGCC
>Ga0129306_1002247_pt1 | contig 17903 bp, 18 predicted proteins | sample P827metagenome_FD_94438 | JGI IMG/M metagenome (GOLD analysis project Ga0129306, IMG submission 94438) | Capybara group fecal microbial communities from Wisconsin, USA - P827 metagenome | ecosystem: Host-associated > Mammals > Digestive system > Large intestine > Fecal | place: USA: Wisconsin... | reverse complement strand
TGACCACAAAACCCGGCGAGGGAACCTTCGCCTTGGGGCAGGCGTAATGCCTGCCCCTTTTGGGATGGGAGGTGAACATCATGCCAAAGATTAAGACACGCGAGACCCATAAGGATATCAAGGCGCTGGATAAGGCTTCAGTTGCCGGAGAGCGAATGAAGAACGCCTTTATCCGTTCCAAGGATACCGCCGCAAATCTGACCGATGACGGGCAGATCACGCCGGAGGAATATGCGGAGGAACGTGTACAGTACGCCGCCGAAGACTTGGCCCATGACGCTGGGCATACCGTTACCAATCAGGGGAAAAAGCTGGCGCAGCGAGGCCGGGATGCTGTGCGAGACCATCGGGGGCATCAGAAAGAGCCAAAGCAGACCAATGAGCCGACCGCAGAGAAGCCTCCGGCACAAGAGGCGGCACGTCGAAGCGCAATTCATCAGGCAGAGGAAAGAGCAGCAGAGTCAAGACGAGCGGAATATCCGGTTGAATGGAATGAGATAAAGAGTGAAAGCTTCAGTTCAGAAGCTCCTGAGCATTTCACGCCTACTGAGGCTCCTGTTCAGCCAGTGCCCCAGGAAGCATCTGTTGAACCGGAAGTTAGCTATTCACCGTCACCTTATTCTGCCCGGACGTTTCGGCGAGATCAAGAACCAGATGTGCAAGAAACATCTTTGCCAAGGTTCAAAACGAGAGAAGGATATGAGGCTTCTGCGTATAAGGCGGAAGCGCCGACTCCTTCAGAGACAAAATACCGGGCACAACAGCTTTTAAAACAGGATACAGCATTTGTACCGGAACACCATGAGCACGCACCTGATCTTTCCGAAATGCCTTCCGCAGAGATAAAAGAAGCTGGTCCTACATTTTGGGACGAGCCTTTATCCGGATCTGAGGAAGCTCGTCCTATATTTTGGGACGAGCATCAAGTGAGACCGGAACAACCGGTTTCTTCCTCCAAGGTCTATACGGACCACAGTCATATGAGACCTGTAGACAGTGGGAAAGGCATCAAGACGCTGGACGCTGTTACACCTGAGACATCGCCGATAATGAAACAACTGACGCCGACAGAGCGTGGGCGTCAGTTAGCAATCAAGCAGGCAGAGCAGCGTGCAAAGATGACCAGGACTGAGCAGGAATGGCCTTCGGTTAGACCGGATAATGCTGACATTGCGCCTGCTTCTCCCGCGTCAGTCACAGCTCCGCGTATGGAGGCTGCTGAGCCTGAGCTGCCCAGCGTGTCCCACCAAAATGATGAGCCGATGTCAATGCGGGTCGAAGAGCATAAGGTGAAGACTGCAAAGAATAGACCTGAGCAAGCCCAGCGTTCAGCATCGACGCCTCGTGCGGGAAACTCTACTGTTGAAACCGTATTGGATTCTCCTGCCATGCCGAGCCCTTACGGGCGATCTTCAATAAACCGACGCGAATTTGATAAGATTGCAGAGGAGACCGAAAAGCGCCCGGTCAAGGGTGCAATCAAAACGGCAGAGAAAGCCGAAAAGACGATCAAGCAGTCGGCGCGCTCCACACAAAAGGCGACCGTGAAATCCGCGCAAAAAACAGCTAAGTCCTCGCAAAAAGCCATCAAAACCGCAGAACAGACTTCAAAGACTGCGGTGAAGACGGCACAGGCGACAGCAAAAGCGACACAAAAATCTGCCCAGGCCGCAGCAAAAGCAGCACAGAAGGCAGCGGCGGTGGCCAGAGAAACTGCCCGTGCTACTGCGGTAGCGGCGAAAGCGTTAGCTAAAGCAGTTGTCGCTGCGGTGAAAGCAATTATCGCAGGAGTAAAGGAGTTGGTTGCCGCCATAGCTGCCGGAGGCTGGGTCGCAGTCGTAGCCGTTGTTCTCATTTGCCTGATAGGGCTGATACTAGCATCTCCCTTTGGTATTTTCTTCTCAGGCAGCAACAGGGACGATGGCGCGGTTTCCGCATCTGCGGCGGTGGCTCGTGTCAACTATGATTTTGCATCACAGTTGGGTGCCTTACAAGAAGGAGATTACGATGATATTGTGATTTCCGGCTCCATGGCTGACTGGCCAGAGGTCCTCGCTGTCTTTGCGGTAAAGGTTGCCGGGAGCGAGGATGTGGACGCCACCGACGTGGCAACGCTTGACCCAGCCAGGGTTGCCAAACTGACGGCAGTGTTCTGGGACATGAACAGCATTTCCTCTGAGGTCGAGACAATAGACCATCCCGACAGCGATCCGGACGATGAAGTAGATGATAGCTGGACGGAAAGTATCCTTCACATTACGATTACCTCCAAGACTGCGGAAGAAATGAAGACGCAGTACCGCTTTTCAGAAAAGCAGAAAACCATGCTGGATGAACTGCTGGAAAACCGTGATGCTCTGCTGGAGCTGATAGGAGATCTGCAGTATATAAGCGCAGATGCCGAAAGCGTCATGCGTCACCTTCCTGATGACCTGTCGGATGAACGCCGAAAGGTCGTGAAAACAGCCTGTTCGCTCGTCGGAAAAGTCAACTATTTTTGGGGCGGAAAATCTCTTGTAATTGGAAGGGACCCGCGTTGGGGGACCATTCAGAAGGTGTGGGCGGACGGCCATTCTACTTCTGGAACCTACCGTCCCTACGGACTTGATTGCAGCGGTTTTGTCGATTGGGTCTTCTACAACATGAGTGCTGGAACCTATGTGATCGGGCACGGCGGCGGCGCAGCCAGCCAGCACGTCTACTGTCGCGATATAACCTGGGACGAGGCAATGCCCGGCGATCTGGTCTTTTATCCAGGGGATGAGCATGTGGGTATTGTCGGTGGCTGGGACGAAAGCGGCAATCTTGTGATTATACACTGCTCCGCTGGCGTCCAAATCACAGGAACATCAGGGTTCACATCCATCGCGCGACCGAACTACTATTCCGAATAGCAAGAACACCGCACCACCACTTACATCAGTGAGTGGTGGTGCGGCGAAATTTTATTCGATTACCCCACCTATCATAGGGGACAGGTCAATCGAAAATCAAGTACATGGCTAAGTAACTTCCTCGGCTCCACGCCGAGACGAGACGCAAGCGCCCTAATGTTATCATCGATTAGGTCAAGATGGGTATCCTCAAATCGGCGCTTCTCGTCCTCCAGCTTCAGGATGGGTCCATTGACAAGCCCCACAAGTGTGGCACCAAGCCGCTCGAAGCATTTTTGAGACGGAGCGTTATCTGTTTCCACAACAGCCCGAAACTCCTCATGCCCAGTGATTCTGTGTACTTCGTTCAGAAAAAGCCGAATGCTCTGTGGGCCTAGACCCTGCTTAGTGTGTTTCCTATCAAGCTCGATGGCAATTTCCCAAACATCTAAACCTGTATCTTTTATTCCAATGTAGCCGACAAGGACACCCGTGCTCGCCTCTTCGATGATGCAATAAAATGACCTGGGCTTGCAGAGGTCGTCATGAAGAAGGGCATCGTTGATATCCTTGTTCGTTTTTAGTATCCCCCTGTACATTAGGGAATACTCCGCCCGCAGATTCACATAGAAATCGGCATCGCTCGATGTGGGCGGCCTAATGATGATAGACTCATTTTTGACAAATTCACGCTGGGCTTTTGCTACAGAGAAATCCCATATAGGCTTTCTCTCCTCTGGTTCTATCCTTGGGCCAACAAGACCGTCCAGAGCTTTCTTAAATGCTGCCTCTCGTTCTGGAGACCCCTTCGGGAGCCCTTCAACCGCCGCCTCAAGTATTTGCTTGGTTTCCTTAGCTTGCTCTTGTTGCGCTTTTTCCTGAAAACTGCTCATCGCAGTATCGTCCTCTCCCTAAATGATTTTCGAAAGGAGCCTTAGGCCCCTTTCCGGTATTTATCCAAGTCGAGAATAACCCCATTGTGACAGGTCTCCTCGTTTTTGTGCTCTTTGCGGTGCGTAGAGAGTGAATCTTGGTGCAGTTCCGTTTCTGCTTTCTTGTTCGCCTGTTGCCCCCACCATACATCCCATTTCTGAACAAGAACCGGATAGATTTTCTCTTTTGCGAAACGCTTGATTGCCGGGAAAACCACATCGAGAACAATGAAGGCTCCAACCTTACCTGCAATGTCTACGCCAATGTCTTGGAGTTGTTCTTGCGCTGTAGGCTTTGCCCTGAACGTCGGTTGATCTGGGTAGTAGTTGCCCTTCCTCGAGCGGAGTCCGTTGTTGTCAATTGCATCTCCACGCATTAAGGCCTCGTAGGCTTCGTCTGAAAAATCCGCATACATTGTTCGCGCCACTGCACTGTCCCCCTTTAATCATCATCTTCGCCGTATCCGTACTGGATGTTTTCCCAGCCGCAATACGGGCAACGCACATAGGCGTGATCGTTATCGCCGTCCTCCCAGGGAAGCGTAAGAGATCCCCTCGAAAGGGACCGTCCACAGTTTTCACATTCGTTCATGTTGATATCCTCCTTGACAATTATCGTTGAACATATTAGGTTCAATCATTTTTCCTGTAATGTATCATAATCGCCAAAAAACGATATGGCTTCCGCAATAAACCGACAAGCCTCCGAACCGTAGTTTCGCTCCTGTAGCAGATACAAGTCGCTGCCAGGCATAAAGGAGGGAACAGTATATCTTGCAAAGAAGTTGGCGTTGAACCTGCCTTCAGCCGCTTCCGTAGGATGATCCTGTGCGATAAAATCAAATAGTTGCCTGACAACCGTTTGTACAACCTCATTCCTGTAGTCCAACGCTCGCAAATCTCCAAGGATACGATAATAAGCAATGATCATGCAGTCATGCTGGTTCGCCCGGTAATTCTCCAACAGACCCATCCATCGATCAAACTGTTCCTCCGTGATGCTTTCAGGATCGAATCCACCATGCCGAGTTTCTGCCTCCATCACATCAAGGAACGGTGCTGCTTCCGATTCGCCGTAGACGTTCCAGTTCTCACGGGCATATTTGATAAAATCCTGAAATCGCGTGCTGCCCACTTCCGAAACGGTAGGAATACGTCCCGTCATCTTGATAGTCTTGGCAAATCCGATATACTGATCGATGTCCGCGCGTTGACGCTCCAAATCCTCAACCTTGCTGGAAATCGCTTCATAAAAATCCGTGTCTGGATCATCCATCATGGCCTTTATCTCCTTCACAGAAAAACCAACGCCCTGCAGGAGCTTAATGCACCAGATGAGATTGATATCATTATCGTCATAATCACGGTTCTGCCCATATGGATTCTCCATCAGACCTTTGGCTTCATAATTGCGGAGTGCCTTCCTTGTAATACCAAGATTGTCCATCACCCATTTTACGGAATAACCCATGTGCCTCACCCCCTCGACCTCTATAATACAGGTTTGTCCCAGGGGCAAGTCAATAGCTTTTTTTATGTTTTCACAAAAAATCGTGGATTTACTCCTACAGAGTCCAACATCACAATACTCGATTCATCTTTTCTTAACGAGTACCTTATTTTGCAAATGACCCCAGAGCCGAATTGACTCTGGGTTCATATCTTTGATTTTGGTTACCCTATCTCCCACAACACGGTGACGGTATCCGAGACCTCGATATTGTCAGGTTCAATGTCCATGTCATAGCTTCCCGCCCCGTCCATCATAGGAGCGCAGCATTCTTCATTCATGAACATCCGGTTCATGGGCTGCACCTCAAAATTGATTTGCCCCCAGGAGTAGTCGATGCTTTGGATTTCCTTAAGCGTCACGCCGGCAGCCTGCGTCAGAACAGCTGCTTTCTCCTTGGCGTCCGTGATAGCTTTGCCCAGCAACTCATTCTTTGCCGCCTCCGGGTCTTTGACGGTATAGCTGAGGCGGAACTCAGGCTTCATCGGGCAGTTGGCCAGCGCGTACACCACCCGCCCCAGGCAGTCGTTATCGGACGCGAATTCCACTTTAATTAGATGGTGGAACTTATAGCCGACGAAACGCTGCTTATAGGTGCTCTTGTCCTTATAGCTTTCATACTCCGTGTCTACACTGAAATTCAGCGTTTTCAGATCGGATCGCTCAAAGCCGAATCCGGTCAGCAAATCCTTCAATCGCTCGGTGTCCTCTGATGACCTGCGCAAGGTCTCGCCATACTCCGGGTAGATACCCTCCAGAGACAAGGTGATTCTGGTCATATCGGGCTTGACCTTGATCTGGCCCTTGCCCGTAACTCTGATGGTTCGCATCTTTTACTCCTTTCCCGGCTCAATTGCCGACGGCATTTCTGCGATCATGTCAAAAAGATCTCGCAGTATAATGAATGGCTCAGAGAAAGCGTTAATCACGATCCCGGCGACATTCTTTTCATTGTTCCACGCCAGTCTAGAGGCCTCCAGAAAATGCCTCTGTATCTTGGAGAAGCCTTCCCCGTATTCTCCCATTTCCTCAGCCGTTGTGAAAACCGGGAAGAAGAAATCCTCACCGTTTTGCAGGATGTCTGGTATCATGCGGATGTTGTCCGTACTGACGAACGTCTTTCCAATGGCTTCGTCCGCCTTTATCTCCTTTACGAACTTCAACAATGCGTCCATATCTCCATCGCCCACGATTGCATTGCAGGGAATCCAGACCAGGCTGTCACGCAGTATCTTCATGAGCTTGATCATATTCAGCTGTGTCCGGTTCCTGTTGCAGATTTCAATGGAGCGTTTCAGAAAAGAACCATCCTCCAACAGTTCCGGCGTAATCGTATCATCCGGCACATGGTACTCCACGCCGCCGTCCGCTTTCAGAATCATCTCGATCAGTTCTCTGGTCAGCATGAAGGACTGTCCCCAAGGGTTAATGATGAAGTCGGGACTGCCGGCGTCCATGCAGCCTTTCAGCGTAGCGTCAATGAAGTTGGAGACGATCTGACTCGGCTGCCCTTTGGCGTGTTCCGCTGGGGAGGTAAACGCCACCAACCATTTCTTTCCGTCATTTGTATGTACCGACCGGAAGGCAAACTCTGTGCCATCCTCCGATGTGATGACCGGGATCATGAAATGCCCATCCTGGTGCATCCGGGTGCGGATTGCCTCCAGAACTGCGCACAGGTTTTCTTTCGTTGCCTCTGCATGGTAGGCGTTGATGGCTTCTTCAATCAGTTCGTTCCCGTCCAGGAACGGATCGTGAAAAGCGGGCTCCGCCGCCTCTTCCAGTTCCGTAAACCGATCCAATACCGCCAGCATATCATCAGGCAGACGCTTCCTGCATTCTGCGACCATCTCATCCGGGATGCCGTAGAACGCCTCTCCGATACTGCACGCGATGCAGGTCAGCGTGTCGCAGTCGCCACCAAGGGAGACCGCCGTGCGGATAACGTCCTCAAAGTCGGTCCCCTCCAGGAATGCCGTGACTGCTTCCGGGACGGTCTTTTGACAACTCTCCACATGGTGATACGTCGGGCGGATTTCATCACAAGTTCGGGACAGATTATAACCGAACTCGTTGATGATGTAGTCCTTGATTTCATTCTTGCTGGCTCCGGTCCGGGCGAGGAATATCGCGCTTGCGGTTGCTTCTGCGCCCTTGATGCCCTCCGGGTGATTGTGGGTCACCTCCGCCGTCAGGCGAGCGATCCGCCGCGTCTCTTCGATACTGTCATACAGCCACCCGGCGGCGGATACGCGCATAGCGGAGCCGTTGCCATAGCTTCCATAGGGCTCCGGGTTCGTCGCCCTCAGCCAGCCAAAGAAGCGTCCACCATAACCGGCGTTTGGGTAACGCTTGCCCCACTTGCGCATGGATGCGACAAGCGCAGCTCTGATTTCATCGTCGGACTTTCCGGCGGTATCCAGCAGCGCCTCAGCCACAGCAACAGTCATAACGGAATCATCCGTAAACTCTGTGTCTTGACTAAAAAGCGGAAACTCCTTTGTTTTGGGGCTTCTGTCAAATTCATACGGCGCACCAATCATGTCGCCGAGGATTGCTCCGATCATAATCTCGACCTCCTTCGTTGTGATGGTCAAAGTATAGTCTGTACGAAAGCAGAAGTGGTCGTTTGCCAAACGACAAATGACCACTTCTGTTTCATCCCAATCCCGAAGAGTTCCTGCAATTCCTACTGTTACGCAATTGTGGGTGCGCCTACTCAAATCACGTTTTTCTCATTGCCGGTTGCGAATACCTTTGAACATGGCGAGAAGGCCCTGGTATGTTATATCCGGTGATTTGATATGTATTTCATATTCCAGCACGACTGTTATCTTAGCTCTTATAATCCCTGAGATAGTCACATAGTCATTCAGTACATCCCTTATTATTCACCCAGAATCGGCTGCCCATATTTGAACAGGGTAGCGTTAATCTCAAAAATGTCATAATTCCCGTTGGTGATGAAGTAGGAAACGATTAGGTCAAATTTGCTGCTGGGAGAGAACGCGATCTCCGCCCGCGAGAGCAGATCCAGCATAGTGGGCATGTCAAGTTCCAACGCGATGGCAAAGGCCACCGCTGTTTTCTTCTTCGGTTTGTAATCTTCCTTGCAGCGGATACGGGAGAAAACCTTCCTGTCGATGTTGGCCTTTTTGTAGACCGTCACATCGTCCATGCCGCTGGCATCGATGAGCTTGAAGAGGCGTTGCTGGAATGTATCCTCGTTATTGCCGAGCACTTCGTCCAGACTCATGCCCACAACATCGGGAAATGAAACGGCGGATGGAGGAGCGATGGACAACTCCAACATTTCCTCCTCCGGCTGTGCCGTTTCCATGCGCCGCCGACGTTCCGCCGCAAGCATCCGCTCTTCATCCATACGCCGCCGGATATTTGAAGAGACGCCGCCGTACTCAGCCTCGCGCAGAAGCCCAACGGAGTGCTCGTCTATGTATTCGGTAATGCCTCCGACCAGGTTTTTTGACAGCTCCAGTGCCTTTCGGTCAAACACCACGAGAATGACTTTGATCTCGTGCGTCAGAAGGAACTTCCCAATTTCGGCAAGAGCTATGTTCAGAGCTTCATCCTTGGGGAAGCCGTACACGCCAGTTGCTATCATCGGAAACGCAATGCTCTCGCAGGAAAGATTGACCGCCAGTGCGAGGGACTCCGCATAGCAGGAACGCAGCGTTTCCCGCTCGCCGTGACTCCCGTCGATCCATGTCGGGCCGACGGTGTGGATGATGTATTTCGCGCCGAGATTGAATGCAGGCGTACTGATGGCGCAGCCCGGATCAATGTCACCGATTTTCTTTCTCTCTGCCAGAAGCCGTTCCTCGCCGGCGGCCGCATAGATGGCGCTGTCCGTCCCGCTGCCGATGACCGGGCGCGGATTCGCCGTGTTGACGATGGCGTCCGCCTTGACCTTCGTTATATCATTTCTAATGATCTGAAACGGCATCAGTCGCCACCTCCAAACCAGTGCTTATGCATTGCGTCCAAAAAGTCCTGGGTTATTGGATAACCGGAGCTTTCCCCGATGATAGAGTCAATCCCGCAATATGGGCATAATGCCGTCCCGCGCTCATCCGGAGTTTCATCGAAGAATATCCACTCCTGAATCTCAGCCGGGTCAAAAATTCTTTTGCAATAAAAGCAGCCGCAAACCTTGTCCCTTTCCAACTCCGATTTATGGTCACTGCAAAACTTATGCGCGGCAATGACATCATACTTCATCGGAATCCTCCTGCGGCTCCGGTACCGGTACAACTGTCATATCGCATGTGTCGTTCACAAAAGAGTAGATCGGCACTCCAAACGAGCCGTCTTCAGCAATATGATCGACCAGCGTTTTGATAAAAAACTCAATCCAGTCCTCCGTTGGCGGATCGGCATTATCCTTTTGTGGTGTTACCCACATCTCCGTAGCCAGTCTTCGATCCGCTGTATACATAGCCAGACCAGCCACGGAGTCAAAAAAGTCAAACGAGGCTTCAAAGGCAATGGGGACTTCATCACCGTGGGGCATTATCTCAAAGCCATCGGGAATCTCAGCCATTGTTATCATCATACGGCCTTTGATTTTCCCATACTCGTTTTCAAAGCGTTCAACAGAACCGTTCTTTCTCAGAAACTCCTCTATTGACGCGAACCGCTCAGGATCAGAAAGCATAGTTCACTCCTCCTGTTGGTGTTCCCGTATCCACCGCATCAGGTATGGCCTGTCGTCGTTATCTGGACGTTCGACCCACTGAGAACACAGCATGTATGTCGCTCCTTTGATACGGACAGGTTCCCGATAATACCGGACCCGATCATATTCACTGTCAGCCCGGACGAGAAGCGGGAAGTTGAGATCAAACGCTTTCTTGCTGTACGCCTTGTCCTGGAGACGCTCGATCTCATCATCCGGGATGCTTCCGCTTTCGAGAATGGGCCTCAGCACCAGTTGGGCGACCTTGCCTATTTTCAGTTCGGCATAAGTGTCCTCGGTATCTGCGGTGACCGTCTTGCGCGGCGCAGATTCGCGACGCTGCTCTTTCCGCTCAAACATCTGCACCATCTGGTAACTGCGGATGAACAGCTCATTGGTATCCGCAACGCCGCCACTAACTGTCAGAATCGGATCCAGCACCTTATTCCGGAAATCATCGTTCGCCAGAATGCGGAAGCGGAAGTGGAAACCGAGATCGTCCATGAGTTTCTGCATATCGTCCATGCAGGGCAGAATTCCGTCAAAGACGCCGCGATTTATCTTCGGGGAGGCGAAGATGACCTCAGCCTCCCGCGCATCCAGATAACCATAGATACACATAGCCGTGCGCAAGCATTTCGTGATGATCTTCTTTATTGTGGTTTCCCGGTCTCCATAGTTCACGCCGGCTTCATGGAATGCCACATCCACAGCGTAAATCTTGTTGACGCCGTCTTGTACAGCCATTCCCAATGCGTCGCATTCGGCCTGCTGGAGCAGTTGGGACAGGGATGCCGTTTTCTTATAGATGCCGTAGCCGTAATTTTCGGAGAAAAAACTGTCCGTCATGGACATGATTTCCTCCAGCTTGTCTTCATGGAGCAGCGTCCATTGACCGGAAGTGGTCCAGTTGGTCTGGACGATCTGGCATTCTTTCACATGACGCAGCCAGGAATAAAACAGGGATTCTCCCATTTCGATTTTCATCTGATGCAATCCTCCTTACCGCTTGCCGTTTTTCACGGTCTGGCGGTATTCATCCCTGACAATGGAGTATGAAATCAGGTTTACTACGAGATCGACCATGTCCGGCTCATCCAGCCTGAGCGGGTGATCGTTCCTTATCGAGCCGAGATAATACCGATCTCCTTTAATGATTGTAGGATAGCGTTGGCGTACCAGATTGAGCAAATCAGACTTTTTCCCGCTGCCCATGCGTCCGACTGCGATTCTGCCGTGGTGATAGAATTTCAAAGTGTCGCCGCTGACGGTTACATTATCCTCGGCTACGAGCTGAAGGGCGTGGTGGGATGCCTCTTCATCATCGTGCGCCACACAGATGCAGGTCTTCGGGAGCTTCCCTTTTTCAAGCCATCCATCCTTCCAATAGCTCGTTACGCACAGGGAATAGAACTCGGTGTTTCCATCGATCTCCACGAGGAACGAGCGGTAGGGCCCAAAGAAGTGGCCCCCACTTCCGTTTCCATAGGTGAGCATACGAACGCCGTAATCCTCGATCAGGCGGAACATCCCGTAATCCCCGGCAGGCATTTTCACGCTGACATCGAGCAGCCCCTCCCAAAGATTGAACAGCGGTACTGCAAGATTCATCGGAGTGCCATAGCTGATATCGCCAACATAATCGTTCGCTTTTGCGTCCTCAAATGACAGGAGGAGCTGATCCTTCAGCTTGTCCAAAGGAATGCGGGGAGGGGGAGCTTCAATTTCTTCAGCAATAAACTCGCCCGTCAGCATATCCCCATAAGCCGGCAGTTCTTTTATCTCGATGTACTGGTTCTCCGCCTCATCAAATTTGAAACAGAAGTAGGACGCACCGTTGGTAATCAATGTATATGTGGTTTCCAAGATATTATACCATGCCCTCCCTCGAATTACCACTGAAAATAGCGAAATATCAATGATAATGTCAAGAATTCAAAAGAGGATGATTGAAGTGATGCCACGATTCTGCTATACTATCTCCACAAGAATCTCAAGGAGGAAAGACCGTGATGCGAAAGCCTAACCGTACCCTATGGGTCTTCAAATATCTTTGGGAATACACAGACGATCAGCATCCGGCTACCATAGCGGATATCATCGCTTTCCTGGAAACGCAGGGTATCACCGTCAAGGATTATCGCGCTATTCAAGCGGATATTGCAGATCTGACCGCCTTGGGCATCGACATCGTTGAAGATCGCTCCCGGCATTACGAGTACAGCATTGGGACCCGGCATTTTGAGGTTCCGGAGGTCAAGTTGCTTGTAGATGCAGTTCAGTCATCGCGGTTTATCAGCCAGAAGAAGAGTAAAGCGCTGATAAAGAAGCTCTCCTCCTTTGTTGGTCCGCAGGATGCTGGCATCATCAAACGGCAGCTCTATGTGGAACAGCGATTCAAAGCAACCAACGAGGGAATCATGCGGATCGTAGACTCCATTCAGGATGCCATTGCCGCAAAAATCAAGGTCACGTTCCAGTATTATGATTACTCTCCGCAAAAGAAAAAGGTAGCCAGGCATGATGGTGCCTTCTATGTGGTCTCTCCGTACTCTCTGATTTGGAACGGAGATAACTACTATATGGTGGGGCATTCCGAGGAAAAGGATAAGATTCAAAAGTTCCGCGTGGACCGAATCGACCATCTTTCTGTAGTTGATGAGGCCCGCGTCAAACCTCCCAGGGACTACATCGTCGGAGATTTCTTCTCCCAGGAGTTCTCTATGATGAGCGGGAAAGAGACTGATGTGGAGCTCCTCGTTGAAAACGATCTCATGAACAACATCATCGACCACTTCGGAGAGCGAGTGACAACGGAAGTCGTAGATGAAGGACATTTCAAAGTCCACGTTACCGTTGGTCTAAGTCCTACCTTCTATGGCTGGCTGTTTGCTTCAAAGGGAAAGATCAAAATCCTGAACCCGAAGGAAGCTAAGGATGAATTCTATTATATCATAGACAGCTATTCCGAATCCAGATGAAAATGGTTTGAGACCTGCGCAAAAACGCAGGTCTCAGTCAATTTCAGCATCATTTGAGCTTCCTTCATGGAGCTTTTAGCCGTTTTGAAAGAAGATCAGAAAAAAACAGGGGAAATAACGCTGGTAGGAGTACATACTTCCTCTGGCTTATTATAAAAGCGGTGCCCGCCAATTATACTTCTATCAGGCAGAATACAAACCGATAGGAGTGGTACTATGGATGCACGGCTTGTAGGAAAACGCATCCAGGCAGTTCGGAAGGCGCGAGGGTTGACACAGGAGCAGCTATCTCAGATGGTCGATCTTTCTCCGAACTACCTGAGCAACATTGAGACCGGCTTGAAAACGCCGAAGCTTGATACCTTCGTTGAAATCATGAACGCCCTGCAGTGCGACGCGAACGCATTGCTGGCGGATGTGGTCGATGCGACAACAACACAGGAGAGTGGGCAGATTTCAAAGGCTCTGGCCGAGCTGCCGGCAAGTGAACAGAGAAGAATTATGAAGGTCATTCAAGTCTTGATCAACGAGGCAAAAGACCAGATGTGATTCACCCCTATGCCACAAACATAGGGGTGTTTTTTTGTTGGTTCTCCACGTTTCTACAGCTTTCGACAAATATACTATGCTATCATCATAACGCCAATAGCGTTATTAACAGCTATTAGTAATTGATAAGAAAGAAGGAATAGAGATGGAGAAAGAAAGACTAGAGATTGCCATAGAGGAGGATATCGGAAAAGTCACGATGTTTCAGGAGATTACGCCAAGCATCTGCTATGTCGCCACCATCGGCGATAACGCAGCTGCCCCCAACGAATACTACATAGCTGAAAAGGACTGCCCTGAGCTTTCCCGGGAGGCCAAGGAATACGGGAAGCCCTTGGATCACAATTCGGAGTATATCTGCTTTGTCGCAGACACACCGGAGTATGGCAGAATGGTCATCGAATATGAAGTGAACCGCTACCTGAAAAAGCACGGGCTTCCAGCGATGGAAGGAGATCGTCTGTTGACCATTGCGGATTATGGCCGGGAACATGAGCCGGAGTATTTTGGCGACTACCCAGCTCCTTTGGCTACCTCCAGGGGGTTGACGATGCGATATGTCAGATTGTCAAGCGGTATATTTCTCATCGAAACAGACAGGCTCGAAACGGTCCTTGCTGTGTGCTATCCGATCTGGCAAAGCGAACTTTCGGACTATGCCAAAATCCAGGGAGAGAAGTTTGCATACGATCAGCTATGCGGTATAGAAAACACGGAGGGGTATCTGTTCTTCCCAGAAACGAGTGCCTGTGTTGCCCTGTTTGAGCTTTGGGAGATGCACAAACAGATTGAGCAGTCTGGGCGAATCAGCCCCAGGTCCATGATGAACGCTATCTGGAAGCACCATCCCGTATATGCCGCTTCGCACAATGTGAGAGAGCAAGCCGGTCTCAATGATGGAATGGCGCTTCTGGCAAAGTCGCTTGGCATCTCTCCGGAGCTGACTCACAGCTCGGAGAACGTGATTTCTATATTTACCACCGTAGGAACAGATTACCTCAACATATAGTAAACCAAGCTCTGCCTTTCGATGAGACCTGCGTAAAAATGCAGGTCTCATTTTTGCCTCTTGATTTTTGCCTCTGCCTGATTTATAATCCTATCCGTAACGAACCGTAACAGATAAGTCGAGGGAGGTATGACCATGAGACACAAGGACGAAGAACTGATGATGCGCATCCGTGAATTTGCGGAACAGTTCTATATTGAACATGGCCGGTCTCCCAGCACCGCCGAGATCGGCACCGTTGTCGGCGTCACCAAGGTAACGGTACACAGATACCTTGTCGATATGGCTGAAAAGGGCATGATCGACTACGACGGAAGGACTGTCTCTACGAAGAAGACCGCCTTAGCTGAGCATGGTATGACCGCTGCCAGCGTCTTTTACGGCGCAATTCCCTGCGGAGCACCGGAAACCGTTGAGGCGGGTATTGACCAGTATGTCATGCTCCCGACGGCGCTTTTCGGAGGCGGAAACCTCTATGTGATCCATGCAAGGGGCGATTCCATGATCGAAGCCGGCATTGATGATGGCGATATGATCATCATCGATGCCGACAAGGAGCCCAGCATCGGAGATAAGGTCGTTGCGCTCGACCAGAATAATGACAGTACACTCAAGACTCTGCTTTATGACGAAAAACAGGACAGATTTTACCTTCATCCTGAAAACCATACGATGGAGGATATCTATGTTGATGAACTGACCGTTCAGGGCGTAGTTAGGTTCATCGTCAAGAAAGGCTGAGGGCAGAGTCAATGACGAAAAAAGAATATAGCAGGGCGTTGATTCCGGACAAGCCTCCGGATGAACCGTCCTTGGATGAGTGCGCTCCATTCTTCTTGGCAAAAGAACTGGACTACCTTCCGTTGGATGCCATGGGACCGGTCGTTTCCATGAGAGACCCCTTCCATCCGGAGTTCGAGATTATCTGCGCTAACCCTTATCACAACAACATTGAGCGCATCGGCTCCTTCAAGCAGTTTTTGATGGGGCGCTTCTATTCCGATTATATCGGCTATCTCAAGGCGAAGATTGAAGATGGCACTCTGGGCATTGGAAAGCACAGCCCTGTTGTTCCGCTGCTGGATACGGCATTGGTCAGTGAGGCCGAGGTGGAGCGAATCAATCTGTACCGCAAATCAGCTGAAGAGGTTTATGCGGATATCATCATGAGCGCCAAGATCCGCGTTTCCTCTGAGCGTGATGGGACTTACAGAGAAGACTGGCTGACGCAATGGTTTCGGATCAGAACCTACTCCGACCTGAATCAAGACGCGCTGAGCTTCAACAATCTGGAGTGCATCAAGGTTTACGACAGGCAGGAGCCCGCCCCCGGAACCCCTTTGGACGAGTATTTGGTTCCCTACACCAGCAAGTCGCTGATTGACGGCGAATGCGCCGGCATCCTGTCCTTCTATTATCCTGAAGCGTTGGAAAGACCGTGCCGGGTAGACGGCAGGCTTCTCGCAAACCGTATGGGTCTCCGTGTGGAGTTGCTTTGGCTCTGTGCTTCAGATGGGATACGCGGGCAAATCTACTTTGAGTCACACGAAACGGAGATTCAAAATGATTTCGGAGAAAAGGATCTCCATCGAATCCCCGCGAATACCATCGTCGTGAATATCAATGCCTGCCTCTCTGATGACGGAACTGTAAGCGAGGACAGGCTGAACGACACCATCATCCATGAGTGCTATCACTTCCATCGGCATAGGCTGTTTTACCTTGGCCAACGGCTTTACAACGGTGAGCTGTGCTGCCTCTCCTGCACGATTGTAGGACAGCAGATCGGCGCAATGATCGACTCCGATCTTGACCTCCAGGGCAGAACTTCTGCGGAGGAAATGTATCTTGCGGCAAACTGCTTTGACGGAAAAACCCCGGTTGACTGGATGGAATGGCAGTCGAACCGCGCCACACCGCGAATCCGAATGCCGGCGCGGACCACCGAAATGAAGATCAACGAGCTTCTCTTTCAGCACAGGCGACGGTATCCCATGATTACGACACCGAGGCTGTATTCGAGAGTGGTCAGCGACCTTGCAAGTTTTTACGGTGTTTCAAGGCAGAGCGCAAAACAGCGCATGATTGAGCTCGGCTATACCGAGGCAAAGGGCGTTCTGAACTATGTGAACGGGAGATATACCATCGATTATGCGTTCTCTCCCGGAAGTCTTGGGCGAAACCAGACCTTCACAATCGACTTTGCAGCAGCAGTCGAGCTGTATCAACGAGACAGCAACTTCCGTGAGTGCATAGGCAGCGGCCTATACCAGTACATTGATGACCATTTCTGCCGCGTAGATGCCAGGTATGTCTACCGCAGAAACGGTGCGCTCCATCATACTTCATATGCCAAAGCACATATGGATGAGTGCTGCCTGGTCTTTTCCCTTCGCAGCACTGGCCCGGAGTATATTTATCGGCAAGGAATACTACAAAAAGAAACCGGTGGAAACCATACTGCCGCAGATTTTGACAGTGACTGCAATGGTACAGATTTTTATATGGCTGCGCAGCGGATTTCCGGAATTATGAGTGAGTTGCCAGGGTCCCCGTGTGGGACACTGAAAGCCCACATGGAGCGTCGTAACATCACCCAGGAAGGTCTAGTTGCAAAAAGCGGTGTTTCTTACAGGACAATTGCACGCCTAAGAAATGACCCTGAATTCAGACCGTCAAAAGCAAATGCGATTGCTATTTGCATTGGTCTTCAGTTGGAACCTGTGTTACAGCGGGATTGGTTGAATAAACTGGGCATTGTGATGAGTTCCAGTACCTCCGACATTTTCTATGAGTTACTGATGAGCAGCCTTTATAAGCAGCCAGTATCAGTCTTAAATGAGAAGCTTATAGAACATGGATACCCACCCCTGAGTCGGTGCGTATCTGAATTGGATAGTTAAGGGAGGAGGATCGTCGTGACACGAAGAAAAGTGTATGTCGCGGTCAGCGCGGAGCATGAGTCCGACGGAAGCTGCCGCCCAAGAGAGATTCGTCTTGCCAATGGCAGCAAGTACGAGATCGACAAGATTTTGCAGGTTAGCCGCAGCGCCTCCATGGTCGGCGGTCGTGGCATTCGATACAGAATCAGGATTGGACGCGCTGAGACAAACCTCTATGATGAAGAAAACGGTCGCTGGTTTGTCGAAGCAAAATTTGGGTGATGAGAAAGGCAGTGAGCGTGGATGGCTCAGAGAAAACAATTCATAGCAATTGACCTCAAGAGCTTCGTGTGACACGAAGTCGCACGGTTGAATGTTCCCCGAGAAGTCGAGGGAACCTATTGTGCCATCAATAGCGCCTATCGCTCACAAAGTGGCGGGCAACTGCCATGAGGAAACGGAGCGAGACAG
>Ga0129306_1002246_pt1 | contig 17912 bp, 13 predicted proteins | sample P827metagenome_FD_94438 | JGI IMG/M metagenome (GOLD analysis project Ga0129306, IMG submission 94438) | Capybara group fecal microbial communities from Wisconsin, USA - P827 metagenome | ecosystem: Host-associated > Mammals > Digestive system > Large intestine > Fecal | place: USA: Wisconsin... | reverse complement strand
GTACAGATCAAGACCAGCGAACGACGTGGGGGCTTCGTAGACAGCATCTTCGTGGACAGGTTGGAGGCCAAGGATGCCAGAAGGGTGGTTTCCATCTATACCGACGTGCTCTATCAGATGCGTAAGATTGTGCCTACCTTCGAAAAACGGCTGACTAAGATATCGAACATCTTCATCAACGATGTCAAGACAGCTAATACGGATGTCATCTACGAGTTGCTGGGCGATGAGCAGCAGCCTATCCGCAATGTACGCCTCAGCAACATCCGCGTGGGTAAGGTCAACAAATTCCTGAATGCCACGCAGAATGTGGTAGACCTACAGGTGGACAACATCACCCATACAGGCTACGAGCCTCAGGAGAAGATTGTCTTGTATAAGGACCACTAAGGAGGAAACAAAAAAACATCCCGACTAGGCAGAATGGCCAATCGGGATGTCTTTCTTTTATATCAAACAGTTTTGATTACTCTGCAACCAGGGTAAAGCGCTTGAAGTCTACGATCTTCAGCTCCTTGTCCTGCTGGGCAAGCCACTGAGATACGGTAGCCTTGTCGCCGTCACCGAACTGGAACTCCTGGTCAACCAGACAGTTCTCCTTCAGGAACTTCTGAACGCGGCCCTTGGCAATGTTCTCAATCATGTTCTGGTTCAGCGAAGCAGCCTTCTCAGCAGCAGCGCTCTCCTTCAGCTTGCGAGCCTCGTCAGCCTGAGCCTGAGTGAGCCAACCCTTAGCCATGTTGCTCTCGATGTGATCCTCAGAGTCAACGAGGTTGGGGTTGATGCCAGCCTTCTTCAGAACAACCTCTACGTACTTCTCAACCTGCTCGAGCTTGGTCTTCTCAACAGCAGTCTTGTACTCCTCGTCGAGAATCTTCTGGTCTACGCTCTCAGCATTGAGTGCTACGGGCTTCATGGCAGCTACCTGCATAGCCAGCTTGTGACCTACCTCAGCAGCATTCTTGTTGAGCTGTACCATGGTGCACAGAGTGTTCTTGCCCATGTGGTTGTAAACCTCAATGTTCTCACCTTCGAGTACGAGGTAGCCGTCGAGTTCCATCTTCTCACCCGTGATACCAGAACGCTGTGTAACAGCCTCCTGAGCAGTCTGACCGTTGATGTCGAGAGCCTTAACAGCCTCGATATCCTTGCACTTGGCAGCGATGGCTGCATCCAGGATGCTCTGAGTCAGGGCGATGAAGTCGGCACCGTTGGCAACGAAGTCGGTCTCGCACTTCAGGGCGAGTGTGGCAGCAAAGCCGTCAACAGCCTTTACGAGTACACAACCATTAGAAGTCTCACGGTCAGAACGCTTAGCAGCGATGGCGAGACCACGCTCACGCAGCAGTTCCTTAGCCTTGTCGAAGTCGCCCTCAGCCTCGGTCAGAGCCTTCTTTACGTCAGCCAGACCAGCACCTGTCATAGCGCGAAGCTTCTTGATATCATCAATTGAAATAGCCATAACTTTAATTCTTCAATTTTTAAGTTCTTCAATTCTTTAATTATTCAGCAGCAGCCTCTTCAGCAGCAGGAGCAGCCTCCTCAGCTACAGGAGCCTCCTCAGCGGGAGCCTCAGCAGCCTTGCGGGTCTTGCGAGCCTGACGCTTGGGCTTAGCCTCTTCGGCCTCAGCCTCAGCCTGTGCATCGGCAGCCTTCTCATCAGCCTTCTCAACCTTACGCTCCTCGATACCCTCGTTGATGGCGTTGCAGCAAGCAGTGAGGATAACCTCTACGCTGTCCTTAGCATCATCATTGGCAGGGATAACGAAGTCGATGTTCTTGGGCTCTGAGTTAGTATCAACGATACCGAATACGGGGATACCCAGACGATTGGCCTCCTTCACGGCAATCTGCTCCTTCATCACGTCAACAACGAAGAGGGCAGAAGGCAGACGGGTCAGGTCAGCGATAGAACCGAGGTTCTTCTCCAGCTTGGCGCGCTGACGGGTAATCTGCAGCAACTCGCGCTTTGAGAGGTTGCTGTAAGTACCATCCTGCATAAGCTTGTCGATGTTCGCCATTTTCTTGACGGCCTTGCGAATAGTCGGGAAGTTGGTCAACATACCACCCGGCCAGCGCTCGATGACGTAAGGCATACCAACGCTCTGAGCCTTCTCGGCGATGATTTCCTTAGTCTGTTTTTTAGTAGCGACGAACAGCACTTTCTTGCCGCTCTTGGCAATCTGCTTCAGTGCATCTGCAGCTTCATCGATCTTGATGACAGTCTTGTGGAGGTCAATAATGTGGATACCGTTGCGCTCGGTATAGATGTAGGGAGCCATTGCGGGGTTCCACTTGCGCTTCAGGTGGCCGAAGTGGCAACCAGCCTGCAGCAATTGTTCAAAATTAGTTCTTGCCATTTTGATTTTCTTTTTTTGTTGTTTACTTTCTTTTTTAATTCTTTTAGTCGCTACGCTTGGTAAAAGCGCTAAAGCGATTACTTGTTAGAATCAGCCCAATGGTAATCCAGAGGAGTCCATCGAGTTTAGATACTAAACGCAGTCCAGTTGGATTAACGCTTACTGAACTGGAAGCGACGACGAGCCTTGGGCTGACCTGGCTTCTTACGCTCAACCTCACGAGAGTCGCGGGTCAGGAAACCGTGGTCCTTCAGGTTCTTCTTATCCTCGGCATTTACCTTAACGAGGGCACGGGCGATAGCGAGGCGCAGTGCCTGGCTCTGGCCAGTGAAACCACCACCGTCGAGGTTGGCCTTGATATCATATTTCTCAGCAACCTCCAGCAGGTTGAGCGGCTGCTTAACCACGTACTGCAGGATGGCAGAGGGGAAATATACTTCCAAGTCTTTCTTGTTGATCGTAATCTTACCAGTTCCTTCAGAGAGGTAAACGCGAGCTACTGAGCTCTTACGACGACCTATTGCATTTATTACTTCCATCGTTCCTTATTTATTTATACTGGTTAATATCAATAGCCTTTGGCTTCTGAGCCTCGTGCTTGTGTTCGGTACCCTCATAGATGAAGAGGTTGTTCAGCAGGCTGCGTCCGAGGGGGCCTTTGGGCAGCATACCCTTGACAGCGTGCTTGATGATACGCTCAACGCCAAATGGCTTCTTGCGGAGCTCGGCAGGCGTGTTGAAGCGCTGACCACCAGGATAACCAGTGTAACGGGTGTAAACCTTGTCAGTCTCTTTCTTGCCAGTGAATACCACCTTAGCGGCATTGATAATGATTACATTGTCACCACAGTCCTGATTAGGAGTGAAGGTGGGCTTGTACTTTCCGCGAATAATCTTAGCTACTTTAGAAGCGAGGCGACCTACTACCTGGTCGGTAGCGTCGATGACCACCCATTCCTTCTGCTCACGAGCAGCTTCCTTAGATACGGAAACGGTCTTGTAACTTAAAGTGTTCATTTCTCTTTTTAAATTTTACTACTAAAAAACATTTTTTCTTTTCTCTATTATGCACATACTTACTACGCACAGGGAGTCTAAAGCCCTGCTCGCAGTCTAACGTCTGTGCTGAACCATGATTCACAAACCGCAATGCCCGGCCAAAGACACCACTATTTACACACGGCTCACGGAGGATTCTAAGTCTCTCCCCCAATAATCGGACTGCAAAGGTACTGCTTTTCCATTTAATTATGTATGCGAGAACACCAAGAAATGCGATTTTTATGATTATTTAACTAAATTATCTTCCAAAAAAGCATTACCTTTGCATCCATGAAGATTCATGCACCCCTGATTCCGATAGTCGTTTGCCTCATTTTAGGCATCGTATTGGGCGAAATGCTGGACGAATGGTCCAAGGGATTCATCCTACTGATTCCCCTGCTATTCGTGACTGTCTTTCTGCGCCACTTCCCCCGTTGGCAGACGGCAGGTATCTGGGCGTGCGTAGTGGTGCTGGGGGCGATGCTCAGCAGTATGAAGCACAAAGCCCTGAGCTGCGAGTGGCCTCAAGAACCCACCACACAGGAAATCGTAGTATCAAGCGAAACGGTGGTAAAAGAGAAAGCTGTTGTATTCGACGCCCTGATAAGCGGGCAACAGAGGAAAATCAAATGCCGAGTGGCCAAAGACGAGACGAGCAAGCAGATTACTATAGGCGACAGGCTTTTGGTTCATTCCACCATCCGACCCATCCATCAATATCAGGACGGACATTTCGACTATCAGCGCTATATGCTATGCCACGAGTTCTCTGGCGAAACCTTTGTGGGGCGTACCCATTGGCAATGGCAAGAGAGATTGCTGGCAGGACTCTCGCTGACGGAACGACTCAAACTGCGTGCACTCTGTTGGCGCCATCAGTTATTGGCGCACTATCGCCAATGGGGCTTTGACCAAGAGGCTTACGGAGTGATTGCCGCTATGACGCTGGGCGACAAATCGCAACTGGACACCACGCTGAAGGATACATACGCCATTGCAGGAGCAAGTCACGTACTGGCCCTGAGTGGACTGCACCTGATGATTATCTATGCCTTCATCACCCTGTTTACGGGCTGGTGGCGATTCCGCACTCTGTCACAAATACTCACCGTACTGCCTATCTGGGCTTTCGCTTTCTTGGTAGGGCTGTCACCAAGCGTAGTGCGCTCTGCCTTCATGATTTCCGTCTATGCTTTGCTCTCACTGGGATATCGCGAACGGATGTCTGTCAACACGCTGGCCTTTACGGCTATCGTGATGCTTGTTATGAATCCCTTCGCACTCTATGACATTGGCTTCCAACTGTCCTTCATGGCTGTACTGGCTATTGTCCTGCTGAATCCGCTTTTCAGTCAAATCATTCCCCTCCACGTATTGCAACGCCACCGCTGGCTCAATGCTGTCTGGGGACTGACCACCGTATCGCTGGCTGCACAGATAGGGACAGCCCCACTGGTCATCTACTATTTCGGACGCTTCGCCACCTACTTCCTGCTCAGCAACTATGTAGTCATCCCGTTGGCTACCCTTATCCTCAATCTGGCACTGGCCTGCGTTTGCTGCTTCTGGTGGGTGGGCTTGCAACAGTTGCTGACTACAGCTTTGATGACTGTCGTTTCTTTCATGAACCAAATACTGACGTTCATCGCCCATCTTCCCAAAAGCAGCGTAGAGGACATCCGTCTCTCCACGCTGCAGTTATACCTTATATATATTATAATAGGATGTCTGTGGGTAGTGCTATCACTTTATAGAAAGAATGTCAAGCACCTCGCCAAAGTGTGAGATCTTCTGGAGTCGCTCGTGAGGGAACTCTTCCGACTTCTCCAACTCCCATACTACATGATAGGGGATATGGATGGCATAGCAGCCAACAGCCAGTGCTGGAGCAATGTCAGAACGAAACGAGTTACCCACCATCACCATCTCATCCGGTTCAATATCCAAATGGTTGCATAGCGTCACATACTCGTCCTTCCCTTTGTTCGAAACGGTCTCCATATACTCAAAGTAGTCGCCCAGCCCAGAACGCTTCAACTTACTCTCCTGATCGAGCAGTTCACCCTTGGTGAATACCACCAAACGGTAGCGCCCGTCATCGTAGAGTCGCTGTAAGGAACTCTTAACCTCAGGCAGTGGTGTGGTGGGGAATCGGAGCAATCCTTTTCCCATCTGAATAAGTTGGCTGACGATGTCACCAGGAATCTCGCCATTCGTCATCTTCACCGCATTCTCCACCAGCGAGATGGTAAATGCTTTGGTGCCATAACCCAACAGTTCCATATTGGCTCGCTCAGTGGCAAAGAGTCCCTGTGTCACTTCCTCCTGCGTAGCCCAAGGACGCAACAGGTCGCCACAACGGTGCTCCACCTCATCGAACCACGATTGGCAGTCCCATAGTGTGTCGTCGGCATCAAATGCCACTACTTTGATCTTCTCTTCTGTTAATCTCATTATTTCAAATGTTTACGCATCCAGTCCATCTGCTGATGGTCCGTAGCATCTGTTGTCCAGTGCTCATTGATAGGCGTTATCAAGCTTTCTTTCGGACCTGCCAGCACATTCCAGACAGCATACGAAGTGGTGGGCGGACAGACATTGTCGTTGTAACCCCACGTCAGATAGACAGGCACCTGGATATGGCGGGCAAAGTTGACTACGTCGTAGTAAGGCAGGGTCTTCATACAAGCCTCATTATAGGCTCCGCTCTCCTTCGAGAAATGGGGATAGCCACTGGTCAGACCTGCAGAGCCTGCTGCCATATCGCTGAGTGCCGGGTGATTGGCCACGCAGAGCGTGACGCGACTGTCGAGGGCCGTACCAATCAGCGCCAAAGCTCCACCCTGACTGCCTCCCTGCATGATGACATTACGCCCATCCCACTCAGGCAGCGAGGTCAAGATGTCGATGCAGCGCACCAAGCCCAGATAGACGTGCTTCATATAATAGTGGTTACGATCTTCCAGGTTCTGACGCAGATAGCCGTTATACTTATTGTTAAAGGCGGCATTAATCTCTGCATACACCTTCTCGCTGATCGTTGGGTCCAGTCCGTGAATATCCAGAGCCATACGGATAAAGCCATTCTCAGGATAGAAACGGCGCGTCGTAGCATCACGGATGGGCTTCACACCAGCTCCTGGAGGGGTGAGCACCACAGGACAAGAGCCCTGCTTGGCTCCCTTGGGCATCAGCAGATAGGCGTAGAACGAGTGGCGCTCGTTATCAATGCTGATTTTCAGACGGTAGGCATCCACCTTCTCAGTCGACATCTCCTTGACGAACTCTTTGGTATAGCTCATCGGATGTTTCTTATTCTCCTCTATGTTCTGCTGCCAGAACTGCCAGAAGTCCTTAGGTTCCTTGGTGAAAGGCTGTATCTTGTCGACAGAGAAGCCCACTTTCACATGATGCTCATAGGTCTTTCCTTCCAGTTTCAGCTTCAGTCGCAGGTCGCGAAAACTGGGTTTCTTCGCTGTTCCCATGCTGATATGGCAGCGTCCGTTTTTCAGCGTAGCCGTTCCTTTCTGGTCAGCAGGCAACAAGTCTGTACCTATCTCCCACTCCACTTGTCCGTCACGTGGGATACCATATTTATAGAATTGCACCTCTACGGTAGCTTTCTCGCCACATTGGTAGAGCCAGTCGGCATGATCGGGCACTGTCACCCATAAATAGTCACTGCGATAAGGATAGTTTTCAGCCTGCACAGCCGTTGTGCAGAGCAGCAGGAAAAGCAGATTCAGGAGTATTCGTTTCATAATTTTCAGTAGTTCGTTGATTTTATTGCCTGCAAAGTTAATCATTTCCGAGGAAAAATAGTACCTTTGCATACAAAAATCAAGAGAAAATGTTAGTAAAGACATATTGTGCAGCCGTCAACGGACTGGAAGTAACGACAGTAACCGTTGAGGTAAGCATGGCGCGAGGCGTCCAATTTCATCTGACAGGACTGGCTGATACTGCCGTCAAGGAGAGCTATGACCGCATCAAGGCAGCGCTGATCAATAATGGTTTCAAGATGCCCACAATGGACATCACCGTCAACCTGTCACCTGCTGACATCAAAAAGGAGGGAAGTGGCTACGACCTGCCCTTGGCTATTGGTATTCTGGCGGCAAACGGCAAGGTGGAGAGCGACAATGCTGACAAATATATGATGGTGGGCGAATTGGGACTGGATGGACGTTTGCAGCCCATTCGTGGTGCCCTGCCCATCGCTATCCGTGCACGAGCCGAGAAGTTCAAGGGACTCATCGTGCCTCAGCAGAATATCCGCGAGGCAGCTGTCGTCAACCAGTTGGAGGTTTATGGGATGGAGACGCTGATGGATGTCATTCAGTTTCTGAACGGCGACACGTCGTATGAGCCTACCATCATTGATGCCCGTAAGGAGTTTTTCGAACAGCAGAACCACTACGAGCTCGACTTCAGTGACGTTCGCGGACAGGAGAGCGTGAAGCGGGCCTTGGAGGTGGCTGCCGCTGGTGGCCATAACCTGATTATGATAGGCCCTCCAGGTAGCGGTAAGAGCATGATGGCCAAGCGATTACCTTCCATTCTGCCTCCATTGTCGCTGGCTGAGAGCTTGGAAACAACGCAGATTCACTCTGTGGCAGGCAAGTTGGATCGTGAGACGAGTCTTATCTCGCAACGGCCCTTCCGTGCTCCCCACCACACGATTTCGCAAGTAGGGCTAGCAGGTGGAACTTCCAAGGCGATGCCTGGGGAGGTGTCATTGGCCCATAATGGTGTCCTTTTTCTAGATGAATTAACCGAGTTCAATCGGGCTACTTTGGAAATCCTCAGACAGCCCTTAGAAGACCGTAAAATAACGATAACCAGGGCAAATTACACAGTGGAATACCCATGCTCATTTATGCTTATAGCATCAATGAATCCGTGCCCTTGTGGCTACTATGGCGACCCTTTACACAAGTGTACCTGCACTCCTGGGCAAATCAGCCGTTATCTCTCGAAAATCAGCGGTCCGCTTCTCGACAGGATTGACATACACTGTGAAATTCAGGCAGTTCCGTTCGCTCAGCTGTCCAAAATGCAGCCTGGAGAACCGTCCACATCACACCGTGAACGAGTTATCAAGGCGAGACTTATCCAAGAAGAGCGTTTCAAGGACTACAAAAACGTTCATTGCAATGCCCAAATGACAGAGCGGATGTTGCATAAATTTGCTGAACCTGATGATGCAAGTCTAGAAATGCTACGGTTGGCTATGGAGAAGCTGAGTCTGTCTGCCAGAGCGTATAGCAGAATCTTGAAGGTTGCTAGAACGATTGCCGACTTAGAGGGTTCAGAGAAAGTACAGAGCCAGCATATCGCCGAAGCTATTGGGTATAGAAACCTCGATAGAGGCGACTGGGCTGAAAGGGGGATATAAGATTCAATGGTTGATATATGAGAAATATTTATAAAATAATTCCATGTCTATTCTTGATGGTGATGGGTGTTCAAGCACAAAAGACTGCTAGCAACAACAATGAGTGGACGTGTGTGAAACTCAAGCGCCAAATAACCCATCCGCAGCCAATGACAGGATTAGCTTTTCGACCAGAACGAGCAAGTAAACTTCATGCTACCTATGGACAAAGCATACAATTGGAATATGCATATTATTTGCCAAGCAAAATAGTCAAAGGTTGTAGGGAGGATGGAACCATTATCTACGATTGGAGTTCTTTTGATTCTGCTCTCAACGATGTTGCTAGCCGTGGACATCAATTGGTTCCACGTTTCCGTTACGTGTGGCCTGGAACTGGCTCTACTACTGTACCTGATTATATAAAAAACCGGCCAGATTATCATGAAACATATTCTGAAAGCCAAGGCACTTACTATGCAGATTGGAGCAATAGCGAACTTCAACGTTTTATGCTACAATTCTATACTGACTTTTTCAAGCGATACGCTCACGACCCACGATTAGCATTCTTACAAGTTGGTTTTGGTCACTGGGCAGAATATCATATATTTCCAACGCCTGTTGAATATGGAAAAAACTTTCCTTCATTAGAGTACCAGAAGAAGTTTCTTCTCCATATGGGTGAAGTTGCAGACGGCCTGCCTTGGCTTGTGTCGAAGAATGCAGGTGACAATTCTCCTATACCTAATGATGACGAATTGTTGGCACTTCGTTTTGGCCTGTTCGAAGATTCTTTTATGGGAGAATACTTTCTTAATGGGGGATACAAAAAAGCGTGGAACGGCTTGGGAGGCGAGACTCGATGGCAAATAGGCGCCGTTGGCGGAGAAGTTGGTCCTGATTACAAAGAGAATTATAATTTTCTAAATCCAGAAGGTTTATATGGGGAATTCTTCGAGGATGTTGCTTCTAAGTACCATGTCACATTTATGGGAGGTAGTTCTGCGACAGAAAACCCTTATGGAACACCAGAGCGCGTCAAGCAAGCCTCGATGGCTACAGGTTACCGGTTCGTTGTTAATAAATGTGCCACTGATGGCTCCAAGACCTTGATGCTTGTAGGTAATGAGGGCATTGCGCCCATCTATCGTGATGCCTATTTTGCCATTGGCGATATCCGATCAGAGACCTCGTTAAAAGGACTGTTGCCAAATGAAGAAATGTGGATTGAAATAGCTGCAAGCCCTCTTTCAGACGGCGAGGATATCAAGATAGTCAGCGACTATATTCTTCCTCAGCAAGAAATTGAATTTAAGGCCAATATTGAAGATTGCAGTTTTGTTCTGAATGTGTCAGATGCTTTGAACATAATCTGCAAATTTGAAGATAACTCGAAGACCGAAGAAGAATATGAGGTAAAGGGCTATGTAACGTCTATTAAAGAAATCTCAACCCATTATGGCAATGCTACTTTCGTTATAGCTGATTCCAAAGACGCAGAAACAGGATTAACCATTTATCGTACAAAAGGAATTAATGGTGAAAAAATTACGGATGAACAACTGCTTAAGGTTGGCGATGAAGTAAAGGTGAAAGGCCGGTTGCAGAAATATGTCGATGGCGAGGTGGTTATCCCAGAAATCGCTTCAGGTGGCCAAATCGTTTCCATTAATGGCATTACATCAGGAATTTTGTCTATCGTCCCGTCTAAAGAGATTATTCAGGGGATTATATTCAATCTCACTGGTCAGCGACGATCAAAACCTCAAAAGGGAATAAACATCGTCAATGGGAAGAAAGTTGTTTTAAAATAACGTTTCTCTGTATGGATGAAAATAGATAAATATTGTTAAAACGACAGAGGCTTACTTGCTTTATAATAAGATTATAATTATCTTTGCATAAAGTTTTAAACCGTATAGAATGAAAACGATATGATGATTCCAAATCCTTTTATTACCAACGGATATATTTCTCCTCACTATTTCTGTGACCGCATGGAAGAAACTGAGCTGTTGACAAAACTGGTAACCAACGGCAACAATGTTGCCCTCATATCACCCCGCCGACTTGGTAAGACGGGGTTGATACATCACTGTTTCCAGCAAGAAGAGATCAAGGCTCAATATTATACATTCATCGTAGACATCTATGCCACTAAGAATCTGCAGGAGTTTGTCTATGAACTGGGAAAGTCCGTTCTTGGTGTTCTGAAATCAAGAGGTCGTAAGGCATGGGAAAAGTTCCTGAATACGATAGGTTCACTGCGTAGTAACATTTCATTCGACATTAATGGCAATCCTGAATGGGGATTAGGTGTAGGCGACATCAAGGTTCCGGAGTTTACGCTTGACGAGATCTTTGCCTATCTGGAACAAGCCGACAAACCCTGTATTGTGGCTATCGATGAGTTTCAGGTCATAGCCGACTATCCTGACAACAAGGTGGAAGCTGTCTTACGTACAAGAATACAGAAGTGCCGGAATGCCAGGTTCATCTACTCAGGTTCTCAACGTCACATGATGTCTGAGATATTTATCTCTCCATCTCGCCCCTTCTATCAAAGTACAAGTCTGATGTCTATCGAGCCCATTGACTGTGAGAAATATATTGAGTTTGCGCAGGGGTTGTTCAGAGAATGCAATAAGGAAATAAAACGAGAGGCCGTTGTTGCTGTTTACCAGCGCTATGAAGGTGTTACCTGGTATATACAGTCTGTCCTGAACGCATTGTTTACATTAACAGAGCCAGATGCTTCGTGTACGGAGAATATGATAGAGCCAGCTATTCAGCAGATTATTACTCAGCAGAGCTTTGCTTATAAAGCATTGCTCTTCCAGCTGCCTCCAAAGCAAAAGGAAGTTCTGATGGCCATCTGCAAGGAGAAAAAGGCTACCAATCTGACTTCTCGTCCATTCCTACAGCGCTATCATCTTACTGCCAGCATGGTGCAGGGAGCCGTTAAAGGTCTTTTGGATAAAGACTTTATCACTCACGACATGGGTACCTATACACTTTACGACCAATTTTTTGCCCAATGGCTGTTACAACAGTAATATACTCCACATCAAAATCGTATACCTTTGTCGTCGCGCTGGTTGGTGGAGGTACCAATCCACAGCCTGGTGAAATCAGTCTTGCCCATAATGGTGTACTCTTTCTCGATGAGATGCCTGAACTGTCGCGCTCTGTTCTCGAAGTGTTGCGCCAGCCGTTGGAAGACCGCAAAATCAGCATTTCTCGTGCCAAATATAATGTGGAATACCCCTGTTCGTTCATGCTCATCGCCTCGATGAATCCGTGCCCTTGCGGCTATTACGGTGACCCCACCCATAGCTGCGCTTGTACACCTGGTCAGATTCAGCGTTACATGAACAAGATTAGTGGGCCGCTACTCGACCGTATCGATATTCATTGTGAAATTCAGGCTGTTCCGTTCGCCCAATTAAGCCAGATGCAGCCTGGTGAACCCAGCGAGAAGATTCGCGAGCGAGTCATCAAGGCACGCAAGATTCAGGAGGAGCGATTCAAGAATTACAAAGGCATCCACTGCAATGCGATGATGACGGAGAAGATGCTTCATGAGTTTGCTGAGCCCGACGCTGCCAGCCTCGAGATGCTTCGCATGGCGATGGAGCGCCTCAAGCTGTCAGCTCGTGCCTACAATCGCATCTTGAAGGTGGCTCGCACCATTGCCGACCTTGAGGGCCGTGAGAAGGTAGAGGCGCAGCATATTGCCGAAGCCATTGGCTATCGCAGTCTGGATAGGGGCGACTGGGCTGAGCGAGGCATCTAGTCAGCGTTAGCAGCAGCCTTAGCGGCCTTCTTGGCTTCTTTTTCTGCTTTCTTGGCTGCTTTTCTGGCTTCTTTCTCGGCTTTCTTAGCTGCTTTTTCAGCTTCCTTGGCTTCCTTCTTGGCGGCCTTTTCAGCGTCTTTGGCAGCCTTGCGCTCAGCTTTGGCGGCCTTCTTGGCTTCCTTCTCAGCAGCTTTGGCGGCCTTACGCTGCTCCTTGGCCTCCTGATTCTCCTTCGACAGCGCATGGAACTTGATGCCAGGCTTGATCTTCGTCTTCTTCATCTCGTTGGTATTGGTAAACGAGAACGAGCAGACCAGATCGACACGCTTGCCTCTGACGGCAATATTTCCTTCAGCTATAGCTCCGTTACTCTTGATGGTGGCAACGGTATTGCGCACGTGCAGCAGCTTGTATTTCGCCTCGTAGACTTCGGCTTGCACCTCACCCATCGGCAGTTTTCCACCCACCTTCTTACGCATGATGGCTGTTCGTGGCTTCGAGATGTCGAACTTGAAGTCGGCTTTGCAGGCTACTTTCTTCAGACCTGGGAAATCCATTGCCTTGCCCAGTTCGAAAGAGTCGGTATGCACGGTTCCAAACACGTATTTAGTGTTCTCGTCGAGGGCGAAGTTGAAGCGGATATTGCCCGTTTCGGTGGTTAAGAGGCCACCAAACTGCTCTTTCTTCCACAGCACGTCGAACGTGCCCGTATAGGTAATGCGACCCAGATTGTGCAACTGCTTCATCATGAACTTCTTAACGGGGAACTGGCTGATAATGCGCTCCTTAGAGCCTCGCTGCGCCACCATCTTGTTGACGTCAAAATGCACATGCAACTTATATTTGTCCTTCAGACCCGTGATAAAGCCCGTAGCGCTGATGTTCAGGTCCTTCTTCTTGGTGTTCACCTTGACGTCCCTGAACTTCATCCCCTCGTCGTCACCACTCATGCGCACCTGCAATTGTAGCGGCTCCTTAAAGCCTTTGAGCACAGGGGCGAAGACGCGCGAGATATCCGTCAGCAGCGTCTGTCCCTTGATGAGCGAGGTTTGATAGGTCAGCTTGCGGTTCTCTTTCTTGCTGGGCAGTTGCAGTGTAGCTTGGTCGAAAGCCAGCGTGGTGTGAGGCAGGCTGATGTTAAACTTCTTCAGCGTAGCCACCTTCTTGTCCGTTTCCACCTTGAATTGCAGCTTTCTGATGTCAATGCCCGACACCGTATCCTTCGCCTCACAATGGCTGACAAGTGCCACAATGCTGTCTTTCGTTATCTTTTCGAGCGTCACATTCATGTTGGCCACCACATCGAGATGACCTACGTCGAAGAATCCGCGTTTGGGCTTGCCCGTATTCTTACGAGGTTTGCCGTTATCGGTCTTATAATTCAAGTCGCTGATGGTCAGCCGCTTGCAGTCTTTCATGTCCATAACATCGAGCACGCCGATGCGCAGCTTGGTGTTCACAGGCCCCTTCTTGGTCTTCTGCACCCACGCAGTCGCTACATTGCGTATCTCAGCCACCAGACGTCCATTATTTCCTTTCTTATAGAACAGGCTGCCCAGTTCGGTTTCCTGCTCGTTATACGTCACCTTGATGTTCTCCAGCCGAGCCCTGTCCAAATCGAAGTTCAGCTTGCGCTTCGTCTTCAGCGTGTCCTTCACGACGGTGCTATCCTTATCGCTCTTTTTCTTCTTGAAGGCGTCGATGATGAACTGATAGTTGGCTGCTGAGTCGGGCGATGGCTTATAGAGACGGGCCTCCACACCCATCACCTTTGCATCCGTTATCTTCACTTCGTGCTGCAACAGTCGCCACAGGTCCATTTCTACGCCCAGTTCTTTGAGCTTCAACATCTTACGATGCTGCAAGTCTTCCACTTCCACCCCATAGAGGCTGACATCCTGACCTATCAGACTGACGCTGATGCGCTCGATGCTCACCTCCGTCTGCAACTTCTCTTTCAGCATCGTTACGGCTTCTTGCAACAGCCAGTTCTGCACCACGCTAGTGTTCAGTCCAAAGACAACTGCAACTACCAGCAGCACGACGCCAAGCACCGTGCCGCCTATCCATTTCAGCAATTTCACTATCGTTTTTCCCATCTTACTCCACCAGTTTATTTATCTTATATTTCAACATCAGCTGGTTCACCTGCTCCTCCAACTTAACGGGTTGCAGATTACGATGCAGGATGACACCCTTTTCGTCGATAATCAGATTGGCAGGCACATCAGCCAGTCCGAATTTCGAGAGCAATGGCGTGTTCCACATGCGCCCGTCGCAAACCGTTGGCCACTTCACCGAGTCTTGCTCCACACGTTGCTTACAGCTCTCCGGACGCCCATCCACGCAGATGCTAAGCACACCCAGCTTGTCGCCATACTTCTTCTTCAGCGCATTCATCTTGCGCTGCATATCCGTGCTGTTATAGCTCCACGAAGCCCATACCGTCACCACGTTCAGCTTCGCCTTCAGGTCTTTCTCTGTCACCTTGCGACCCTTCACATCCGTAGCGGTGAACTTGGGCAACTGGCTCTTCAGCGCCCCACCTTGCAGGTCTTTCAGCCGTTTCTGTAGCATGATGAGCTGTCCGTTCTCAGGCTGTTCCTTCAGCATCAGCTTCGCCAAACGGTTGGCCTCCTTGAAATCTGGGGTGCTATTGAGAATGAAATAGCGATTCAGCAAATAGACGCTCACGGGCGATGCCAGATGCTCGCTGATAAACTGGCCCACCACTTTCGGCAGGTCAGGAGGCGACGTCTGGTTCAGGTCCATGCGTAGCTCCGTCATCAGCTCGTTATCGTCAGTGCCTTCGATCACCATCTCTTTCAGATGCGTAGCGTCACCCTTGATGTTCACTTTCTCGCCAGGTTCAGCAAACACGGGCTGTTCAGAGTAGTTGGGGAACACCACCACCAGCGTAGCAGGCTCGCGCAGCTCCATTTCGTATGAGAAACGGCCATTGCGCACAGCTATCGTGTCGAAACCCATCAGCGCGCCATCCGGACTGTACACCCAGAACTCACCCTGATTGATGTTGCGCAGACGGCCCTGCAACTTAAACTTCCCGCTCTCGCCACCACACGAAGCCAGCAACAGCCCCACCAGCAGCACTACGGCATATCTCAAGCTAAAACCATTCGTTTTCATCTTCATCATGAATATGTGGCTACAAAGGTAGTGCTTTATTTTCAAACCACCAAATTTTACACAAAAGTACACAAAGGGGACGGTTCTTTTTGTGTACTTTTTGCAGATTCTGACAATTCTGACAATTATGACAGTCAGATTCTGCGCATAGCTTTGGCAGATGGCCATCAAAATAGAGGCATATTTTTATATAATATTATATATTATATATAAATATGACCTAATAAGCACACTTTCTCCTGATGATACTACCCTATTTTCTGACACTGTCATTTGTCAGAATTGTCAGAAAAGACTTTTGCATGTAAAGATATTTCCTCGCGCGACAAGAGCCAAAAATTGCGCCCATTAATAGAAAAAATTGCGGGCTGGGCAGGGCGCAAAAATTCCCTAGTATGGGAACAAATTCGGACTAGCATACCCGCATTAAGCCGCATTTTCGTTTGTCAACTATTTTCGTAAAGCTGATGTTGGACGGAGCAAAGACAATCTTCGGACGGCTCAAAGACAATCTTCGGACGGCTCAAAGAAATTCTTTGCCTGGCTCAGGTATTGCCTTTTCAAGGAGAAGTATTCTCATAGGGAGCGAGCCGTAATCTCATAGGGAGCGAGCCGTAATCTCACTAGGAACGAGCCGTAATGTCGTCACGATGCGTTGCAATAAAAAAGTGGAGCTACCCGTGAGGGCACTCCACCTTATTGTTGATTTGATTATAAGAGATTACTATCTCCAACGTGGGTCACCAGTCTTGTTAGCGTACTGGTCAGAAGACTTAGACAGCGTGAAGTCGCCATGTGCGGCATCTGCAAAACCAGGATCGGTCTGCAAGCCTTCGTCACCATTATAGTTTGTTTCTGCGAAGAAGGTTGTACCATAGAGATAGGTATTCTTACCATCTGTGGTCACCTGCTTCTTGTTATTTGTCATGTTCTGATATATCTTCTTTTGATAGCTTGAATTAACAAATATATTGCTATTCATTTCGTAGAGATACCTCTGACCTTTCAGCGTGTTTGTATTAAGGAACATATTCTTGCTACCTGCTGCGATATTGTAGAACGTATTATGGTCACAAATCAACTTACCAGTCTCACTCTCATAACCTGTTACCTCCCAAGGACGCTTGCCCGACAAAGCAATGAAGTTGGCTGAGCCAGCCGATGTTGAATAGAATGTAGAATTAGTAATTTTAAAGTTGATAGCCATTGCCGATGAGAAATTCAGCACCACGTTGCCCTGAGTTTTATAATGCACAAAGCAATCGTTAATCTTGAAAATTTCATAGACATAAGCTGTGCTATTGCAATCAAAGAATGCTTTTTCCATATTTGTAGCCTTGATTCCTTCCAGAACGATAGAATCCTTAACAACATACTGCCCACTTGTTACCTTAGTAAGTGTCTCACCAGAGCTTTGCTTGTAGCCTTTGATGAAAGAAGCCGTCTGCCCCGTAGCATCTACATTGACATTGGCAAGTTTAAAGCAGCCATCAATTGTAATAGACTTACCTGTAACCTTGATGGTAGCTGGTTTCTCCTTGTTACCGATAATCTGAGCCTTTTTGCCTGTTAATTTCAGCTCGCTAATCAAATCAATAACAGCATTGTCAGCCAAATATGCAACTGGTTCTGTAATGCCATCTGCAGTGCAGTAAGCCTTCAACTGGGCAAAATTGAAGACGCGAACCTTAGCAGCAAACTCAACAGTCTCTGATCTGTTAAACTTAGGAGTAGCAGCTACGGAAATGGTGATGGTTGCATCGCCATAAGCCTTAGCAGTCACCTTACCAGTATTATCTACGGTAGCAACCTTTGTATTGCTCGACTTATAGGTAACAACACCGTCTGACTGGTTAACAACGCCAAGGTCATACTCCTCGTTAAGAGCCAGCTCCTTAGCAGTTTCAGGCACGCTCAGCAGAGCGTCAACCTCAACTTCGAATTCTGCAGAAGCAGCATTGTAATAAGAAGTAGCGGGAATCTCAACAGTAATCTTTGTCTTACCCTTGTTGGCACCAGTGATAACTCCAGTGTTGGGATCTACCAGCGCAATCTTCTCGTCAGCCGACTTGAAAACGGGCTTAGCGTCAGAGATGGTGGTGTACTCAATCTTGTAGGTCTGACCACGATAAATCTTCGTGGTGGTCTGCTTCAGCGTCAGATAGCTGCTTACAGGATTGTCAAG
>Ga0129306_1002244_pt1 | contig 17921 bp, 17 predicted proteins | sample P827metagenome_FD_94438 | JGI IMG/M metagenome (GOLD analysis project Ga0129306, IMG submission 94438) | Capybara group fecal microbial communities from Wisconsin, USA - P827 metagenome | ecosystem: Host-associated > Mammals > Digestive system > Large intestine > Fecal | place: USA: Wisconsin... | reverse complement strand
CGGTCTTGAAGTTGGAGGAAAAGTATGACAGATCAGAAGATAACGACGGAAGATAAGCGAAAACTGGATGCTCTTTTCGAGAGCTATAATCTCATAGCGGATGATACCTATGTGTTTATCTGCGATATGAAATATGATTTTTCGCGCTGGTCTAAGGAACTGGTGGAGACATTCGGATTGCCGTCCGAGTATATGTACTATGCCGGGAAGATCTGGGAGGAGCATGTCCATCCCGAGGACAGACAGGCTTATCACGATGGCATGGAAGCGATATTCAGCGGTAAACAGTCGGGACATGATATGCAGTACCGCGCACTGCGACCGGACGGAGAATGCGATCTGTGTACCTGCCGTGGAACCGTGCTCTACGCGGAGGGCGGTGTGCCGGAGTTTTTTGTCGGTGCCATCAGGAATCATAGTCAGAAGAGCCATATTGACACAATTACGGGGATTCGCAATCAGTACGGCTTTTTTTCGGATCTTCAGTCATACATACGAAATAAGACTCCGATCAAGATAGGAATGGCGGGAATCGCCAAACTGACGGAGATCAACGAAGTCTACGGATATCATATGGGGAACAGGATCCTCCAGAACCTCGGCAGATACCTGATGGATAATGTGACGAACCGTGGCGGGACATACAGACTGGACGGCTCACGTTTTGCGGTCATCTCCACAACACTGGGCGAGGAAGAATTTGCAGGCTTATATTACAAACTTCGGGAGCATTATCGTGAAGGTATTAAGCTGGATGATCATGAGTTTATGATCGAACTCAACGCCGGAATGCTCGTGCTTGATGACTTTAATGTAGATGATCAGACAGTTTATTCCTGCCTGAATTTCGCCTATCAGGATTCCAAGATCAATAAGCATGGAGATCTGGTGAAATTTAATAATCAGCTGACGGGTGAGAGCAAGGAACGGATCGAGAAACTCCATGCGATCAGAGCATCTATTAAGCAGAAGTATAAGGGATTCTATCTTCTTTACCAGCCGGTCGTTGATGCAGATACGGAGAAGGTGATCGGGGCAGAGGCTCTTCTTCGCTGGAAGAGTGATGAATACGGTATGGTTCCTCCCGATGAGTTCATCCCGGTTTTGGAAAATGATCCGCTGTTCCCTGAGCTGGGAGAGTGGATACTGAAGACTGCGCTTAAGGATGCAAAGAAGATCATATCCTATGTGCCGGACTTTGTGATGAATGTCAATCTGTCATACTCACAGCTGGAGAAAGCTGACTTTACGGATTCTGTATGCCATTTGATCAGACAGAGCGGTGTTACCTCTGAGCATCTGTGTCTTGAGATCACCGAACGCTGCCGGTTGCTTGATATGGAGCTTCTGAGGAACGTTATAGTCAAGCTCCGTGCGGGAGGCGTGAAGATAGCGCTGGATGACTTTGGAACAGGGTTCTCCTCGGTCGGTCTGCTTAAGAATCTGCCTTTCGATACGATCAAGATCGACAGGGGCTTTGTAAGAAACATAGAGCAGGATGAACTGGAAAAGAAACTGTTGGAGAGCTTTACCGGACTGGCCGGAATCTTCGGACCGGATGTATGCGTTGAGGGTATCGAAACATCCGGGATGTGCGACATTATCCGTGAGCACGGCATCCATAGTTTCCAGGGATACTATTATTCCAAGCCGATCCCAAGTGAGGAGTTTATGGAGAAAATAAAGAGTGGAGCTAATTGCTTCGCAAGACAGGAATAGAGGGATGATTTATGGCGGCAAAGTTCAAAGCCGGTGATACGGTATTCATAGTTGAGTCGAACCGCTTTATTCGCGAGGCGCAGATCAAGTCCTGTGCCGGAGGGATGTATCTGCTGAAGTTCAAGGACTCTGATGGTGGGATAAAGCTGAAGGAGCACAGACTATTTGCGTCCAGGGAGGATGCGGAAGCGAGTATCCGAAAGGAAGAGAAGAAACCGGTGAGAAGATCGCCGTATGATTATATGTAGGTTAATGGCATGAAGAAGTATTTGTCGATCACTATAGTATTGATGCTCGTGGTTTTGCTGGTAGGATGCGGGACAAGTGAGGAGTCTGTTGATATGCCTTTGTTTGGTGGTGGGAAAATAGTTGGTAAGGATATCCAAATAGAGGATGTCACTGACTTTTATTATACGGAGGAGAATATCAACTATGATGCCTGCTATCAGAGGTATCGCTTCTATGTTGAGGATGGGAAGCATATATTCTTCCATGAGACAAGGGAGCGCAAGGACGATTACGGTCCATGCACGGAGGAGGATACGACTCTGATCGGAACCATAGAGCTTACGGATGATCAGTGGGCGCAGTTTACTGATTTTGTGAACGGCGGAACGGTTAAAGCACGGGAAGAATCTATTACGGACGGTGATAGTGGCCCGTGGCTGTATCTGTACTGGAAGAATGATAAGGGAAAGTACCAGCAGTTTTCCTTCGATAGTTATGATACCGAAGCGAGGTTTGAAGAGTTCTGTCTATCTTTAGTGCCGGATGTACCCAAGACGGATGAAGTCTTAAACGAGGATGAGATAGATGGCGAAGTATCCATAGTTGGTCCGTATGGACAGATTGCGGTTACATTGCCCGATAATTGGAGTGGTGAAGCAGTTCCGGTAGATGCTGACAAGTTAATGTATGGTCTCTACGGACTGATCATCAAACCAGAGGATGCATCGGAAGGGCAGATAGAGATCGCTGTCATGGACAGCTTTGGAGTATGCGGAACAGGGCTATATCAGGAGAGTTGGAACCTTGCAGGCAGAAAGGTTTCGGTTGGGACATATGATGATCATGAATACTGGGATTATATTGTGTTCAACGATGAGAAGCCTCAGATAGTAGCCCAGCATACGGATTGTGACTCGTGGACGGAAGAAATGTGGGATGAGGCGTACTGGCTGCTTGATTCCATGCAATATAACGAAAAGAATGCGGAGGGCGGTATCGGTCAGTATATTCCGGATTCAGAGGTCGAAGCAATAGGTGTCATGATGGATGTAAGTCATGTCACGCCGACAGGACTGACTGTACATTTTCGCCGCTATGACAATGGATATAAGGGAGAGATGACATATGGTGAGGAATATACTCTTGAGATGCTGAAAGGTGATGCATGGGAACCGGTTCCCACGGTCATTGGCGATGGTGGGTTTAACGACATTGCCTATATCATTGAGCCAGAGAGAGAATCAGAGATAGAGACTGACTGGGAATGGCTGTACGGAAAGCTGTCTCCAGGAACATATAAGATCACGAAAACTGTGATGACCGAGCGTAAATCGGGGGATAGTCTGCCAAAGTATACCCTAAGTGCGCAGTTTATGCTCGCAGGATCAAACGGGATATTCAAGACGTATGAGATCACTGATCCGGATCTTTCGGAGAAGTATTTTGAAGAGGATAAGCTCGTTACCATGGTTCGCTACTATGAGATGACTGATGGAACATGGAAAACGGATGATTATACCTATAAGTACAGGCTTGAGATAACCGGAAGAATGGGCGGTGCCGTGAAGGACAGCACATTTGTGTATCTGAGCAATATAGAGGAGATCTCTTTTGAGCGTGCATACATGGCAGCCGGATTAAGCAGTAATATGAATGACTATTTTGCTCCGGAGGAAGCTGTATTGGTGGCGATGAAATGATGAAGAAACGATCACTTTTGCTGATAATAGGAGTGTTGCTTGTTATGGGTTTATTCGGATGCGGAACGACTAAGTATAATCTTATTTTTGATGATTCGGATCTGAAATCCGAAAAGATGTCTTATGCCGAAGGTGAAGAGGTTACGGTCACCTACGATATGATCGCGTCAGATACGGATTATTCATTTTACACGGACAGTGATGATGTGAAGCTTAATCAGACATACGACAACAATATCGGATATATATTCACATTCACCATGCCGGCGCATGATGTAAAGATGTTCGTTACGTCCCGAAACAGCATGGAAATGGATCCCGATGCGAATTCAGCCAGGTATGACGGAGACTGGACACCGAAGGACTATATAAAAGACTCTTATCTTCTATTTGATTACTATGAGGCGACTGTAGCGACTGTCGGAGGAGATGAGAGTGAGGAATACTGCCTTTACGAATATACCGACGAGGAATTGGTTCTTGCCAGGTACAGTAAATCAGAGGATTCAGAAGAAACCATGGTTTATTGCACTGTCCCGACATCCGTATTGGATGACTGCATGGATCTGGTGAAGAAGTATAAGATGCGGAAGTGGAAGGACGGAGCCGGACTACGAGGAATGACGTATGTAGTTAAATTCATGGATGACGGGGAGCTGAAAAGGGTTTCGTCTGATGATATGCCGGAGAACGGTAGCGAAGCGTTCAGAGCGATCCGGAATGTACTTGGTTCAGCATGGGGACAGTATTATTCATCATTGGATACCGAGACCTGGTTCTGCCCGGAGTGCGGCACAAAGAATGATAGAAGGTATTGTATGGAATGCGGACTGGAGAAACCGGAGTGAAAACAAGGAAAATGACTCAGAAGGAAATGGAAAGCATATTGAGCAAGAAGGATCCTTTACAGGATTTCATGGAGAGAGCCAATTTTATGCAGGAAGCACAATCTTTTCCTGATGAAGATGAAGAATCCCCCACACCGGGTTTTTCATTTGGAATGAGGATGGGGTGCGTCCGGGAAGATGCGGAGATTTCCATGAATAAGATGGCGAAGTCGTTGGGTATTGCACCTTCTACTTGGAAGAATTACGAAGAGGATATGTCGTTTCCGTCGGATGAGCTGATCATGAAGTTCTGTGAGATGTATAATGTGAATCCGCATTGGCTTATGACAAACTACGGGAATATGTACAAGGAAACTGCAAGTGAATGAAATATGACAATATCACCCGCGCCACCTTCATAAAGCGTCCGAACCGCTTCATAGCCGAAGTGGATTTAGGTGGGCATAAAGAGATAGTCCATGTAAAGAACACCGGCAGATGTAAGGAACTGCTGGTACCGGAATGCGAGGTATGGCTCACAGCGCCCGGAACGTCGGACAGAAAGACGAAATATGATCTGGTGGCGGTACGGAAGGACAACGGGATCCTTTTCAACATAGACAGTCAGGCACCGAATAAGGTCGTTAAAGAGTGGCTGGCAACGCAGGGCTACGACCGGGTGATCCCGGAATATACATATGGCGACTCGCGTATTGATTTCTATATGGAGCGCTGCGATGAGCAGTTCCTTATGGAAGTCAAGGGATGCACTTTGGAGATAGACGGGGTTGGTTACTTCCCTGATGCCCCGACAGATCGAGGAGTGAAGCATATAAGGGAACTGATCAAGGCAAAGAAAGCCGGATATCATGCGATGCTGGCTTTTGTGATACAGATGGACGGCGTTACAGAGGTTCGGGCTAACGTGGATACACATCCGGAGTTCGGGGATGCCCTGGATGATGCGAGGAAGGAAGGCGTGGAGGTGTTGTTTTTGACTTGCCATGTGGAACCGGACACTCTGGAGATAACAGGCAGAGGATAGGCTGATCCGTATCGGATTTTCAATCTTAGTCATCTGGTCTGTCTGATGCCAAAATGGATACAGCATCGAGAGGCTGCGGATACTGTAATGGGGTAAAAAGCTATTGAGTTATTTGGGCTATTAGTGATGTACTTCTATCCTTGCCTCTGTAGCACATGGAGATGATTTTGGGGTTAGAACGACAGAATCCAGACACAATTTGACAATAATAAATGGATGAGGTGAGAGAATGGACGAGCTGAACAGATTTCTTGAAGAGAATCAGGAACCGCTGGCAAAAGTATTATCATCCGTAGAATTGCCTGCGCAAATATCTCCTCGTGAAGTAGAGTATTTCAGGAAATGGCGTGACGATTATAAGGCGGAGTGGGGACTGATTGAGAAAGCCATGGAATATGGTGTGTCAAAAGGTCGTGGACAAGTCTATAGATTTGCTGATGCGGTATTAAAAATCTGGTTAAATGATGGAGTAAAAACACCTGAAGAGCTTGAGGAATATACAAAAAAACAGCAAAAGCAATATGAGGAAAGCCAGAAGTACAGGAACAGATCCACGAGAAATATAGATACAAACAGGCCACCTCATGATCCACATTATTCAAGGAGTGGGCTTGTTAAGCTTCTGCCATGCCCGTTTTGCGGAAGTGAGGATGTTGTTGTCACGAATCAGTTTAGTTCAAAGCATAACGCATATTATACAGTAGTGGAGTGTGTCCGTTGCAAAGCCAGTACACGTCCAAGTGAAAATTTTACCGATAGTGATCCGGCATCGGAGTCGTTTTGGATGTCAGAGAGTGTACAAGAAGTCGCAAAACTGTGGAACATGAGAGTATAAAGAGAATAAGTGAAAGGCAGTACGTATATGCGCGTACTGCCTGAATTTTTTATTTTCGAGGAAGAATATCTTCATTAGCGAGATTGTACTTTTTTACTATGGATTGAAGGAAGTGTTCGATTTCGTGTTTAGCATTTGCAGGTATTTTTCTGTCGAGTATTTCGGGGGGAATCACGACCTGTTCGGCATCCTCAAATTGTGCTTCAAAAAGAGCCTTTTGTTTGCCTATATATAGTCTTTTAAGTTTATATCCTTGAAGATTCCAGGCATCTGCCATCATGTGCATACCTTTTCGGGAGTACCATTGGGAGCGGTTGTTCTTTCTTGCATCAGATAGTTCAAATCCGAGGATTTTTTCTATTTCCTTAAATGATAATGTTATCTTTGGCTTACTGCATTCTCCAAAATATTCGTATAGTTTAATATAGCGCCAGTATTCTGGTATTTCCGTGTCTCGGATAATCATGCCGGAAGTGCTGATACGTTCGAGCATTTCATATACATCATAATCAGTAATTCCATCTACATCTTCCATAGTCAGGTAAAACTGATAATCGTCCTGAGTACATATTGAATGAACATATGCTTTATTCCACAGAGCATCCTTTTTTGTGTGATCAATGGTTATTAGTTCTTTTCGTTGTTCGGGAAGGATTGGTCTGCCGCAATAAAAGCATTTGCCGTTATATTTATCCCACACAGGACGATACTTTGAGTTAATGCGTTCAATGTCATCATCTTTTTTCTTATCATCAAAGTATTCACGCTGGAGATAAGGATTCAAGTCGGTGCGGCTTCTTTTGGGGGCTATTAACAAAGTATCAACCAGATGAATTACTCTGACAGACTTTTCTTTTTGCAGGGCATACCACATTTCGCCGTTTGCGTCGGCATACCAATATCTGTCAATTAGCTTTTTGGTTTGGAGTTTGGGATGCTTCTTTATTGCAGCTTCAAGTAAAGATTCTTTTACAGCGGCATCTATCTCTCGGTATGAGTCGTAGGAATCGCAACATCTGTATTGTCCAGCCCAGCCCATTAGTTTTTTATTCACAGCTTTAATCATCTCTCGTTGAGATTTGTTACAATTTATGATGTATTCGTGGATGCTGCTCTTAAACCGGGCAATGGCTTCTGGTTTTGGACGAATAACCATATCATAGGTTTCTTTTTTCATTGTAAAGCCAATTAACTCGATTCCTTCCCAGATAACACCAATTTTTGTTTTCTCTTCCGATAAGACAAGACCGCGAGGTTCAAGAAACTTTCGTATAGTGGCTACCACTATTTTGGCATCTTCCATTGATCTGACAGCAACAATAACATCGTCGGCATATCGAACCATTGCACCGTTAGGGTAATCTATCTCTGAATAGCGCCCGTGAAGACCGTTGTAAATTGCCTTTTGAAGTCCATCCAAGGTAAAGTTAGCAATGGATGGAGACAAAGGGCTTCCTTCGCTTATTCCAGAATCCCCACTGGGGAAGAGTTCTCCATCAAATATATGTCCGGCTTTTAGGAAAGCATGGAGTACATCTTTTACAATAGGAACGTGCTGCATTATCCATTTATGCTGAAGTGCTGCATAGAATCCTCTGATATCAGCATAAACATAGTAAAGAGGGGCATCATTTCCATTAAAGAGGTATGATGCGGCCACTATAGCATCTTGCCGGGATCTGCCCGGACGGAAAGCAAAAGAGGCTCTATCTGCATAGGATTCCTCTACAGGAGAAAAGGTGTAGCCGCAGAGAATACTCATTGCTTTGTCGCGATAGGTCAGAATGCCGGTTCGTCTGACTTTGCCGGTATTCTTGGATTTGATTTCAATAATGCGTTTAGGAGAGGCTTTGTAGTTTCTCCATTCAAGATCAAGAGCTGCCCTCATTTTATCCGCATTTGTTTTCCATTTGATATCGTCAACCCCTGGTGGAGCACAGGCTTTTGCAACTTTATTGACGGCAAGACATTTGAATCGAATATCATCCATGATGCGGATTTGCCGCTTCAGCACTTCATTGTTATCGTGAAGCATGGTATAAATGGATATTTCAGCTTGAATAGAAGCCAGCTTCTTCTCGTAATTCTCAAACTGCCGCTGACGGTTATTCCATAACTGCGCAAGCCTTCTTTCCTCATTTTCATTTGCCTGCTTTTTTGCGTAGGCATCTGCATATTTATGGGCGTATTCACTATCCTCTATGGAACAATCGAGAACTATTGGACAGTGATCAGATCCGGTTATATCCTGATGGTGGATTACATCCTTGATTTGTGGCTGTAAGACATCCGATACAATGAAATAGTCCAACCGCCAGCCACGGTCTTCATTTCTCTTATATCTGCGATTCGACCACCATGTGAACGCATTTTTCTCATCCGGATATAGATAGCGGTACGCATCTGTAAAACCATCATCCAACAGATTCTGAAGGTTTGAACGTTCGTCTGAAATATAGCCCTGCTCAGCCCAATCAATGCGCAAATTCTCTTCATACACATCAATTCTGGCCATAGTGACATTATAATCACCGCACGCTATGACGGGTTTTTCCGTGGCAAGTGCATAAAGAAAGTTATGATAGGCGGTATCCCAGTTCCTTCTATACTCTTCACGGTCAGCGCCTCCCTGTGAGTTGGGAACATAGGTGTTTACAATAAAGACATTTCCGAGATCGAGCGTTAAGACTCTACCTTCTTTGTCAAGTTCTGGAACGCCTATGCCGTATATAACATTTACCGGCTTGACTAAAGAGAGGGTAAGTGTACCGCTGTATTTTTTCGCTTCAGCAGGATACCAGTAATGGTGGTAGTCATTGAATACGATAGGTTTCTCGTGTGTTCGGGTTTCCTGAAAGCACAGTACATCCAACGGTTGAAGTTTGCGCAACTGTTCGAAATCGTTGCGCTTTATGCAGGCTTTCAGCCCATTAAGGTTCCAGGATAGAATCCGCATGATGTTAGCCTCCATTTTTGTTAACAGGGTGACATATAGAAAATCGGTATGTTTTAACGGTTCTTTAACGGGGCAAGGCTATATTGTTGCGCATTTTGTTGATCTCTTGTATTGAATGCTTTCAAAAAATCATACAAGCCTTTATTGCGACACACGTGCGACGCATTTACGATATACTCTATGCTACACTACGCTTAAAAGCAAGGAGGCAACGGATATGATGTATCGGATAACTGTAGACGGGAAAAGGGAATATGCTGAAGCTCCTATCAGAGAGTACAGTCTTGAAGCGGATAATCTGGCGCGGGAAGAGATTATAAGACATTATCTTGACGATGAAGGGGCTAAAAATGTGACGATTGAGACAACGCCGGAAGAAGTACGAAGATACTGTAGGGAGGGATCATGATGGATTATCACTTAATGTATAACGACCTTATGGATAAGACAAATGCAATATTTGAGGATGCTGATAATATAAGAAGCCGCATACACAAGATGATCGGATATTCCCCGTTACAGATTGTGGAGCGTAAGGATGAACGTGAAATGATCGTTCGAGAAACCAGCAAGAAATTTCATGTGGTATGCAGATTTTTCCGAGATTTCATCGAGCGTAATTACGTGAGCCGTGTGAAACCGTTTCGGAGTTATTCGGGGATTCTTGAAGCCTATGATCTGATAGACAGGTTTATGAAGGATGATCTTGGTGCAATCGTGATGGAAGCGGTCATTGCAATAGGAATGCCGGGAGAGAAGGCACCTTTGCGTAATCTGATGCGGATGCTGATATATGACGACCAGACAAATGAGAAAATAGCGTTGAAGAGACTTGTGATCTTCATCAATGCCTTGGAAGCGGCAAAGAAGTATCAGGAATCCAAGGGTGATTGGAGCAGCGATGATCAGCCGTTATCTGAGTTTTATGCTGGTGAATTTATGGATGTTGAGATGTCAGATATGGAAAAGATGGATGAAATGCTTGCGGCGATCCGGGATGAAGAGGCTTACAGGTGGTATCTGCATAGCGTCATATATCCGCTGATCATGCAGAAATTTGGCGGGTGTGTATTCGAGATAGATGAAGTCAAAAGTGACAGTTGGAGAAAGGTATGGGAACTTCTGAAGAAGGTACCTTCTGTTGATGGAGACACCGAAACGGTTGGACAGGGCAAGTATGCATTGGAAAATGAGGATACGATACAGATGATTATAAAAGATGCGCTTACACAGTATCGTTCCGCCACGCTTTATACTTATCATCCGATGTGGCTCTTTGGAAGCAGGCTGTACTGGGATGTTCTGAATGATTATTACAGGATGTTCCAGCAGGATTTTGAACTATACCAGATGGAGCAGATGATGGAGGCAATATGAAGGATTTTTTATTTGCGATTGGCGGGCTTGCTCTGATATTTGTCGGTATATGGCTCTTTATAAAGCTGATCTTTCATCCGATCCTTTTTGAATTGGATTTGAGAAATCAGGGGAAGAAAGGGATTTCATATATCATGACCGGTATTCAGCTTGCCGGAATAATAGCAATGTATGTTTATTACAACGAACGCAATCAGGACGGCGTGGATGCAGCCATAGGTTTTACGGTGATAGCATTTGTTGTTGCGGTGGTATTTGCATCCAAAAGAGCAAAGAAACTGCTTCTCTCAAAGAAAGAAAAATGGCTTCTGATTCTTGCGCAGATTTTTTCACCGATGACGATAATCGTGATAATTCTCCTTGCCAGCCTGTTATTCGATAAGATCGGGAAAATACTATCGGGGGATTCTGATCATAATGATTGACACGACAACAGACTGACGCGAATGGTGAGATTATTATTCCGGAAACGGGATTCGGAGGATGAGCGATGGAAACAGAATGTGATCTTGGTAAGAAGTTTGCAGAAAATGCTGTTTGTGATCTTGCTACCGGGGCTGTAGCTAAACTTGAAGACCTGCTTAAAACTGAAAGTATGACAAAGTGGGGCAGGATTGTATCGGAGATCAGCAACAGGGATCTGGCTATCTTGTCAACGGCTCTGACGGAGAGGGGAAGACATTTTCTTTTGGCTGGTCTTGCGGATGAGCGTCTCCCTGAAGTGGCAGAGAAAACAAATCAGTTGGGGAGTGACACGAAGGGTGAGGCAGATGCTGTGGCGGAGATGATTTTGGAAAGATGGGGAAAGATTTGAATGATTACAATACTGTTGTCGCCGGGTTCTGATATCGTACAGGAAAAAGATGAAGGAGGTTTCCTATGTTGTCAAAAGAAACTGGAAAAGAATTAAATACATACCTGGTCAACTATGTGATCTTTGATGTTGAAACCACGGGGATAGATTCTGATAAAGATGAACTGATTGAGATATCCGCCGTTAAGGTGAAGGGCGAAGAAATAATAAAGGAGTTTGATTCCTTTATTAAACCGTCGATATCTATTCCGGCTGTAATAACAGAGCTGACGGGCATTACTGATAATATGGTTGAACAGAGTCCGGCTGTTAAGGATGTTCTCGCAGATTTTCTTGAATTTATTGGAGACGATGTTCTTGTCTGCCACAACGCTCCGTTTGCTTTAAGCTTCCTGAACAGGGACGCAAGGGAGATGTTCGGAACGGTAATAAGGAATGACTATATAGATACAAACCATATTGCCAAGAAGCGGCTTCCGCGGTTGCGCACTCGTGTACTCCCGGCGCTTGTTGATTACTACGGAATAAATGTAGCAGGTGACACAGGGCTATTAACAGATTGTCATATAGTTAAGGATGTATATGAATGCCTGTTTCATCGTAGGAAAGCAGGCGCAGACGGCATCATAGAGCTTCACTGTCATACGAAAATGTCAGAGGGGAAAGGTCTTATCGCACCGGATGAATTGATTCGGTACGCTTATGATAAGGGCTATAAGGCAATAGCAATCACAGATTGTGGTAATGTCCAGGCATTCCCGGAGGCATACAGAACGTGGCTCAAGCTGTGGAATGAATATGAGGATGGATGCCGTCAAAAGGGAGAAGAAGCAGACAAGAGGGATTTTCTTAAAGTGATATACGGATTGGAAGGGAATCTGCTTGAGGAAGATGGAAATGTTTACCCGATACTGCTCTATGCAAAGAATCATGAGGGTATCAAAAACTTGTATAGGATCGTAACGGTTTCAAACCTGAAATACTATGATGAGGTTCCTTTAATACCGAGGGAGTATCTGAATGTTCGCATGGATGGTTTGATTGTGGAAGAGCAATTCAATGACGCAGGCGTGTTTTATATCGACGAAACGGATAAAACAGCATTCGATATACTCTTATCATTTTCAAAGGAAAAAAGTGGCGATGTATCACGTGGCCTGTCAGATAAATATGAATCGGAAGAAACAGCACAAAAGATGGAAGAAATTGCAGATCAGATCGAGTATGTGAATCCACTTCGAGAAGGGAGGTTTATACCGGAATATCCTAATGCTGATGAAGAATTGACAAAAATATGCAATGAGAGAGTTAAGGAAATCTTTGGCAATGCTCCGGACTTTGAAGTAAGAAAGCGTCTGGAGAGAGAGCTTACGGCCATTAAGGAAAACGGGTATGCCGGTATATACATGATGTGGCGGCTGCTTGTAAAGAAATCTCTGGATGAAGGTTATCCGACCGGAATAAGGGGAGCAGTGGGATCATCTTTTGTGGCGTTTCTTTGCGGAATAACGGATATAAACCCGCTCTCAAAAGAAAATGGCGGGTATCAGATCCCTGCAGAAGTCTTCATGGGATTAAATCTTGACAGAGAACCGGATATAGATATCAACTTTGGGTCTAATATCAGAGATGTAATACAGGAATATGTCGGTGAACTGCCGGGTGTGGGAGAAAGATGGCATGGCGGGACTATAACTACAATGGCTGAAAAAACCGCTGAAAGAAATATAGAGCAGTATTTTGAGGAGAATGGATTACCGATACCGGAAGAAAAAGAAATGGCTGTGCTTATAAAGAAGATTACGGGTGTAAAAAGGGGAAATGGCGTTCATCCGGGTGGCATTATCGTATGTCCCCAAGGCGAGGAATTTGTATCGTTTACTCCGCTTACGCATCCGTATCCGGGGAAGAGTATAACCACTGAATTTGATTATCACAGCATTGATGATAATTTGTTGAAGCTGGATATTCTCGGACACATACAGTACGATATGCTTCACGCTTTGCAGGAAAAGACAGGTGTGAAGACTGATGATATTCCTCTTGATGATGAAGAGGTATTGAGCCTGCTGTGCGATGTGGAAAGCGAAGAAATAAAGGACTTTCCTGAATTTGGAAGCGAATACACAAGGGCTATAATCAAGGTGGCAAGGCCGAAGTCTTTTGATGATCTGGTCAAGATATCAGCGTTGGCTCATGGTACAGATGTGTGGCATGGTAATCAGAAGGAACTTGTTGAACAGGGTAGAATAAGATTATCTGATTGCATAGCATCCAGGGATGATATCATGATTTATCTTATGAATATGACTATGCTGAAAGATGCAGCATACAAAATCATGGATTCAGTCAGAAAAGGAAAGGGACTGACGGATGAACAAAAGCAGATGATGAGGGAAGCTGATGTGCCTGAGTGGTACATTCAGGTATGCGAAAAAATCCGATATCTGTTCCCTAAGTCTCATGCCGTCTCATATACGATGATGGCTGTACGACTGGCATATTATATGGTTCACTACCCGGATGAGTATTATGAGAGTCTTTCGGAGGTCAGCTGAGAGTTTCATATTCGTATATGAACGCCCGATGTTTGCGGCTGTAGTAAATACGGAATCCGGCGCGGTTCATTTCTTCAAAGTCCCGTTGCCGGGTTCTTTCATTACTGTCGGGAAAGAGGGCGTAATATTCCGCCTTCAGATCGGGCAGGTCGGGCTTATCGGGCTTATCCGGTACTTCGTCGGGAGGGAAGAGTTCGGGATCATCCTGAGAGTTATGCAAGGCATCTTCATATTCTTCCAGAAGGGTTTCGTACATATGAAGCTCGTCCGGGACTGTCTGTGACAGATTCCAGATAAGCGTACCGATTCGATAAAGCTTGATGAGATGCTGACGGCGACGATCCTTTGCTGTTTCATCAAAGATAGCATCTTTATCTGTTATATAACTATCAGAGGCCCTGTCGAGCTTTGCGGTCAACAGCCCGCAATCTCTGATATCCTTAAGGTCACGCTGGAGCATACGGCGGCTTATGCCAAACTCCTGCATAAGATCGTTCGGACCGATGATCTTTGCAGAAGAGAGCCGATAATATATTTGAAGCTGTCGGGTCATTTTTGAGCGGTCTTGCGTATCCATAAGCACATAAAAATCCTTTGACGAATGAAAACAGGTGTAATATACTGAATTATACGACAAACCCTTGACGCAAATCAAGTATGTATTGTGGTATCCTTTGAGCATAATCGAAAGGAGCACGGAGATATGTTAATAAAGTCAGTAAAAGCAAAATATGAATTGCAGGCAGCACCAAAGCTGAAGGTCGAGTTCGAGATTGATCAGGATGAAGCAGTATGTGAAAGCAGGTGTCTCAGCTTTGATCCGGACTCCGATGATTATGGACTGTTGGGGAAGATAACGATAATTGATGAGATGGAGGGTGGAGAAGTCCGTCAATGGGAAGAAAAGGTCGATCTGAAGGCTAAACTCAGCTATGGGTTTCTTGACGAGTTGATAGAGAGTATCATATTCCAAAACATGAAAAAACTTGGAAAGGATTCAAACGGGACCATAGGCGGATATGATGTATGTGATCCGGCTGTTGTATGGATGACTCAGAAAGACACCTTTAAGAAAGTGATTCGGGGCTGGCGAATAACTAAGACATTCACAGGAGAGATAACGGGAGAAAATGAGAAAGGTGATGCTGTAAGATTTGATCTTGGAAAATCGGAATTCTATGTGAATGATGCTTTGCAACCTAATGGTATTATAGGATCCCGGCGTATTATAAATGAATGCTACAACGATGATCATGAGCTGTGTAGGCAAACAGAGGAAATGACTTTTATGGAAGCACTTGATGCGGTTATAAACGGAGAAAAGACATGCTGAAGATAAAGGTACATCGTGGCTCCCATCAGATTGGTGGGAGCATAACGGAGATATATACTGAGAATACGCATATCTTCATTGATTTCGGTTCTGAGCTTAATGCAGATCCGGAGGATTCGACAGACGGTGAGATGATCGAGATGATACAGCACGCGAAATGCGATGCTGTATTGTTTACCCATTATCATGGCGATCATATCGGACTGCTTGAGGATATCCCGGAAAAGGATGTTGAGGGAAAACCGATCCGTCTTGGAATGGGTAAGACGGCCAGGCAGGTACTCCTTAACATACATAAGACACTTGCGGAGCATCCACAGGCATCTGAGGAAGATAAGGAACGCCACGGCAGATATCTGTCTATTCTGGCTGACAAGAACAGGAAGATAGATATTACTGATAATGAAGCGATAAGAATCGGAGATTTCGAGATAACCCCCATCATGGTGGATCACTCTGCCTATGATGCATATATGTTCGTCATCCGGGCAGAAGGAAAGATCATTGTCCATACAGGGGATTACCGTACTCACGGGAGACTTGGTAAGGATTTCTTTGACAAGCTTGATGCCCGCTTAAAAGGGATGAGGGTAGATGTGCTTATCACCGAGGGCACGATGATGAGCAGGCTTGGAGAAACTGTACTTACAGAGGAGAATCTCCAGAAAAAGGCATCAGATATCCTGGCTAAACCGGAAAACAGATATGCCTTCCTGGTATGCTCTTCAACGAATGTAGAAAGTCTCGCGTCCTTTGCAAATGCCGCGATGTATTTGGGGCGTGCGTTCTATGTGAACTACTATGTGTATGAGCAGATCCTGCTCTATCGTGAGACTGCCGGTGCGGATAATCCCGCATTCCGCTTCTGGAAGACATATAAGTTTGAGAGCATGAAGAAATATAACCCGAAGCTCGGAATGACGCAGCCGGAGTTCATGCGTGAGAATGGTTTTTTGATGTTGATAGGTTCATCACCGGCGTATGAGAGACGGATCAATGAGTTTAAGGGTGAGGACCCGCTCTTGATTTACTCCATGTGGGGCGGATATGTGAAGAAGGGCGCGGACACATATGATGAGGATCTCGGTCGCCTGTATCATAACTGGCCGGAGGATCGCCGTGTGGATCTTCACACGAGCGGACACGCTACGGCAGATGATATACAGAAGATGATACTGACCGTCAAGCCGAATAAGTATATCCTACCGATTCATACGGAACGACCGGAGATGTTTGAAAAGCTGGATATCGGGAAATTTGCCGACAGGATAAAGACGATTGATGATAGCGGTGAGTTTGTAGTTTAGACATAGGAGAATTAAGGCATGGAAATGACACGCAGAATACCTTTCTTAAAGGAGTTTGAACAGGGCGGATGTTTTGATGCATTTACCACTCTTGTAAGAACCCATGACGAATTGGAACTGTTGTTTCGGGGGAATAGCGGCTCCAATGGAGAGGCAATTATTTATTTCTGTAACAACGTTGTTTTCAAGCTTGCTATGTCAAAAGATGGAAAAAAGGGAAAGATTATAATCAATTATAATCATTTACGATATACGGAAAGATGGCAGGAAACCATTAAGGAGTATGCAGAATATGGTTTTCCACTGAAGGATGTTGAAAACATTAAACCTAAAGAGAACTATGGAATAGGATATGTGTATGCCGATGTCGATCTGAACAAGAAGATTGATCAGAAATATGTTGAAGGACTTTATGGTATATCACGGCGGGTAATGGAGGATTATTTCTGCCTTGATAAAAGCGAAAAAAGAATTGATAGGTTTAGAGAATCGTTTGGAGTACCACAAACGGGGAGGGCTAAACCCAACTATCTTGAAAAGGTTAATCAGCAGGCTTTTTTTGCAGCGACATCTAAGACAAGAAATGGATTGTTTGTTTATGACCTGGAATATAAAGAACCGTTTGCAGACAGTAAGAAGAAATCCGAAGCTATGAGGGCAAAGAATCGTGAGAATATGAATAAACCGGACTGTCTGGCCATTCGATTCGATGAGCATGGTTGCCCTGTCAGCTTTGCCTTTGTAGAGATGAAATCAAAGAAGGAGGCAGAAGAAGGGAAAAGCGGAACAGGTGAGCATCTTGATGGAATGATGGATGACCTGCTTGATAAAGAATTTGTACGACTAAGAATAAAGGAAGCAAACCAGATAATCCATGATTATCAGTCTTTGGAACTGAAAGGTATTAAGAAGAGTGACAGTATTCCCAATATTGAGGATTACATAGATGACATGAAGACTGAGATAATAATCGTATATACCAATGAATCGGCAAAGGGTAGAAAGGCCGGACAATATATTGCCGAATCACGTAAATATAAAGATGGCATTTCATATTCTGTGGAATTATTCTGATCGTAAATCTGGATTACAATACTGTTGTCGCCGGAATCTGATAGCATAGCTGTAAAGCACGATGAAATTGTCGGTTATCAGAATGGAGGTTAGGCTATGCGAGAGATTACACTCATAGGTACATATGGCTTGTCGGAAGCGCAGATTG
>Ga0129306_1002242_pt1 | contig 17930 bp, 19 predicted proteins | sample P827metagenome_FD_94438 | JGI IMG/M metagenome (GOLD analysis project Ga0129306, IMG submission 94438) | Capybara group fecal microbial communities from Wisconsin, USA - P827 metagenome | ecosystem: Host-associated > Mammals > Digestive system > Large intestine > Fecal | place: USA: Wisconsin... | reverse complement strand
TTTTCAAGGTTTAAAGAATTGAAATCCTCTGAATTTAAAGCATTGACAATCGCTTTTTTAGCCATTTTAACTGCTTCAAATCCTATTAAAAGACCTCCGCCAGTAGTTGGCTTAATCTGTGAAGCAGCATCACCGATAATCAAAGCCCTGTTTTTAAACAATTTATTTTTCTTATTGTAAATGGGAATCTTGCCCTTATACTTCTCAATTATCTCATAATTTTCATATTGGAAGTCATTCATTAGGAAATCATTTAAGATTTCATTTTGTCTTTTATAATCATAATTTGAAAACAATCCAATTCTAAATATATTTTCACTCACTGGAATTTGCCAAATGAACCCTGGGAATAAATCTCCATATGCGTATAAGTCTACAAAAGACAAATTATTGTTGTCTTCTTCAATTTTAACTAAATATTGGCTTGCACAATAATAATCGAAATCATTTCCAAATGCAGAGGAAACAATTGAAAGAGGACCATCTGCACCAACAATAATCTTGGATCTGATGCTTTTTTCAGTTGATTCATTTTGAAATGAGACTTTTCCTTCCATATCATCAATAGCTATAACCTTAGATGACAAATAGGAATGGGCACCATTTTCAATAGCTCTGTTGTAAAGGAATTGATCCAATGCAACCCTATCTATTATTACGGCTTGGTCTTCCTCTTTAAAAACGCTTAAGCTATGATTTTTACTGTGTAAAACAGCCCCTTTAACCTTATTCAATATTAATTCATCTGGAAAGTGATTGACATCCAAAACTCTTTTATTGATTATGCCTGCACATTGCAATGGCAATCCTATTACTTTCTTTTTATCTATCAGACAGACATTGATATTCTCTTTAGCCAATTCATAAGCTAAGGTAGAACCAATAGGGCCTGCTCCAATGATAGTGACATCATAATCAAAACTCATAGTTAACCCACATAATTGAAATAAAAGAGTTTATGAAAAACTAAAAATTAAACTAAATTAAAAAATATTAAAATAAAAAATTGATAATTAATTTAAAAATTATTTATCAATATAAAAAATTATCTCCTGAATTTTCTGGAATGCTTTTCAAAGAGATCATCTGAAGTTTTGTTTTTATTATCCTTTCCAGACAATTCTGCATTAGATTCATCCCTATAATGATTATGATCATCATAGTGAGAACTTGAATTGCGTCCAGATCTTTTTCTGGATTCTCTAGGACTCATATACTTATAATCTATCTCACCATCACCAGAGTATGCTCTTGTATGATTTGCATCATAATGATTTGAATTGGAGCCATACTGATTTCTTGAATTAGATTTCCTATAACTGTCATTTTGCCTATAATCCCTTTGATTATAGCTTTCATGACGATTATCATAATGGTTAGGATTATTATAATTGTCTCTTAAAGGTCTTGAATCCTGATATCTATGGGAATTAGCATTACGCCTATCAGAGTAGTCATCATAGTATCTGTCATCATAGCCATCATAATTTCTATCATAGGCCCTATCATGCCCTCTAGATCCATGATTATAATCATCTCTAAAGCGATTATCATTTGATGGTTGGAATTTAAGGTTATCTCCCATATCATGCATTGCCTGATTTATAGTGGTATCAAACTCAGCATCAGAGATATCCTCATAAATATCTTCATCCTTATTGCTTGAAAATGGATTGAATCTTGAAAGGCCTTTGGATTTCTTTTCTACCTTTTGAGGCTCTTCGTTCTCCGCATACTGATTTCTGCCTTGGATGTAATCATCATAATCTCTTTGAGCATCTAGATTGTTTTGATGGAATTCCTCATAATTGTTTGCAAAGTATTTATCAGGATTTCTTGAATAAGAGTCTTTAATAGCTCCGGAATACTGATGATGATGTGAATCAGGTCTCCTTCTGGAATCATATTGATTATTGTAATTATCTCTAGGAGCTCTGCTTTCCCTATAGTTCCTATCTCTTGAATAATCATCATAATCATAACCGCCATAATCATTATAACTGTTATAATCATCATAATAAGGATCATTGGAGCCATATGGAGCATTATAATTGGAATTGTAATTTGGATTGTTTCTGGATTGTTTAGCTTGACGTCTTATTTCCCTAAGCTGTCTTTTACGCTCTTTAGCATCGACCAATTCCAAATCATCTAAATCTTCCATACGTCTATAATGGCCAGGTTCATGATTTGGCCTAATTGGATTGAAATTGGAATTGAAATCATCATCGTAAAAATTGCGAGTTCTTAAATGGGTTCCTCTCATATTCTCGAAAATAATGTCTTCAATCTTCTTAGGGCTGGAAACGTCCTTCAATTCCATATCCTTTCCATCGTAAGCACTGTATAAGGTTATAGTCCCTACTGAAAATATTTTTCCAAGAAGACTTTGGGAACGGCTAACATCCTGAATAGTGTTAAAAGGCATGTAGTTTTTCTTTTGCAAGAGTATGCCCTTTTCAACAATCACTCTGCTTTCAGTGATTGTATACTTGATTGAAGTCCAGATTAAAAGCTTTAATATGATGTATAGCAATACAATCATAATTAGGATAAACACAGCTATTGCGAAATAGCGTGTCATTGGAACTTTGGTTGATTCAATCAAATAGACATTCATGTTCCCAATGTATTGAATTCCAGCAGAATACAAGAAAAATAAAAATCCCAACACAAACATTGATATTAAAATTCCTTTTGAATAGACAAAAATATTAGGTTGTGTCTCATATAATACTTTTTCATGAAATTCTTCTTTTTTATCTTTACCAAACATTAGTTTATATTTATAATTTTTATTTTAAATATAGTTTATGTAAAAGAATAGGTTAAAATTGAATAAAACAAGACAAAATAATGTAAATTAACTTAAAAAAAGTGAAATAATTAAAAAATAAGAATAAAATGGCCTCAGATCGCCCATCATTCATCACGTATCAGAGCTCATAGGGTTCATCACAGGCCATTAATGATTATAAAATATAAAAAATAGAATAAAAGAGATAAAAAATAAAAAAATGAAAAGTAAGTTCGAAATTATCCGAACATTACTCCACCATTGTCATCTAATTGACCTTCTTTATTCTTACCTAAGATTTTATTGATAGCATCCTCAAAGTCTGCCATAATGATATGGTCTCTTTCTTCACGGATAGCAAACATACCTGCTTCTGTACAGATAGCCTTTAAGTCTGCACCAGCGAATCCTTCAGTAAGAGCTACAATATCATTGAGATCAATATCAGAAGCCAAGTTCATTCTCTTGGTGTGAATCTTGAGAATCTCAAGTCTTCCTTCTTCATTTGGAGCTGGAACTTCAATGAATCTGTCGAATCTTCCAGGCCTGAGCAATGCTGGATCTAAGATATCAGGTCTGTTGGTAGCACCAATGATACCGATATCTCCACGGGATTCAAATCCGTCCAATTCTGCAAGCAATTGCATGAGAGTTCTTTGAACTTCCCTATCTCCACTGGTTGAACTTTTAAGTCTTTGTGCAGCCACTGCATCAAGCTCATCGATGAAGATGATACTTGGTGCCTTTTCCTTAGCAAGCTCAAACACTTCCCTAACCATTCTTGCTCCTTCACCAATGTATTTCTTAACGAATTCAGAAGCAACAACCTTAATGAATGTTGCATTGGTTTCATTAGCCACTGCCTTTGCAAGCAAGGTTTTACCGGTTCCTGGAGGACCGTATAATAGAATACCTTTAGGTGGGTCAATACCTACCTTTTCAAACAATTCAGGGTGTTTTAAAGGTAACTCTACAGTTTCCTTAACTTCAATGATTTGATCATCCAAACCACCAATAACATCATAGGTTACATCAGGTTTGGTGTCAATTTCCATACCGGAAACATTTGCATCCTTTTCAGAAGGCAATACTTCAACAACACCAAAGGTTTGTTGATTTAAAGCTACTCTTGAACCTGGTTTCAATAATTTCTCATCCAAGAACTTTGAATAGTTAATGAGGAAACTTGGTCCAGTACTGCTTTTAACAGTCAATCTTGAATCATCAATGACTTCAGTAATGGTAGCCAATATAAGTGGAGGTGATCTGAATCTTTCAACTTCACCTCTTAATGATTTTAACTCTCTTTCTAAACGAATCTTTTCATTTTCAGTTAGAATCTTGTCTTTTTCAAGCTTTCTAACCTTCCACATGAGATTACGTTTGGTTTTTGTATTTTCTGCTTTTAGCAAGTCAAGTTCTTTTTGAAGTTCTTCAACGGTTTTAGGCTCATCTACTTCTTCTATTTTAGTAGGGCTTGGGATATTTTGAACTTCATTTGGAGAATCTTCCATAATATACTCCTCCTTTAGATTAGTTATTATCAATATAAATTTTAAATTTAGTTTTCAAATGTACTAACTAATTTCATATCATAGTTTTACAACAATTTTACATATTTTAAGATAGATTTGAGATTATAATAATTTTTATATATCATAATTCCATTTAAATCTAAATATTCGTAGATTATAAAATAATTTATACATAGTAATATATAAAGTTTTTCTTAATTTAAGTAAGAAAAATAATTCCATAAAAAATTCATCTAAAAAATGGATAAAAAATAGACTATAAATCATGAAAGAAATGAAATGAAAATATTGTAAAAGGATTATTTCCTTTTGATCTTTACAATACTTCCTAATGTATTTGGACCTGATGCAGAACTTTTAAATGATTCCAAATCCATTTCATCATATTTTTCAATAATGGTAATGCCCAAAGTCTTTTCGAACTTTTTAGCTAATTTAATGTCCGGTTCCATCTTTCCTGATTCGATTCTGTTGATTACTGAAACCTTTTCATACATCTTAGCTCCTAATTCTTCTCTGGTCCAACCCTTAGATTCCCTTGCCTTTCTGATTAATACATTATAATCTTCTACAAGCTCATCCATAGGTTCTTCTCTGCGTCTTCTTTGAACATTCTGCCTGTTTGCTTTAGGTCTTTGAGGATTTCCATTTTTGTTTCTTGAAACAAATTTCCTCTCAAGAGGAGTGTCCTTTTGAACTCTACCGAATTTAGAACATTCCTTGCAAACTTCTAAAACTGAACCATCTATTTTTGTTCTTATAGGTCTGCCTTCTATAGGTTTACCACATATTTCACAATTCATGTTTAAATATATGATTTTTGAATTATATAATACTTTTTAATTAATTCTAATAAGCTATTTACCAAGTTAACTGAAAAATAGATGATGGAATGAAAAATAGACATTGAAAATTAGGATTATAAAATAAATTAAAAAAGAAATAGCTAAAATAGTAGAAAATATCAAAAAATAGAGAAAATATCAAAAAAGAGTAAAGGTATTAGACTAATCTATTCACTCTTATTAGCCTTATAATCCTTCATTTGGGTTGATTGCTTTTTGCCAGAGTAATATCCCCTGAATACTCTTGCGTCATTTAAGGATCTGTTCAATTCATTATAATCTTCGTAATCATTGCTGATTACAACAATATGGGCAGGAGGATGAATCTTTTTGATTTGAACAATTGCAGTTGCAGTGTCTTCCTTTATGCGAAATGCAGTAGCCACTTTTGATTTGGTTCTTAATGGAGCCTTCAAAATGTTTTCAACAATTTTATCTGCATATTTCGCATCAATCTTTTTAGGTTTTGTAGTTAAATTTAAATTTGCATGTCTTTCAACATCTGCAATCGCATTAAGAATTTTTGAATTGTTTTCTCCTCTAATCAATACCAAAGCCATATTATCCCTATAATCATATAATAAAAAAATAAAAAAACGATTTACATTATTTAAAAATCTATATATTACTTTATATTTTTTTATTTAAATATATTACTATTAAAAACTAATTAAATTTGAAAATAAACCATAATATTAAAAATATTGAATAAAAACAAACAAATATTTAAAAAAATTGAATAATAAATAATTCTAAATAAATAAATAGAAAAATAGATAAAAAACAGTAGAATTAATGAACAAAAATATGAAAAAAATATAAATTATAAAGAAAAAAGAATAGTTAAAAAAATAAAAAAAGAAAATTGGTTAAAAACCAATTTATGAAACACGGTCTCTAAATGATTTCAATAATCTTGTTCTAAATACAACCAAGACTATTAAAACAAAACCGATTGCTGTTTGAATTGAACCTAAAATAGTAAGAACTATTGAATTGATAGGCAAATTCCATGCAGGGGAAGTTCTGCCATTAGGCAATGGATTATAGTATACACCTACAGCACGGACATCCGGCTTAACGTTTAAATCGCTAGGTTCCACATAATCTACCCCTACGATAAGACCGTTATTGATACCCTTATTGATCGAACCTGCTATTGTCGATGCATTATAACCATACTTCTTGACTGATGCCTTTACTACCTCACGGGTAATGTCAGACAAACCGGCCTTTTCACTTCCGTAAACAGAAACGGAAACAGCATCCTTGGATATTGTAATCTCATTAATCAAAACATCTGTAGCGGAACGGATTTCAAGTTCATGATTACAGATTGGACAAACGTTATAGTTTTCTGCATCAGGGTATCCGGTAGCCCAACCACAGTCTAAACATACTTTAGAGTAATTCTCATCCATAGGATAACCTGTGGTGTTTACTTCTTTCGGTACGAACATGTCTCCAGTACTGATTAATGAAACAAGGTTCACTGCACCCCCACCGTATTTCTCACCAGAATCTCTAGCCACTTCTTCCATAGCTTTTCCGACGATATAGGTAGCAGGATATCCATCCCTAATCATTTTTCCGATGTTCACTGCAGTTTCTCTACGTACACGATCTGCAGTACCCATCTTAGGGTTACCTTGACTGTTCCTTAAGTGAATGATAGCTCCTTTAGAGCCTTGAGGTAATTGCACTACTCCACCTTCATGGTGAGTGATTCTGACTGTTCCGTCATTATCCACTACAACAAGATAAGCATTGAAACTTCCTCCAATAGCTGCTCCCATTGAAGGACCTCCAATAAGCAAACGAATACCTTCAAAACCACCAGCCAAAGCTACGGCAGATGCAGGACTGGAACCATGTTGCATAGCTCCAAGAGCATCAATAATCGCATAGTTCCTTTCTGTACCGTTACCTTCACCCCCGGAAAGAACTGCATATCCATCATTCTTTGACATAAGGAATGAAGATTGGAACATGTTGTTTGCAAAGGACATACTTCCTGCAGCAGCACCGTTAGGGTCTTCACCGCTTGGATCAGTAATAACAATTACGTTACAAGTAGCTGAAGCAGCAGCCATTACTGAAAAGAGCATTAAAACTAAAAATACTAAACCTATGATTCTATTAGACTTTTTACTCAAATTTTAACCTCCTATCCAGCAATACTGTAATTATAAACACTTGTTGATTTTTCTAGACTTGAACTATCACTAGAAGTAGTTTTATTACCTGTAATATTAATGGTTGAGAAATCTTCGATAACAGTTACAGTAACAATACCAGTGTCTCTGTTTACACTAACATCCGCACCAGCAATAGGGGCGATTTTAGTACCTGGAATTGTTGATCTTCGAACGAATTTCTCTGCATTTGCCTCGGCCTCAGTCACGGGCAGCTCCCGTATGGATGTCTTAAGGATATCCCCATCAATATAACTGCCTTCTCTTAAACCAGAGTTCTGAACATTATAACGAATACTGTCAATAGGAACTATATCATTTCCCTTAACGATGATACCTGCAATAGGCACACCTTCAGCGACTTCAGCAGAGGATGCATATGCTACATAGATAATCAATCTACCACAAACAATTAAGATAAAAGCTAATAATAAAATTATTAAAGTATCTCTCCTAATTTTTAAAAACATAACATGCCTCTATAAATATAAATTAAATTATAAAAACTTTTCAAATAAAATATAATTAATTAAAATTATTATATTAACTCTACGATTCAAAAGAATCGCAAATAAAGTATAATATAATATTTATTTAATTTACATATTATTAATAGTTAACTATAAAAAGGGTTTGTAGAATAAAAAAAGAGTTAAAATAAGTTAATATAAGAAAAGAAAATAGAAAAATAGAAAAAGTAATTTGGAAATTACATTTTAGTCATTAAATCCATAATTGAAAATGGGTCCCCTTCTTTTCTAACTCTTGGAGCTCCACCAAATGCAGCCATAGCATGTTTCTTGAAGTCTTCATTAGCTCTTTTAGAGACTTCACCGAAAATCATCTTATAAGCTTCACATTGTGGATCTACAGCTCTTGGAGATTGGGTAGCAACTATTCCATTGTAAGGACATCCACCTCTGCAGAATTTAATGAACTTGCAATCTGCACAGTCCTCATCAACAAAACTCTTGAATTCCATTAGTTTTTCCCATGCTTCAGATTTCTCCAAGTCTTCCATAGATGGCTCATCGTATACATTCCCCATAATGTACTCATCCATTCCAACAAAACGATAGCAAGGGTAAATGGAACCGTCATGACCTACAGCTAATGTAGTTCCCATACAGTCATTAAAAGTACATAATGTTCCCACTCTTCTAAGACTGCTTTTTGCAATATGGTCCAAATCCATAATGACAAACTTATCCAAATCGTATAGGTACTTATCTAACCAATCAATCAACAATTTTCCATGTTCCTCTTGAGGAAGTGCCCATGGGTCTGCATTATCTCCACGCAATGATGGCAATGCAGCATGAATTTTCAAGTTCAATCCGTTTTCCTTAAAGAAATCATAAATCTCATCTGAGAAATCCTTGGAATATGAAGTGAATGTGCAGACAAAGTTGATTTGTATGCCATTATCAGTAGCTAACTTAACTGATTTCATGGTCTTATCAAAGTATCCTTCACCTCTTTGATAATCATTGATTTCCTTAGGACCATCAATGCTTGTACTGATAGCAATATTATATTTTGAGAATAACTTAGCCATATCCTCATCTAATAGCCATAAATTACTTTGTAGGGAAAAACCTTCAGTTTCATGGGTAGTTGCATCATTAAGCAATGGAAGTGCCTTTTCATAGAATTCATAACCTGCAAGCAATGGCTCTCCACCATGGAAGGTGAAATGTACAGGCTCATCCCTGAAATTAGCTAACCATTTGACAATCTGATTTATGACATCAATATCCATTAATTCTGCATTTTCTTCAGAACCCCAACAATAGGCACAGTTGGATGGGCATCCTAAAGTTGGTATAATCATTACATGAAAAGTCATTTTATCCCTCAAAATAAATTTTAAAAAGAATGAAACTATTGAAAGCAATTGATTTTAATTATCTAATAGAAAATTATTACAATTTTTTATTTAATTCACCGATGAGGTCCTTTTTAATGGTTTCCTCTTCTGATTTTTCCTTATCATTACCGGTTTCAAAAACATATCCACAATTGTCACATTTGAATTCCTTTAATTCAGCATGTGCGTGATGATTATCAATGAATCTCCTGTGAGCAGTCTTATCAGTAGAACCGCATTTAGGACATTTTGCAATTAAATCTTCAAATTTCATTTATATCTCTCCATTTTTTTAAGAAAAATTCATCTAAATATTAGAATTAATTAATTATTAATTTATTTATTAGTTTATAATTTAATTTCAATTAATTTATAATTTAATATCAGTGAATAATATACTATTGTTTGTCATTATTAATATAATTTAATTAATTCAATTCTTAATTCCCTTTAATATTTTCATATGGATTATTCACTATAAAAAACATGTCATTATTTGAAAAATTAAATACAAAAGATTATATAACCTTTACTAAATAAATATTATAGAAGATTATAAATAATTTTATATACTTATAAAAGAAATATTTTATATATTATTCTAACTTAATAAGGTAAACATTATGAAATTAGAACTTTTAAAAAAAGGAACAAGTGAAAACTTTTTATTAAAACAATTAATTAAAAAGAATTTCACTTCCAAATATAAAGATTCGGTACTGGGGATTCTTTGGAGTTTTCTAAATCCTTTAATACAAATGGCTATTTTAACAGCTATCTTTTCTACAATATTTGCTAGAAGTATTGAAAATTTCCCAGTTTACTTTATGGCAGGAAGATGTGTCCTTGACTTTTTCAATGCTGGAACAAAATCCGCAATGACTTCAATTAAAAAGAATAGGAGTATTTTGCAAAAGATTTATGTTCCTAGATACATATTTGCTTTAGGTAATATTTGCTCTGAATTTCTAAATTTCCTAATGACATTAATAGTGATGATAGCAATTATGATTGCTACAAAATCCCCATTCTATTTCATGTCATTATTTGCAGTAATCCCTATTGCAACTTTGTTTATATTAATTACAGGAGTTGGATTAATTTTAGCAATTGTATGTACCAAATTCACTGATATAGAATATTTATACAAGATTTTTACCAGTTTATTAACTTATGCATGTGCAATATTTTACCCAATGAGCATCGTTCCACAACCGGTCAGAGGATATATGGAACTAAATCCTATATACGGTATCATTGCACAATTTAGAGAATTTATAATGTTTGGAAGATTCCCTTCACAAAAAATAATGATCACTACTTTCGTTTTCTCAATAGTGATATTCATTATAGGAATCATCTTATTCAGAAAGTATCAAGATAAACTTACTTTAGAGCTCTAAACATTACTGAAATTTAATAATTATAAATTATGGAGAGATAATATGAACAAAGAAAAAGAAAAAGAAAAAGATAATGTATTAAAAAGAATTATCAATTTTTTTAAGAATATTATCTCACCTAAAAAAGAAGAAAAACTTTTAGAAAACAGTGAAGATGACAATGTCTCAATAGAATTAAGACATGTATCCTTAAGTTTTAAAATAGGCAATGATAAGATTGATAACCTAAAGGAATATGTCATTAGAACATTAAACAGGACTAAAGAGAAAAAGACTATTTTTAAAGCTACTGATGACGTGTCATTTAAAATCTATAAAGGTGAAAAAATTGGAATAATAGGTTTTAATGGTGCTGGAAAGAGTACATTGCTTAAAATTATTTCTGGAGTATACACTCCAGATGAAGGAGAAGTAATAATTCATGGAAACATAGCTCCTCTTTTATCTTTAGGAGCAGGTTTTGATAAAAACTATTCTGGAAGAGAAAATATCTTCTTAAATGGTGCAATTCTTGGATATGATGAAGAATTCTTAAAATCAAAATATGATGAAATACTGGAATTTTCAGAACTTGGAGAATTTATAAATCTTCCTGTAAAAAACTATTCCTCAGGAATGTTATCAAAACTTGGATTTTCAATAGCAACAATTGTTGATCCAGATATTCTAATTCTTGATGAAGTTCTTGGTGTTGGAGACATTAATTTTAAAAAGAAAAGTAAAGAAAAAATTAAATCATTAATGGAATCAAATACAACAGTTTTACTTGTTTCACATTCAATTAAAGAGATTAGAAATATATGTGATAAGGCCATTTGGATAGATAAAGGAAAAGTAGTAGATATTGGCGAAGTAAATTCTGTTTGTGACAAATATGAAGAAGCTGCTAAAAATGCAAGTAAAGAAAAAACCAAAAAACTGAAACCAAAACGTTTCTAATTTTTAGTTTTATTATAAAGAAATTTAATTTAGCTTATTTTTTTAAGCTAAACCTATTTTTTATTTAATAGAAATAATTAAATTATTTTAAATTTTTTAAACTAAACCTATTTTTTATTTAATAGAAATAATTAAATTATTTAAAAAAAGAAAAGATTCAACTATCTTTTAAAAGTTCTGAGAACTTTATCTTTAGCAATGTTGAATAAAACCCCTACTCCATGAGTAATTGGATCTTTAGTAGATCCATCCAAATCATAGCGAACTGTTATAGGGACTTCAACTATTTTCAATCCTGCTTCAGCAGCATCAACAAGCATTTCACTTTCAATTCCAAACCCAGTATCCTTAAATCTGAAAACATTTTTGGATTTAGGAGAAAATGCTCTAAAACCGCTTTGGGAATCTGTTACCTTAGTTCCTGCAGAGATGTTTGTGGCAATATCCAAGACCTTTTGTCCAACTCTTCTGTAAGCCGGAGTGTTTTCTTCAGGACCATTCATATACCTGCTTCCATTCACCAAATCTGCACCATCTTCAATGATAGGCCTTACTAAATCAGGAATCTCTGAAGGATTATGCTGGCCATCACCATCTATTGTAATGATTATTGAATCATTTCCAATAGCTTTAAAACCTGATTTCAATGCTTCACCCTTACCTAAATTAACGCTATGCTTTATTACTCGAGCGCCAGCTCCAATAGCTACTTCAGAAGTCTTGTCGCTGCTTCCATCATCTACAACGATAACTTCATCAACATGCTCTAAAGTCCTATCTATGACATCAGCTAAAGCCTTTTCCTCATTGTATGCAGGTATGATAGCCACTACATTTGCCATTTTATCACTTGAAAAATAAATTAATAGATTATAAAATAATAAATAACTAAAAAATAGTAAAAAAATTGATTAAAATTGATTATAAATTTGATTAAAGAATTGAGATTAATAATTAATCTTCAATCCTATAATACCATTTCATCCATTCTACAGTTCTTCTTATTCCCTCTTTAGGGTCAACTTTTGGATCATGCTTTAAGTCACGGATAGCTTTGGAAAAGTCAATGGTCTTGACCTTTGTAGTGAATGCTTCAGCAGGAGTGTAAGTCACTAAAGAGTCATCAATTCCTACAGCTTCCAATACCAAGTCGGAATACTCTTCAATGGTCATTTCCCATTCCTGTTTGCTTCCAACATTGTAAACTTCACCCGGAATGAAGTTATCTACAATATTCGCAAAGGTATTTGCAGTGTCTTCAACATAATCAATAATTCTTTTATGGCCTTTATGAACTGAATAAGGTAATCCATGAAGCGCTTTGTAAATAAAAATAGGAATGAATCCTTTATATGGAGAATAAGCTTCATGAGGACCATAACAGTTTACAGGACGTACTCTTACGGTTTCAGTTCCAAACATGGTTGCTGAGTTCATGCACATCAATTCTCCAGCCCATTTGGAAATCGCATAGTCATTCATTTGATAAGTGTCTTTAATTGGCCTGTTTTCCATTACATCTTCAGTCATGATTCCTTCATAATCACCGTAAACTTCAGCAGATGAGAATGAGATCATCCTGAATCCTAATTTCTCTTGAAGACGGATCATGTTCTTTAAACCGATTACATTGGTTTCCCAAAGGTTTTCATAATATCCTTCACCATTCCATCTTCCATATTCAGCAGCTAAGTTGTATACATAATCAAACTTTTCATTATCATCAAAGATTCTTTCCATTTGACGATAGTTTCTAATATCCCCTCTAACATAGTCAGAATAGGAATCGGAGTATAAGTCAGCCTCATCTTCATGATGCAATAAGTCAACTGACAATACTTCATGACCTCTGCTTCTAAGTTCATTTACAAGATTAGTTCCTATAAATCCTGCTCCTCCAGTTACCATAATTCTTTGAGTTTCCATAAAAAACACCTTTTTATCAAATAAATATCAATTGCAAAATAAAATTTAAATTAAATGTCAATATCATCCAGGCTTTCAGGCTTCTTGCCTCTTACCCTTTTAAAAAATCCTAATTCTTCAAATTCATTTAAAGTGTATTTCATCTGTGCCAATTTTGTATATGCTATATCCAAACGATTTTCCAGATTGTAGGTTCTTTGATTCTGACGAATCCTGGATTTCCTTAAGTCCCTTTCAAGATTAGCAATTTCATAATTGGCATCATTCAGTTCTTTTGTCAACTTATCTATAAGCTCATTCAATTTTTCATTGTCCTGCCTTTCAGCTTTAAGATATCTCCTAAGAATATCAACCCTATGATTCAATTTCTTGGTTTCAAAGGCTAATTCTTCAATATCATACTGCTTAAGTTCCATTTCCATTGATTCAAATCTCATAATGTCTCTTGAAAGGTTTTCCCTTTCTATAGCAAAATGCTCTATCCTATCTTCATAGGATTCACACCTTTCCTTGAGAATGCGATTTTCCTTTCTGTAATTGGAAAGCTGTATCTTCAGCTCTTCGATTTCCTCTTCAGGGCTTTTCTCATTAATCATTGAATCACTTAAACAATTGAAAAATTAAAAATAAAAGTGGATAATTGTAAAATTAAATTATCTCATTTTTAATAAAGTTTAGAATTTCATCTTTAGCCTTTTCATCTTCCAATGCAAATCTTAAGGAAGTTTTTAACCAATCGATACGGTTACCTATATCATAGGATTGGCCTTTAAAGACTTGACCATAGATTTCATCCAATTTAGACAATGCATCAGTCAATTGAATTTCACCACCATAACCTGGCTCTACATTTTCAATGCAGTCAAAGATGTCTGGAGTTAGAACATATCTTCCCATAATAGCCAAATTACTTGGTGCAACTCTTAAAGGTGGCTTTTCAACTAACTTATCGATTTGATAGATATTAGGTTCAATCTCTTCACCACCAATAATACCATATCTTTCCACCTTCTCATCAGGAACCTCTTCTAAAGCGATGACTGACTTGCCATACTTCTCATAGATGTCAATTAATTGCTTTGTGCATGGAACAGTGTCTTTAGTGATTGTATCCCCTAACATAACTACAAAAGGATCATTTCCGACATGTTTTTTTGCACAATAGATTGCATCCCCGAGACCTTTTTGCTTTTTTTGCCTTATGAAATGAATATCTGCCAAATCAGAGATATATTCTATTTCCTTTAAGAACTCTTCTTTGCCTTTTGTCTTTAAATGATGCTCCAATTCAAAAGACCTGTCAAAATGGTCTTCGATTGATCTTTTACCTTTACCTGTAACAATTAGAATGTCATCTACACCGGAATTTACTGATTCCTCTATTACATATTGAATAGTAGGTTTGTCATAAACCGGTAACATTTCCTTAGGTTGAGCCTTTGTAGCAGGCAAGAATCTTGTTCCTAAACCTGCTGCTGGAATAACTGCCTTCATCATTACACCTCAAATAAATTAGAATTCTCATAATTGTTATAATTCGTTTAATTCTTATTTAAGAATTAATTTAATTAATATATTATTATTTTTATTAATAAAAATATATAAATCTGATGAAAAAATAGGCTATTTAAAAAAATAAGCAATCATAATATCTTAAAATAAAAAAGTAAAAAATCAAATAAAATCAGTTAAAAATAGATTATAAAAATGGTGCAGGGGACGGGAATCGAACCCGCGAAGGGACTAACCCACTAGGCCCTCAACCTAGCGCCTTTGACCGCTCGACCACCCCTGCATAAAAACAGAAAAAATAGTACAGTACTATATAATATATCTATTATCTTATTTAAATATTACTACCAACTTAAATAAAAAAATTAGCTCATAAATCAAATAAGCTCAATATTCACATCCATAGATTCACCGTTAGCCAAATCTTTAATCAAATCTCTATTTAAATCAATAGCTGCTTTGTTAGACTTAATCATTAAGGTTCTAGAGCACACAAATGTGCTTTTTCTGCAAACAATATCTGTTGGATGAGACAAGGTTAAATCATGATGACCATAACCCTCTATAGTATCGGAGGCATTGGGAGTCCTTAATTCGACTATGACTTTAGTATCATCATTAGCCAGTTTTTCCTTAAATCTTTTTGGAAAATCCTCCATTGACTTGTCAATATCCAATCCGATAATGCAATCTCCAGCAAGACTCAAGTCCTTATCCTTTGTAATCTCAAATGTGGATTTATGCAAAGACAATACATTTTCATGCCCTTTTGCCTTAATCTTAAAATTCATAATAAGAGTTATGCAAATTATTTTATAAAAATATTTTTAAAAAAACAAATTAAAATAGATATATAATAGAGGATATATTTTTTATTAAGGAGTTTTTATATGATATTGAATACTGGCTTAAGAACAGACATGCCGGGATTTTTCAGCGAATGGTTCTATAATAGGATAGATGAGGGATTCGTTTATGTGAGGAATCCCTATGCAAAGAACCAAATCTATTCCTATAAATTAGATCCAGAGCTGATAGACTGCATAATTTTCTGCACAAAAAATCCAAAGCCAATGTTTGATAATCTTGAAAAGATAGACAGTTTCAACCAGTATTGGCACATAACAATCACCCCTTATGAAAAGGAGGTAGAACCTAATGTTCCTCCAGTGGATGAGGTTTTAGAAAGCTTCAAGTACCTTTCTAAAAAATTAGGAAAGGAAAATGTGACATTAAGGTATGATCCGATTTTCATCAATGAGAAATACACTTTGGAAAAGCACATTGAATCATTTGAATATATGATAAATTCATTATCAGTTTATACAACTGAAGCCATCATAAGCTTTATTGACCTATATGAAAAGACAAAACGCAATTTTCCTCAAGCAAGAGAAGTAACTAAAGATGAAAGATTAAAGATAGGGAAAGAATTTGCTCGAATAGGAAATGAAAATAACATAAGAATTAAAACATGCGTAGAAGGAACTGAATTAGACAAATTCGGCATAGATTCAAGCGGCTGCATGACAAAGGAAGTAATTGAAAGGGCAATCAATAAGAATCTTAATATTCCTAAACAAAAGGCAAGAAATGGAGAGTGCTATTGCCTATTGAATAATGATATAGGGGAATACAACACATGCAATCATGGTTGCCTATACTGCTATGCAAATTCAAATAAGAGATTGGTCAAAAGGAACTTGAAACTTCATGATCCAAAATCTCCTCTTTTAATTGGAGAAATAAATGAAGATGACATAATTATCGAAAGAAAACAAGAAAGCTGTATCTCAAATGAAAAGACTAAGCAAACAAGATTATTTTAAAATTAAAAAACACAAAAAAGGGAAGATATCATGAATGAATTCATAGCATATTGTGGATTGGATTGTGAGAGCTGTGAAGCTCGCATAGCAACAGCAAATGATGATAATGAACTACGTGAAAAAGTTTCAAGGCTTTGGAGCGAACTAAATGGAGTGGAAATAAGTCCAGAAATGATTAATTGTGTAGGGTGCAGGATTGATGGAGTGAAAACTCAATTCTGTGATTCAATTTGCCCTATAAGACAATGCGCTTCAGCAAGAAAATATGAAACATGCACAGATTGCGTGGAACTTGATGAATGTGAAAAAGTTGGAATGATTCATAAAAACAATAGTGATGCACTAGAAAATTTAAAAAACCTAAAATAGATAACATTTACACATAATAATTTATGCACAAAAATATTCCATTAATTTAATAAAAATAACGATTAATTATATTAAAAATAAAATCAAAAGTTGTTAAATTATGAAAGGAACATACTGTTTAATCATATCTATGAGAAAAAGTGAGAAACTTAACATAGGGCATCTATATCAGCAAGACCATAAATTTAGGAAAGGATACTATGTTTACATAGGTTCAGCAATGAATTCTCTTGTTGCAAGAATCAATAGGCATTTGTCTGATGAGAAGAAACTTCATTGGCATATAGATTACCTATTGAAGAATGAAAGCAGTGAAATAAGGGATGTACTGTTTAATGTTTCTGATGAGAAGATTGAATGTGATCTTGCATCAACAATAGCTTTAAATGGTGAGGAAGTTCCTAAATTCGGATGTTCAGATTGCAATTGCAATTCCCATTTGATTTACTTTAAAAGAAAAAGAGATGCAATGAAATCTGTAAAAACTGGATATGAACTGTTGAATATGGAATATCATAATTTAAACTATTTCAAAAAAGAATTATTGAAAAATAAAAAATAAAAGAAGTTAAAAATCGATAAAATTATAAAATCTAAAATTTTTAAAAAAAAATAAAAAATTCATTTTAAGATTGAAAAAGAATGAATAAAATATTTAAAAAAAAATAAAAAATTCATTTTAAGATTGAAAAAGAATGAATAAAATATTT
>Ga0129306_1002241_pt1 | contig 17935 bp, 15 predicted proteins | sample P827metagenome_FD_94438 | JGI IMG/M metagenome (GOLD analysis project Ga0129306, IMG submission 94438) | Capybara group fecal microbial communities from Wisconsin, USA - P827 metagenome | ecosystem: Host-associated > Mammals > Digestive system > Large intestine > Fecal | place: USA: Wisconsin... | reverse complement strand
CTGCTTTGTCGGACGCAATGGGATGGGCAAGACCAATCTGTTGGATGCAGTCTATTACCTGTCGTTCTGCCGTAGCGCCACCAATCCCATCGACGCCCAGGTGGTGCGCCACGAGGCGGACTACTGCGTGGTGCAAGGGCACTATGAGACGGAGCATGGCGACGGTGAGGATGTCTTCTGCGGGCTGAAGCGCGGGCAGCGGAAGCAGGTGAAGCGGAATGGCAAGGCTTATCAGCGCTACTCGGAGCATGTCGGCGTCATCCCCTTGGTGATGATTTCGCCTTCCGACGGCGAGCTCATCAGCGGAGGCAGCGACGAACGGCGCCGGTTTATGGACGTCGCCATCTCGCAGTTCGACAAGGAGTATCTCCTTCAGCTCATCCGCTACGACAAGGCACTGACGCAACGCAACGTGCTGCTGAAAGCCGAGACGGAACCTGACCCTGAGGTGCTGACGCTCTACGAAGAGACGATGGCCGAAGCCGGTACGCTGATCTATGAGCGCCGCAAGGCGTATGTGAACGAGTTTACGCCGCTCTTTCAGGAACTCTATGGGCTGATTGCCCAGAACCACGAAACGGTGTCGCTGACGTATGTGTCCCATGGCGACAGAGGCGATTTGCTGCCTCTCATCCGCAGCGGACGGGAAAAGGAGCGCATCCTCGGTTACAGCATCCACGGCACGCACAAGGACGACCTGCTGATGCAACTCGAAGGCTATCCCATGAAACGTGAGGGCTCGCAGGGGCAGAACAAGACGTACCTCATCGCCCTGAAGCTGGCTCAGTTCGAATTCTTGCGCCGTACCAGCCGCACCACGCCCCTGCTGCTGCTCGACGACATCTTCGATCGCCTTGACGCTACGCGTGTCGAACAGATTGTCCATCTGGTGGCGGGCGACAGGTTCGGGCAGATTTTCATCACCGATGTCAATCGCGGCAACATGGACCGCATCCTTGCCTCCGCCGGCAGCGACTATAAGCTGTTTGGCGTCGAGGCCGGAGCGATAACCACCCTTTAACTTCCACTCCCTTCCCCCCCCAAAAAAAACTCCTCCTATTCCATTATATATATATGAAGCGGCGTAAGGCAGAACAGGTAGGCGACGTGGTGCGAGCGTTGCTGCGGCAGCAGGGGCTCGAAGCTCCGCTGAACGAGTATCGTCTTATCCAGTCTTGGACGGAGGTGCTTGGGGCGTCCGTCGAGCGCTATACGCGCGAACTCTATATCCGTGGTCAGACACTCTTCGTGAGGCTTTCCAGCCCTGTGCTGAAGAACGAGCTGCTGATGCAGCGCACGTTGCTGGTGCAGCGGCTCAATACCGCTGTGGGGGCACAGGTGATTACAGACATACGCTTCGTCTGACATTTCTGTCATAATCCGGCACGTTGCCGACAGCGTGGCACGCTTTTTGTGTGAACAAATGTTGAGAAACGCCGGACGGAAAATAAAGTTTCGTTAAGACGCTTTCTGAGTGGTTAAAATGCGATAAAAAAAGATGAGAGTTTGTAATAATTGCAAGATTTTTGCCGTATATTTGCCAGAGAAACGTTAAAACAAATCGAAAATTAACATAAAACAAAGCATCAATTATGAAAACAACAGGAAACAAAATCTTGAACATGGCGCTTGTCATACTGTGCAGCGCCTTGGTGGCAGGAGTGACGACGTACGTCCTCACGAGTAAAAACCAGAAGGCAACCGTAGCCGCAACGGCTCAGCCGGCCGAAAGCGGTTTTTCGATGCCAGTAGCTATCGCCGGTCCGGCTGCGACGAGCGCCGTCGATCTGACGGAGGCTGCCGAGGCATCGGTGCATGCCGTTGTTCACATCAAATCCACCATCCACGGCAAGACGCAGGTGGTCGATGTGCCGCAGATGCCCGACTTTTTCGACTTCTTCTTCGGTGATGGCATGGGCGGACGACGTCAGCAACAGATTCAGACGCAGCCTCGCGTGGGCATCGGCTCAGGCGTCATCATCTCGAAGGACGGCTACATCGTGACCAACAATCACGTCATCGACGGAGCTGACGAGATTGACGTCAAGCTCAACGACAACCGCGAGTTCAAAGGCCGTCTCATCGGGGCCGACGCCAGCACCGACCTTGCGTTGGTGAAGATTGAGGGCGACGAGTTCCCCACGCTGCCCCTCGGCAACAGCGATAACCTGAAGGTGGGCGAATGGGTGCTTGCCGTTGGCAACCCGTTCAATCTCACCTCCACCGTCACCGCCGGCATTGTAAGTGCCAAGGCTCGTTCGCTGGGCGTCTATGGCCGCGACGGAGGCATCGAGTCGTTCATTCAGACTGACGCCGCCATCAACCAGGGCAACAGCGGCGGAGCCCTCGTCAACGTGCGAGGCGAGCTCATCGGCATCAACGCCGTCCTCTCGTCGCCCACCGGCAGCTACGCTGGCTATGGCTTTGCCATCCCTACCAGCATTGTGACGAAGGTTGTCAGCGACCTGAAGGAGTATGGCACCGTCCAGCGCGCCATGCTTGGCATCCAGGGCACGGACGTCAGCAACCTCTCCGACATGGACGAAAAGACACTTGGCGAACTCGGTTTCAAGGAAGAGGATGTGAAGAACATGAAGTACCACGAGGGTGTCCTGGTGACTGATCTTCCTGAAGACGGCGCAGCCATCGGAGCCGGCATTCAGAAGGGTGACATCATCACCGCCATCGACGGCAAAAAGGTCAAGACTATGGCAGAACTGCAGGAAAACATGGCTCGTCATCGTCCTGGCGACGAGGTGAAGGTTACCCTCACACGAGGCAAGAAAGAGCAGAACATCAATGTGACGCTCTATAACCCGCAGGGCAACACCAAGGTGGTCAAGGATGCCGACCTGTCTTCGCTGGGTGCTGCCTTCAAGGAGGTTGACGATGCCACTAAGAAATCGCTCAACATCGGCTACGGCCTGCAGGTGACCGGTGTCAGCAAAGGCAAGTTTGCCGATGCCGGCATCAAGAAGGGCTTCATCATCCTCAAGGTCAACGGCCAGCAGATAAAGAGCGAGGACGACCTCCGTGACGCCTTCAAGGCCGCATCTCAGTCGCCCGACCAGGTGCTCTTCATCATCGGCACCTATTCCAGCGGCAAGCGTTACAACTACGCCGTCGACCTCTCTGAAGAGTAGGAGAGATTGAAAGATACCTAATTCCTAATACGGGGCTTCTTTGGGAAGTTCGGGAGTACAGGAGTTCAGGAGTTATAGACGAATGCTTGGTGAACAGCTTTCCCTCGCTATTGTCTGAACTTCTGAACTCCTGAGCTCCTGAACTCCTGAACTCCCTTTTTATCTTCCGATTTCTATCTTTCGCCTTCTATCATCTTTCTTGTTCAATTTTTTGAATTTTTGAAAAAAAGCTCAAAATTATTTGCATATTAGTTTTTATATACCTAATTTTGCATGATTTTCCCTTACTAAACAAGGTAAATATATAAAAATCAATGCGACAGCTTAAAATTACAAAAAGCATTACCAATCGCGAAAGCGCCTCGCTTGACAAATACCTTCAGGAAATAGGTCGTGAGGATCTCATCACCGTGGAGGAAGAAGTCGAGCTTGCTCAGAAAATCCGCAAGGGCGACCGCCGTGCATTGGAAAAACTCACTCGTGCCAACCTTCGGTTTGTCGTTTCCGTGGCAAAGCAGTATCAGAATCAGGGTCTTAGCTTGCCTGACCTTATCAATGAAGGAAACCTTGGCCTCATCAAGGCCGCCGAGAAGTTCGACGAGACACGTGGTTTTAAGTTCATCAGCTATGCCGTGTGGTGGATTCGCCAGAGCATCCTTCAGGCTCTCGCCGAGCAAAGCCGCATCGTCCGTCTCCCCCTCAACCAGGTTGGTTCGCTGAACAAGATCAGCAAGGCCTTATCGAAGTTTGAGCAGGAGAATGAGCGCCGTCCCAGCGCCGAAGAGCTTGCCGAGCATCTCGACATTCCCGTCGATAAGATTGCCGACACGCTCAAGGTCAGCGGACGTCACGTCTCTGTCGATGCCCCCTTTGTCGATGGCGAGGACAACAGCCTCCTCGACGTCCTCATCAACGACGACAGCCCTATGGCCGACCGCTCGCTGGTCAACGAGAGCCTCTCCACCGAAATCGACCGTGCTCTTAACACCCTCAGCGACCGTGAGAAGGAAATCCTTCGCATGTTCTTCGGTATCGGTTGTCAGGAGATGACGCTTGAGGAGATTGGCGACCGCTTCGGTCTTACCCGCGAGCGCGTCCGCCAAATCAAGGAGAAAGCTATCCGCCGCCTTCGTCAGGGCACCCGCAGCAAGTTGCTCAAGGCTTATCTCGGCTAAACACCATCGCCTCGGCAGCCCGCTGCTCCTGAGCGTGGCAGACATCGCTGATGAAAAAACTTCTACAACGTCCTTGCTCCAGCAGGGGCGTTGTTTTTTTGATCGGCTCAACACGTTGGGCCACGTGGCCCCACACGTTGGTACACGCGGCCCAACGCGTTGGTTCAACTACAACGTAGGAAAAAAAGCCCGTTGTAGCCTGCCGGCAAGCATAGGCGTCGAGGCAGAAAAGGGGAGAGGTAAAAGCTCAAAAAAACGAAAAGACTTGCAAGAGTGAAAAAAAATACATATTTTCGCGGCGGAAAAATAAACAGCTGTTTGTTTCGTTTCTTATAGAATAAAGAGAAATGGTATGAAAGGTATCATCAGTCAGATAATTGGCCCCGTTGTGGACGTGCAGTTTGTGGCAGAGGCGGCAGAGAAAGAGACACTCCCCCGCATTCACGACGCGCTTGAGGTGCATCGCGCCGACGGACGCCGTGTGGTGCTGGAGGTGCAGCAGCATATGGGCGACGACATGCTTCGCTGTGTCGCCATGGACAGTACGGACGGCCTGGCACGTGGCGCCGAAGTGACGCCTTCCGGAGCCCCCATCACCATGCCTGTGGGTGTTCAGGTGCGGGGACGTGTGATGAACGTGACGGGCGAGGCCATCGACGGCATGACGACCCTCGACATGGAGGGTGCCCTGCCCATCCACCGCCAGCCCCCTCGTTTCGAGGACCTCACCACCTCGCAGGAGGTGCTCTTCACGGGCATCAAAGTCATCGACCTGTTGGAGCCCTACCTGAAGGGAGGAAAAATCGGCCTTTTCGGTGGTGCTGGTGTGGGTAAGACGGTGCTTATCAAGGAGCTCATCAACAACATCGCCAAGCGTCACAACGGATTCAGCGTCTTTGCTGGCGTGGGCGAGCGTACCCGTGAGGGTAACGACTTGCTGCGCGAGATGATTGAGAGCGACGTCATCCGCTATGGCGAAGCGTTCAAGCAAAGCATGGAGGAGGGCCATTGGGACCTCTCGAAGGTGGACGCAGCCGAGGTGGAGAAGAGCCAGGTGGCCATGGTGTTCGGACAGATGAACGAGCCGCCTGGTGCCCGCCAGAGCGTAGCGTTAAGCGGCCTGACGCTGGCCGAAAGCTTCCGCGACGAAGGCGGTGCCGACGGGCCGAGGGATATCCTCTTCTTTATTGACAACATCTTCCGTTTCACGCAGGCAGGCTCGGAGGTGAGCGCCCTGCTGGGACGTATGCCGAGCGCCGTGGGCTATCAGCCGACGCTGGCCACCGAAATGGGACGGATGCAGGAGCGCATCACTTCGACCAAGAATGGCTCCATCACCTCGGTCCAGGCGGTGTATGTGCCTGCCGACGACCTCACCGACCCAGCACCTGCCACGACGTTCAGCCATCTGGATGCCACGACGGTGTTGAGCCGAAAGATTGCCGAGCTGGGCATCTACCCGGCTGTTGACCCGCTGGACAGCACCAGCCGCATCCTCGACCCCAACGTCGTGGGGCAGGAGCACTACGACACCGCCCAGCGTGTGAAGCAGATACTGCAGCGCTACAAGGAGTTGCAGGACATCATTAACATCCTCGGCATGGAGGAGCTCTCCGACGAGGACAAGCTGACGGTGAACCGTGCCCGTAAGGTGCAACGCTTCCTTTCGCAGCCCTTCGCGGTGGCTGAGCAGTTCACAGGCGTGCCGGGCGTGATGGTGGACATCAATGACACTATCCGGGGCTTCAACATGATTATCGATGGCAAGGTGGACCACATTCCCGAACAGGCGTTCCTCAACGTCGGCACCATCGAAGAAGCCATCGAAAAGGGAAATAAAATGTTACAATGAGACTATTAGTGCTTTCTCCAGAATGTACGCTGCTTGACGAAGAGGTCAGCGTGGTGGATTTGCCAGGTGCCATGGGGCGGTTTACGGTGCTCCGTGGACACGATAACCTGATTTCGACACTTGTCGAAGGGGTCGTCCGCTATCTCCCGATGACTTCGGCTGCCGAGGATGAGAAGGAGATGCTGGAGATCGACGGCGGTTTCGTTGAAGTACGTAACGACGTGATAACCGTCTGTGTGGATTGATGGTAGGGTAGAGATCTGGACTTGGAGGATTGAGCTTAGAGCAGAGACGTTTGGAGCAGGTGATGATGAAGAGCATAAAACGAATACTGTTGATGGTGTTGCTGACGATTCCGCCCCTGGGCGTTTTTTCCAGCGAAACCGGAACTTCGCTCAGCCAGTCAGAAGCTGCGCTCGGAGAAACCGAGGCTGCGCTTCATGAAGCTGATGCTGAGGCAGAAGCCGAGGATGGCTTGGACATGAACGAGTACCTCTTCGGCCATATCGGCGATGCCTACGAGTGGCACATCACCACGGTGAACGGCAAGCCCATCAGCATACCCCTGCCTGTCATTGTCCGCTCAAAAACCTCCGGTTGGCACGTGTTCTCCTCGCACCATCTCGAGGAAGGCGAGGAGTACGAAGGCTTTTTCATCTCGCAGGAGGAGAAGTACAACGGCAAAGTGGTTGAGCGTGCTGATGACGGTTCGCTTGTACGCCCCTTTGACATCAGCATTACCAAAAATGTGCTTAGCCTGATCATAAACAGCGCCTTAATCCTGCTGCTCGTGCTCACCACCGCGCGCTGGTACCGTCGCCACGACGTGCTCAAGGAAACACCCAAGGGCCTTGTCGGCATCATGGAGATGATTATCGTGATGGTGGAGGACGATGTCATCAAGGAAGGAGTGGGGAAGGACTATAAGCGTTACTCGCCCTACCTGCTGACAGCGTTTTTCTTCATCTTCATCAACAATCTGATGGGTATTGTGCCCTTCTTCCCCGGTGGTGCGAACTTGACGGGCAACATTGCCATCACGCTGGTGCTGGCTGTCTGCACCTTCCTCGCAGTCAACCTGTTTGGCAATAAACACTATTGGAAGGACATTCTCTGGCCCGATGTCCCCCTCTTCCTCAAGGCTCCGCTGCCGCTGATGCCGCTGATTGAGATTATCGGCATATTCACCAAGCCGTTCAGCCTGATGATTCGTCTTTTTGCGAACATCATGGCAGGCCACTGCATGCTGTTGGGCGTTGTTGCCGTCATCTTCATCACGGCCAAGATGGGCCCTGCCATCAACGGTTCGCTCAGCGTCATCGCCGTCCTGTTTGGCGTCTTCATGGACATCCTGGAATGTCTTGTCGCCTTCCTGCAAGCCTATGTGTTTACCATGCTCAGCGCTGTGTTCATCGGCATGAGCCGTCAGGAAGCCGAACCAGAGCATAAGTAAAACGAATGAGAATCGCAGAATAATATACATTGTTAAATAATAAATCTTAAAGTCATGTTATCAGCAATCGTACTTCAGGCAGCCGCAGGCGCTGCCCTTGGAACAGCAGGAATTGCCATTGGTGCAGCTCTCGCAGCCTTTGCAGGTGCTTTTGGTATCAGTAAAATCGGCAAGGCCACCATGGATGCCTCAGCCCGTCAGCCCGAGTCGGCTAATGGCTATCGTCTGACAGCCATCATCATCGCCGCCCTCGTCGAGGGTGCCTCGTTGTTTGCCATTCTCGTTTGTCTTCTGGCCCTCAACAAGTAAGCCATGTCGCTCGTAACCCCTGATTTCGGTCTGCTCGTGTGGATGACCGTCATCTTCGCCATCCTGTTTTTCATCCTGGCGAAGTTCGGTTTTCCCATCATCACCGGCATGGTGAACAAGCGGAGCGAATACATCGGGAAATCCCTGGAATCGGCCCGTGAGGCACAGCAGCAGCTTGCCCATCTGTCCGACGAGCAGCAGCGGCTCATTGAGGAGACGAAGCGCGAGCAGAGCCGTATCCTCAACGAGGCGGCACAGACGCGCGACGACATTCTGGCAGAAGCCCGCCAGCAAGCACGTTCCGAAGCCCAAGCCATACTGTCGCAGGCCAAACAGGACATTGAGGCCGAGCGCGAGAGTGCGCTTCGCGATGTGCGCCGCCAGGTGGCCGAGCTGTCGGTGGATGTGGCTGAGAAGCTGCTTCGTGGCTCGCTCAGCGATGCGGAGAAGTCGGATGTCCTCGTCGGCAAACTCATTGATGAAGCACGGCGATGAATGGAGGTGTGATAGCCAACCGGTATGCAAAGGCGCTGCTGGCGTTTGCCAGCAGCCGCGATGCGATGGAGGCGGTGCATCGTGATGTTCTCACGTTGCAGCAGGCGCTGACCGACGAACTGTCCCGCAAGGGCGACGACGGCATCCTCTCGGCCTGCATAGCCCGCCTTGGCCCTGAGCTTCAGCAGTTTCTCCGCGTGGTAGCCGAGAACGGACGTGCCGACCATCTGCCGTCGATGCTGCGCCAGTTCATCCTGTTCTACAACCGGCAGAAGGGCATCGCCACCGCTTCGCTTGTGACGGCAGCTCCTGCGCCGTCGTTGGAAGGAAAGCTGCTTGCCATGCTTCGCGACAAAGGCTACACCGAAGTGGATTTCACCCAGACCGTGAACCCCGCTCTGATAGGCGGCTTCGTCCTGCAGATTGAGGACCAGCGTCTCGACGCCTCCCTCTCTACACAGTTGAAGACGCTGAAGCAGGCGTTTGAAGAAAAGAATAAACGAATCGTATAAGAGGCTGATTTCTTATAGTGGCTATAGTTCCTATAGTGCCTATAGTGCCTATAGTACCTATAGTTCCTATAGGAGAGGGCCTTGAAAGACTTAAAGAAAATGGAACAGATAAGACCAAGCGAGATATCGGATGTGCTGCTGCGGCAGCTGCAGGGCGTTGACCTCAGCGTGGGCTACGAAGAGGTAGGCCAGGTGCTGCAGGTGAGCGATGGTGTGGTGCGTCTTAGCGGCCTTACGCATGCCGAAGCCGGTGAGCTGCTTGAGTTCGACGAGACGGAAGGCGGCAAGCTCATGGCCGTGGTGATGAACCTGGAGGAAGACAACGTGGGTGCCGTCCTTCTTGGCCCTACCGACCGCGTCGAGGAGGGCATGACAGCCCGCCGCACACGCCGCATCGCCTCCATCCAGGTGGGCGAGAAGATGGTGGGACGCGTCGTTGACCCCCTCGGTAATCCACTTGACGGACGGGGTGAGATCTTCGGCGAGAAGTGTGAAATGCCCCTTGAGCGCAAGGCTCCGGGTGTCATCTACCGCCAGCCTGTCAACGAACCGCTGCAGACGGGTCTCAAGGCTATCGACGCCATGATTCCCATCGGTCGCGGGCAGCGTGAGCTCATCATCGGCGACCGCCAGACCGGCAAGACAGCCATCGCCATCGACACCATCATCAACCAGCGTGCCAACTACGAAGCAGGCAACCCGGTCTATTGCATCTATGTCGCTATTGGTCAGAAAGGCTCCACGGTGGCGGGCATCGTCGAGACGCTTCGTCAGCGCGGTGCCATGGACTACACCATCGTTGTCAGCGCCACGGCTGCCGACCCCGCTGCCCTGCAGTATTATGCCCCCTTCGCCGGAGCTGCCATTGGAGAGTATTTCCGCGACACCGGCCGTCATGCCCTTGTGGTCTATGACGACCTGTCGAAGCAGGCCGTGGCCTACCGCGAGGTATCGCTGGTGCTGCGTCGTCCCTCGGGCCGCGAAGCCTATCCCGGCGACATCTTCTATCTGCACAGCCGTTTGCTTGAACGTGCAGCTAAGATTATCGACCAGCAGGAGGTGGCCGAACAGATGAACGACCTCCCCGACAGCCTGCACGGACGTGTGCGCCCCGGAGGCTCGCTGACGGCGCTGCCCATCATCGAGACACAGGCTGGCGACGTCTCGGCCTATATTCCCACCAATGTCATCTCCATCACCGACGGACAGATATTCCTCGAAACCGACCTCTTCAATCAGGGCTTCCGTCCCGCCATCAATGTCGGCATCAGCGTCAGCCGTGTGGGCGGCAGCGCTCAGGTGAAGAGCATGAAGAAGGTGGCCGGCACGCTGAAAATCGACCAGGCACAGTATCGCGAACTGGAGTCGTTCACCAAATTCTCCGGCGACATGGACACCGTCACCAGCCTCACCATCGACAAGGGACGCAAGAACAACCAGCTGCTCATCCAGCCCCAGTACAGCCCCATGCCCGTTGGTGAGCAGGTGGCCATCCTCTATTGCGGCACGCGCGGGCTGATGAAGGACATCCCCGTCAGCCGTGTGCAGGAGTTCCAGACGGAGTTCCTCAGCCGCATGCGTCTCATGCACCGTGCCGATGCCCTCGAGCCCCTTGCCGCAGGCCGCATCGACGCCGACATCCAGCGCATCATCGAGTCCGTAGCCGCAGAAGTCATCCAGCGCATCAAGGTGAAAGCAGAAGTAGAGACAGCATGAGCAGCCTGAAGGAGATAAAGACGAGGATAGCTTCGGTGCGCAACACGCTGAAGATTACCTCTGCCATGAAGATGGTGGCGGCGGCGAAGCTGCATCATGCGCAGCAGGCCATCAGCGGCATGGAGCCCTACGAGGCCCAGCTGCACACCATCCTCACCCATCTGCTGTCGTCGCAGCAGGTAATGGAGCGCTTCGACAATGCGTTGGTGGCCGACCGCGAGGGTTTCACCATGCAGACGCTGCCCGTGAAGGGCGACGCAAAGCGTGTGGCCCTGGTGGCATTCTCGTCCAACAGCTCCCTGTGCGGCGGCTTCAACTCGAATGCCATCAAGCACTTTACGACCATGGTGCAGAACCTCCGCGACCATGGTTTCCTGACGTCCGACATCGACGTCTATACCGTCGGGCGTAAGATTACCGACGCCGCCCGCCGCATGGGTTTTCAGCCCGATGCCCATAACGATCTGGCCGAGCATCCCGACTACGAAGGAGCCTCCGCGCTGGCCGAGACGCTCATGCATTCGTTTGTCGAAGGCACTGTCGATCAGGTTGTGCTCATCTATAACCATTACGTCTCAACCGCCTCGCAGCCGTCGATGAACGAGAACTACCTTCCCCTCGTCCTGCCGCGTCCGGAACAGTCGCCCAAGGCCACCATTCCCGATACCGACTCCTATTGCATCCTTGAGCCATCGGGCGCCGAAGTCCTGCAGGCTCTGCTGCCCAAGGTGCTGCTGCTGAAGATCTACACCGTCCTGCTCGATGCCAATGCTGCCGAGCATGCTGCCCGCACCGTTGCTATGCAGATAGCCTCCGACAATGCCGACAAGCTGCTGGCCGAACTAACCCTGCAGTACAACAAGAGCCGTCAGCAGAAAATCACCGCCGAGATTCTCGACCTCGTCGGCGGGCTGCAACGCTAATAGCAACGCTGACGCAGCGTGAAAACGAAACGTGTGACGCAGGATTCCTGTGTCACACGTCATGTTTTTGACTGCTTGTGCTAATGCATTTCTTCGTCACACGTCGTTTGTAGCTATTTGTGTTTGGTGGACATCTTGAACTCGAGGGTGCCACCGGCAAGAATCTGCTGCTGGGTGAGGGTGAGTCCGTCGAGGCGCTGGCCGTTGAGGCGGGCATCGCGTACGTAGATGGCGCTGTCTGTCTTGCGCGGGGCGACGATGGTGAAGTCGTGGCCGCCGGGGAGGTGGAGCGTGGCGCGGTTGTAGAGCGGTGTGCCGATGACGAAGTCGTCGGCGCCGGCGTTGAAGGGATAGAAGCCGAGGGCTGAGAAGACATACCACGCCGACATCTGTCCGCAGTCGTCGTTGCCGGCATAGCCGCAGGGACGGGCATTGTAGAACGAGCGGCGCACCTGGTCAACGAGCTCCTGCGTGCGCCAGGGTCGTCCGGCGTAGTTATAGAGGTAGGTGGTGTGGTGGGCGGGTTCGTTGCCGTGGGCATACTGGCCGATGAAGCCCGAGGCGTTGCCGCCCGAGTCGCGCTCGTCGCTTTCGAGCGTGAAGCATTGGTCAAGCTTGGCTATGAAGCCCTTGGCACCGCCGAGCAGGTCGATGAGCCCCTGCGGATCGTGGGGCACGAACCACATGTACTGCCAGGCATTGCCCTCAATAAAATAGGGAGTGTCGTAAGCCAGGGGGTTGAACGGCTCCACCTTGTCGCCCTTGGTGTCGCGCGGCACGAAGAAGCCCGAGGCGGGGTCGAAGAGGTTGCGGTAGAACTGCGAGCGGCTGAGGAAGCGGGCGGCATCGTCGTCGTGGCCCAGGGCGTGGGCTACGGCATAGACACACCAGTCGTCGAACGCCTGCTCCATGGTGATGGAGACGCTGTTGCCCTGCAGGTCGGCAGGCATGTAGCCGAAGTGTTCCCAGACGTCGAAGGGCGAGTTGGTGTGCGGCTGGGTGCAGCTGGCCACCATGGCGCGGTAGGCTGCCTCGACATCGATGCCGGGGATGCCCGTGAGGATGGCACGCGAGAGCACGGGAACGGCGTGGTTGCCTATCATGCAGTAGTTCTCCTGTCCCCACAGCGTCCAGATGGGCATGTAGCCGTAAGCCTGCTGATGGAGAATCATCGAGCGGACAAAGTCGGCGGTGAGCTCAGGCTCGAGCAGGTTGTAGAGGGGGTGTGCGGCGCGGAAGGTGTCCCAGAGGGAGAACGTGGAGTAGTATTTCTGTCCGCGGGGCAGCTGGCGCACCTGATGGGTGGCGTCGGTGTAGCGCCCATCGACGTCGCTGATCTGGTTGGGATGGATGAGCGTGTGGTAGAGGCCGGTGTAGAAGATGTTCTTCTGCTCGTCGGTGCCTTCGATGTCAATCTTGGCGAGGTGGCTTTCCCATTCGCGGTCGGCGGCAGCGGCATAGCTGTCGAAGTCCCACGAGCGGCACTCGGCAGCGAAGTTGCGACGTGCGCCCTCGTCATCGACGGCCGAGAGAGCCACTTTCACCATCACGTCGTCGGTGTCGTGGTTGAACGTCAGCGCGGCACGCAGGTAGCGGCCGTTGATGACGGTGCCTTCGACCGTACGATTGCGGTCGGCGAGCTTTGTGAAGGCAAAGGGCTTCGAGAACTCGGCACGGAAATAGACGCGTCGCAGGGGTGCCCAGCCGGTGATGAGGCGGAAGCCCTCGATGGTGTGGTCGTCAACGATGCGCATCTGTGCGCGGACGATGTCGTAGCTGCGTTTGCCGGCATAGTAGGCATCCTCGCCGCGGTAGCTGCTGTGGTCGAGGTCAACGATGATGGTCTGTTCTGTCCCCTTGGGGAAGGTGTAGCGGTGTATGCCGGCATGCGGCGTAGCGGTGAACTCGGCCTCGACGCCGCTCTCAAGCAGCCGGACGCCGTAGTAGCCCGGGCGGGCTGTCTCGTGTTCGTGGCTGAAGGTCTGCGAGAAGTCGCCTTCTGCCAGATACACCGTCGTCACCGGCACGGTGACGGGCATGAGCATGACGTCGAAGAGGTCGGTGCAGCCGGTGCCGCTCAGATGGGTGTGCGAGAAGCCGTAGATGCGGTTGCGGTCGTAGTCGTAGCCCGAGCAGGGGTCCCAGGTGACGTACTTCTCGGTGTCGGGGCTGAGCTGCACGAGGCCGAGCGGCCAGCAGGCGCCGGGGAAGGTGCTGCCGCTGAGGGCGCCGGTGTCGTCGGTCTGGGTGCCGATGAGGGGGTTGACGTACTGGGTGTGGTCGCCAGCGGCGGCAGCGATGGCGAAGGCTGCCATCGTCATGAGGAGAACGAAGGTTTTTTTCATATCAGAAGTTGGGGATTTCGGTTCTGGAGACTGCCCTGACAGCGATGCACTCCATCTCTACCAGCCATTTGGGGCGGCAGACGGGGGCGAGGACGAGGACGTAGTTGAGCTGTGGCAGTTCGTCGGCGAGCACGCTGCGGACGAGGGCGGCGTCGGCGGTGTCGCGCAGATAGACGATGGCCATGGCGATGTCGGCCATGGTGCAGTCGGCCTCGGCCAGCAGGGCGCGGATGTTCTCGAGCATGCGCAGCGTCTGCAGGCGTATGTCGCCCTCGTGGACGACGCGTCCCTTGTCGTCGATGCTGGCTGTGCCGCTGATGAAGACGTGCCGGCGGTCGCCGTAGGTGACGGCGGTGCCGCGCTCGAAGGTGACGCCGTACTCGTAGGTGGGGTTGAGGTGGTCCTTGGCATAGAGGTACTGCACCTGTCCGGGCTGCAGTCCGCGCACGGCATAGCCGTCCATCTGCACCAGCACTTCGGGCAGGGCGTGACGTCCCTCGATGCCGGTGCTGGCGAGGAAGTGGGTCTTGGGGGTGAGGCCGATGCGGGCAAAATACTTGCGGCGGCCTTCGACCACGCCGTGATAGTTGACATCGACGTCGCGGACGAAAATCCACGTGCGAATGCCGTTGTCGGCGATGGTCATGTCCATGGGTTTGAGCTCGCAGCGCCAGGCGTCGAAGAGGTCGCGCATCTGGTGCTCGCTGTCTGAGAGGCGTGGATGGGCGTCGAGCGACGAGATGTCGGCGCGGCTGTAGGGTATGGAGCCGCCCATCCAGTAGTGGGTGAGGCCGTTATGGGTGAAGCAGCCCTGCTGGGGTTCCATGTCAGAGGCGCTCCAGAGCCAGAGGGCAATCTTGGTGCCGTCGAGGGGCGGTTGCTGGACGATGGAGGTGGCGCAGAAGGCGACGCCGTCGAGAGCCTGTTCGAGGGCGGGCTGCTGGTTGGCGGCATCGCTCAGGAAGAAGCGGCGGAAGAGGGGCGTCTGGCCCTGATGGCTGCCGAGCCATGCGGTGTAGGCGGCGATGAGGGCCTCGAGCTGCTCGGCGAAGGGGAGGGCAGCGTCGGCGATGTGGAACAGCGTGTGGTGTTCGGTGACGCCGTTCGCGGCCGAGGGCTGGAAAGGGGTGGAGGTTATGTGGGTTTTGCTCATTGGCTGGTTTTTTTTATTTATAGGGACTATAGGGACTATAGGAACTATAGAAACTATAGAAACTATAGGAACTATAGGGTTGGGGGACTGGGGAGGGGGCTGGTGAGGGAGCTGGGTTGGACGGTGGCGTCGGGCTGAGGCTGGAGGGACTGCTCTCGTTTTTCCTTCCGTTCGTCCTGCTTCTGGCAGATGCTCAGCAGACGGCGGATGTCCTTCTCTATCAGGGCGAAGGTGGGGACGAGGTCCGGCTTGATGTTCTTGCGCAGGATGGTCTCGATGTTCTCGCCGCTGTGGCGGTATGACGACAGCTCGTTCTGGAACTGCTGGTTGTGGAGGGCGAGGTTCTTGATCTCCTCCTCGCGTTCGCGGCGCAGGCGGGCGCAAAGGGGGAGGAGGATCTTCATGGTCACGTTGTCCTTCAGGTGATGTCCCTGGATGAAGAGGTAGGTGTTGTCGGGGGTGACGCCGAGCGTCCGCATCTCCTCGTCGAGGGCCTGGATGACGTCGTCGTTCTTCGGGAACCGTTTCTTCAGCCACTCGATTTTGCGTCGCACCTTGCCGCTCACCTGCTCAAGGGCGGTGATGGGCATGGTGACGCTGACCATGCCCAGACGGGTGGCTTCGGAGAAGTCCTGGATGGAGAAGACCGAATGGCGCCCGGTGCGGTAGCACCAGATGTTCCAGACGAACAGCGGGTGGATGATGTTGGAGTAGAGGCGGAAGAAGGCGTCGAAGTCGATGAACTCGTGGTCGTTGAGCGTGGCCTGTACGCAGGCGTCCTTGAGTGTGGCGGGGTAGCACTGGTAGTTTTCGATGGCGTAGGCATAGGTGTGGATGACGAAGGGGCTGCGGATGAGCTTGCGCGAGGTGGCTGTCGCACCCTGCAGCAGGTAGTCGTAGTCGGCATCGACGCACGAGATCATGTTCTCGCCCAGCGCGTTGCCCAGACGGTTCATCATGGCCACCTTCTTGCCTTTGGCCAGCGTGCTGCTGCTGGGCAGCATCACCTGGAAGTAGTACCTCTCGCCCGCAAACTGGCTGAGGATGTGGCTCCAGAAGGGGACGTCGTCGTAGCTCTCCACGTAGGCCACGATTTTCTTGCGTGCCTTCTTGGGGCGCAGGCTGTTGGCTGCCTGCACATACATCGACGACAGATTGTCAGTGAGCTTCCGTGCCATCCCTACTATAACCTATAACCTATAACCCCTAACCCTTCACCGTAATGTCCGTCACCTCTGTCACGGCGTCCATCCATCCGCTCATGATGATGGCGGGCGAATGGGTCGAGAGGATGATCTGGACGTTGGGGTTCAGTTCGCGGACGATGCTGATGAGCCTTTCCTGCCACTCGAAGTGGAGCGAAATCTCCGGTTCGTCCATGAAGAGCACGCAGGGCATTCCGTCCTGCACGAGCACGGTGAGCAGGATGGCCAGCATCTGTCGTTCGCCCGACGACAGTTGGTCGGTGGTCAGCACCTCGCCGTCCTGCCGGAACAGGATTTCCTCGGGTGTGCGGACGATGGTCTTTTCGGTGACGGCAAACAGTTCGTCGGCCACGCGGTAGAAGGTCTGTCGGTCGGCCTTGCAGTAGGCATAGCGGCTGAGCAGCCGTCCGAGCCCCTGTGTTTCGCCGCCGTGAAGCACGTCGAAGGGTATGCCGTCGGCGTCCGAGGGGTCGAAGGTGATGGTGACGCCGGGCACGTCGGCATGCTCCAGGTGTTCGGCCATTTTGCGCATGATGGTGCTTTTGCCGATGCCGTTGACGCCGCTCAGGATGTTCACGTCGCGGCGCAAGTCCCACACGATATGCTTCTTGCCCCACAGCGGGTTGATGTCAACGCGGCTGATGCACTGGGCGGGATGGAGAATCTCTTTCATAGGCTACGTTTGTTTTGAGATAGCAAAGATAGTGCAAGCCGAGAGGAAAAGCAAGAAAAAATCCTTTTTTTTGCTTTTCCCGAGGCGCAGCCTATCTAAAACCGAAGGTTAAAGATAGTGCAAGCTGAGAGGAAAAGCAAGAAAAAAGATTTTTTTTTGATTATCCGCAAGAATGCTCCTAACGGCCTGAAAGGCCAAAAGCACCCAGCCCAGGGCAACGCCCTGGGTAAACTCGGGCACACATCATTCCGCGCCCTGAAAGGGCAAAAGCACTCGAAATCAATGCTTTTGCCCTTTCAGGGCGAAAGATACCTTTGCTGCTTGTACCCAGGGCGTTGCCCTGGGCTATGTGCTCGTTGCCCCTTCGGGGCGCACATGGTGCGTTAGGGTTATTTTTGCAGATAATCACACTTTTTTATATGATTATCCGCCATATTTGGTTTAACATTTAGCGAATAATGCTACAATGCTACAATACTACAATGCTACAATACTACAATGCTACAATACTATAATGCTACAATGCTACTAATGAAAATACTTATGATGGCGATGTAAGCACAAATTTGTGCCCACATTCCAGACGTGTGCACCGACCAAATAGCGGGTTTTCCCGTGGCGATGCCAGAAAAGTCCCACAATTTTTTTATGTCTGGGCTGGGGGACGGTATGTTTTTTTGGGGGGGGCGTCTACTTTTTCGGGGTTTTCGGTACCAAAAAATGGGCAAAAAAGGGGGGGCGTCTACCGGTTTCAGACCAAAAAAAGTGCTTTTTTTGGTGGTTGAAAGTGGCCAAAAATATACCGGGTGGGGGTGTTTTTTATACTGGGTTGGGGTGTTCTTGGGGGTGAAAAGGCGACTTTTTCAGGCGACGACGAAGACCGAAAAACGGGGTGATGCGACATTTTTTCGGGTGGAAGTTGCTGTGACGGTTTTACGAAAATTCGGGCCGACGTACGCGTAGGAAGGGGATTTCTCTGTT